>Ga0265338_10002557_pt1 | contig 26924 bp, 25 predicted proteins | sample 42126metaG_FD_193579 | JGI IMG/M metagenome (GOLD analysis project Ga0265338, IMG submission 193579) | Rhizosphere microbial communities from Carex aquatilis grown in University of Washington, Seatle, WA, United States - 4-21-26 metaG | ecosystem: Host-associated > Plants > Roots > Rhizosphere...
AGACCGCCAAAACAGATCAGGTTCAAATCGTCGTCCTCGACACCTTGATGCGCCGAAAAATTTTCGTGAATCAAGCAGGCCCGAACCCCCGCCACTTTGTTCGCGCAGACCGATGCGCCAACCCCACTGCCGCAGATGCCCACGCCGCGTTCCACCTTTCTGTCGGCAACCGCCCTGGCCAGTGGCACGATAAAATCCGGGTAGTCATCGTCCTTTTTCGGCCGGCCGTCGCCGAAGTCAACCACATCATGACCGGCTTCGCGCAATTTCCCGGCCAGATATTCTTTCAACTCGTAACCGCCGTGGTCGGCGGCGATGCCGATACGGTGGAGCGTTCTGTCCGATTCCGCTCGCGGTTCACCGCTTGTGTGTTTACTCATGTAGCGCTAATGCCCCCGACCGGGTGGGATTGAGGTTTTCTTTGGATTTGACTCTTGAGAATTCAATTTCAATGACGTTGTTGTTCACAATTACTTTCTCATTTGCTTAAACGCCTAAGTCTCGAATCCAGGACAACGCGGTTTGCGCGCTGCCTTGGTCGCGCCTCACAAGTTAAAAAATCACCAGCTTCGAGGTGACAACGATGACGAGTCTCACTCGTTGAGACCCCAATGTTGATAGCCACGCTCTGGCCGCTCCAAGCTGTGCTGAAGCGTTGGAGTAAAAGAAACCTCCTATTTTTGCAGGTCGCTGGCAACCATCAAGGATTTGTCCTCGACCAGCATGTTGTCATCAAATATGAGGCTCAAGCCATGGTGCCCGGCAAACTGCGACAACTCGGGTGTGGCTCGCGCCAAGCGTGTGTCGGCGCTTTCACCACCCCATACGGCCAGGGCGGCCTCCTGGATCTGCCTGCGCGTGGCCCAACGCTCCAGCCAGTCCATCAGCCAAGGCAGAAGGGACTGAACCTGGCGCACCGCAACCATGATCAGGTGCGCTTCCACCGCTTCCGCCAGCGCCGCTTCGGCCGCGGGCGGCAGTTTCAACACGTCCACGCGCCACAGCCTGACGCCCCAATGCGTGGTTTCGTCCGTCCGATGCGCGCACGTTCCAGCGTCGCTTTCGCCTTCGTCGCGTAATCGAATTCGTCGTAAATGATGACCGCATTTATGGTCGCCTCAAAAACATTTTCTTCTCGTATTGCCGCCGCACTCATACGTTTCATCTCCGGTTTTATCAGCGGCTCATCGCTGATGCGTTCATAAATGCGAAAATAATCCGGATAGCCGCACGGACGCTATGGGGTGTTACCCGGAGATTTCAACGATGGCTGAAACCAACCAGCCAGTGCCGCTCCTCATCCCAGAGCCGGAATGTGCGGGATTTTAAGCTGGAGAAGAGCGTGACGGGCGGCACGGTTTGAAACAGCGGCTCCGCCTTGTGTTACGGGGTGTCTTCCCATGCCAGAGTTGATGAATCCAGCCTCGACACGGCAGGTGGAGAGCGAAACCTGACTCGACCAGGACAAGTCGGAGCAAGGCGGAGAAACTCCAAAAAACTTCCGTTGTTAAACAATGGTCAACTGGACATTGTTCTCAATGATGCCCATGGCGACGGCTAGGCGGGTGAGTCCGGCGATACTGTGGATGTTGAGCTTCTCCATGAGACGTTCGCGATGTGTTTCGACGGTCTTCATGCCGATGCCCAGTTCCGCCGCGATTTGTTTGTTGGCTTTGCCTTCGGCAATCAGTTGGAACACTTCCATCTCGCGCGAAGTCAGGCGGGCCTTGCGCGGCTTCGACCGTCCGGCTCGATCCAACGACTTTCGCTCGCGTTCGGGAAGAAGCTTCGCAATGAACGGGCCGAAAAAGGTATGCCCCTTGTTGACTTCCCGAATCCCCTCGGACAGAACGCGGGCGGGGGCTTGTTTGAGCAGAAATCCCACGGCACCGGACTCCGTTGCGCTTTTGACATACGCGTCATCATTGTGCACCGTGAGAATGAGTATTCTGGTGCTGGGGACGACTTTGAGAATCTGACGTGTGGCTTCCAAACCATTGAGCACCGGCATCGCGATGTCCATGACGACCACTGCGGGGTAAAGTTTTTTGACCATGGCGACCGCTTGGCGGCCGTCTTCCGCTTCGCCAACCACTTCGAAGTCGTCTTCCAACTCCAATATCTTGCGAAAACCCTCACGCACGACCGTGTGGTCTTCAGCCAGCAGAACAGTGATTCGTTTCATAGACTGTCAGTTTGGGATTCAACTGACCCCATTAGCAATCCCTCCGTGCGCAGAAAGTTAGCCGCGTCATTGCTGTCCAGCAGGCAAAGTTTTACCCGACCAACTTGCAATCGCGCCCACACAAGTGCGTGAAAAAAATCGGATGAATACATTTTTTGCCACGAGGACCTTGGCTCCTTTGGTCGACGCGAACAATGGGGTCAACACCCCATAGCCGGGCTACAACGCGGAACTTAACGTGTCACTGGCGATAATAAAAAATGAAAGAACAAATGGATGCCTAGGAAAATGCAACGTGGCGATCTTATGAACAGTAAATCAAAAATGCAGCTCGGCATGATTGGCCTGGGCCGGATGGGTGCAAACATGGTTCGGCGGCTTATCAAAAGCGGCCACCGGTGCGTCGTCTTTGACCAGTTGCCCAAAGCGGTGAAGGATTTGGCCAAGGGCAAGGCGGTAGGAGCTGCTTCGCTCGCGGATCTAGTCAAGAAACTCGCCAAGCCACGTGCGGTCTGGCTGATGGTGCCGGCGGCTGTGGTGGATAAAACCATTGCCGACCTCGTGCCTTTGCTCGAAGCGGGCGACACACTTATTGATGGCGGCAATTCTTATTATATTGATGACATCCGGCGCGCGAAGGAACTTGCGCCAAAAGGAATTCACTATGTTGATGTGGGAACCAGCGGCGGCGTGTGGGGATTTGAACGCGGTTATTGCATGATGATTGGCGGCGATTCAAAAGTGGTTCAGCACCTCGATCCCATTTTTGCCACGCTGGCACCGGGCATTGGCAACGTCGCGCGCACACCGGGACGGGAGAAGCTCGGCGGTACTTCCGAACAGGGTTATCTGCACTGTGGCCCGAACGGTGCCGGGCATTTCGTCAAAATGGTTCACAATGGCATCGAATACGGAATGATGGCCGCGTATGCCGAAGGCCTGGGCATTTTGCGCGGCGCAAACATCGGCAAACAGCAAGGTGAAAGTAATGCGGAGACCACGCCGTTGCGCGAACCGGAACTTTACCAATACGACCTTAACCTCGCCGACATCTCCGAGGTCTGGCGGCGCGGCAGCGTGATCGCCTCGTGGCTGCTTGACTTGACGGCGGATGCGTTGGCAAAAGATTCCGCCCTCGCGAAGTTTGCCGGTCGCGTCTCCGATTCGGGCGAAGGCCGGTGGACGATCAAGGCAGCTATTGATGAAGGCGTGCCCGCGCCAGTGCTGACCACGGCGCTCTATGCGCGTTTCAGTTCACGTGGCGACGCAGATTTTCAGGACAAGCTGCTCTCGGCCATGCGCTACGGATTCGGTGGCCATTTGGAAAAATCCGCCAAGTTCGATTCATCGAGAAATATCTGAATTGGGAATAGGACGCCGGGTTATTCTCACAAGTCAAATTTTCAGTACCGTAAAACCCGTTGAAACAGGCGCTTTTACCGATGAAATACGACGAGTGTGAAGGCCGTTATTCTCACTTTTATTCTCACTTTGTGATTTTGAACAATCCGAAAACACGAAAAACCATTGATACCATTGATCCAAATTGAAGATTGGAGCGGGTGAAGGGAATCGAACCCTCATCTCAGGCTTGGGAAGCCCGCATTCTACCACTGAACCACACCCGCCTTCGTTCCGCTTCGCGGAACTTCGGCGTGGCAGGCCCGCTCTATCGCAAACCCGCAACACGCTCGGCTTTACAGCTATTACCAGACTGCGCGGCGGCTGGCAACAGGTTTGCGATGGCCTTACACCGCGGCACGAAGTCGATTGATGGCTTCACGCAACCGGCGCTCGATGAAAAGCTGCCGTTCGGGTGAAATAATTTTACTGCCGTCGGCTTCACGAACGTAAAAGCTGTCCACGGCCGCGCCGCGCTCGGTCACGATGCGTGCCCGGACAATGTCCACCGCCAGTTTGGACAGGGTCTGAGAAATCATGTACAGCAGGCCGAGATGATCCTCGGTTTCAATTTCGATAAGCGTGCGCGTTTCGGACACCTCGTTGTCAAATTTGATTTGCGTTTCCATGCGCTCACCGGTGTAGGGCTGGTAAACCGGTTTTTGGATGATTTGGCGCGCGATGAGCGCGGGCAGATCAATTTTTTCGTCCGTCAGGACTTTTTCCAGCAGCTCGGCGAATTTGTCGTGTTGCTGGCGGGTGGCGAGATTGCCGGTGTGCCCATCGTTGACGTAAAACGTGTCGAGCACGATGCTGTCGGTGCGGGTGAAAATCTGTGCGCCCAGAATGTTCAGTCCGGCGGCGCTGAGCGAGCCGGCGATTTTGCTGAACAGCCCGGCGCGGTCCCAGGTGCAGATCTTGACGGCGTTGTAGCCGCGATTGGGTTCGTCCCGCCAGGCGGTAATCGGCGAAAGCACGTGGTCGTCTTCGAGAATGAGCCGGCGCATGAACCGATGCGCGAGTTCAAGGTCTTCAATGATTTCCTGGGCGGTGCGGACCTGAAAATAATTGTCCGGCAAGGTGCCGAAATGCGTGTTGATTTCTTCGTCGCTCAGTGATTTGGCGGCCAGTTCCCGGACTTCCTGGAGGAGCGATTCGCGCTGGACTTTCCCGGCGCGGACGAATTCCGTGCCGCCCGTGAGCAGGACCATCGCGCGGGCATGCAACTGCCACAATAGCGCGTCTTTGAAACCGTTCCAGAGTTTGTCGCTGGTGCCCTGCGAGTCGGCGAAGGTCAGCAGCGTGAGCAGGTTGAGCATCTCGGGGGTTTCAATGGTCCGCGCAAAATTGCGGATGACCGCGGCGTCCTCCATGTCACGCCGCTGCGAGAGGCTGGCCATGAGCAGATGATTCTCGATCAGAACCTGTAGCGTGTGCGCCGGCGCGCTGTCGAGCCGAAGCCGTTTGGAAACCCGCGCGGCCATTTCGGCGCTGACTTCCGGGTGGTGGCCCCGCTTGCGATGTTCCGCCTTGCCCACGTCGTGCAACAACAACGCCAGATAAAGCAAACCGGGGCGTTCAAGGCCCTGGAACAGCGGCGCATAGGCTTTATACGGCGGATCCTTGGCTTCCCACACGCGGTCGAGTTGTTCGAGGCAGACCAGCGTGTGCTCGTCGGCGGCGTATTGATGGTAAAATTCATGCTGCACGAGACAAGTGAGCTTGCCGAACTCGGGGATGTATTTGCCCAGCAAATTCACCTCATGCATGGCGCGCAGAATGGGCGCGACATTGCCGCGCTGTTCGAGGATGGTCAGGAACGTCTCCCGCACGTTGGCGTCGTTCAAAAATTCACGGTTCACCAGCGAAAGTTCGTTGCGAATGAGCTGTACCAGGTCGGGATGCAGTTGCAACTGTCGCTGTTGGGCGTAAAGAAAGACGCGCATCAGGCGTTGGGGTTGCTCCCGGAAAATGCGTTTGGACGCGGCGCGGATTTCGTCGCCCACAAACAGAAAACCATCCACCGGTTCGGGCGCCCGGTGTTTGGGCAACCACGCGCGCAGCGACAGTCTTCTCTGGGTCAGGGGCAGCAACGCCATGCGCTGTTCCAGCGTGCGCGTGATGAGAAAGACGTTGCGCATGTGCGTGTAGAGGTCGCGCATGAATTTTTCGATCCGCGTGCTCGGCGAACGGTCGCCATAACCGAGACTGAGCGCCACGGCGGGTTGCAGGTTTTTGCCCAGCACGTCCATCGCCCGGTCGGTTTGATAATGCAGCTCCGTCCGTGCCCGCAGCAAAACGTCGTAGGCGGCTTCGAGTTGTTTGTGCTCGAATTTGCTGACGAATTCGCGTTTCTCCAGTTCATCCAGCGACCGGGTGCGATATTTAAAAAACGCCATCCACAACAGGTTCTGGAAATCGCGCAAACCGCCGCAGCCGTTTTTGATGTTCGGCTCCTGCATGCAGGCGGAGTTGCCGAATTTGCTGTGACGCGCTTTCTGGTCCGCGACACGCTCGGCGATGTACCGGTTTTCATGACCGTCCACGCACCGGTCAACGATCGCCCGCTGGAATTTTTTGAACAGCGCCTCGTCGCCGGCAATCAGGCGCGATTCGATGAGCGAGGTTTTGGATTGCATGTCGGTGTTAGCCACCCTCACGCAATCACCAATGCTTCGAACCGCATGGCCGACCTTCAGGCCGACATCCCAAAGCGGATAAAGCACGCCGTCAATCAGCTTGGACAAGTAGGGGAGCGCCTTGCCCGCGGCGACCTGTCCGTCGTGCAAAAACATGAAATCAATGTCGCTGTACGGATTTAATTCCGCGCGGCCATAACCGCCGATGGCCACCAGCGCCAGCGGCGGAAATTCCTTCTGCGCCTGGGGAGTCAGGCTGCTGCGCGCGGACATCCAGAGATGCCGCAACAGCGCGTCGAGCATCGCCGCACGCGTCCGGCAGATTTCGCGCCCGCCCTCGCCGCCGCGGTGCCATAGCTTGAGCCGGTGCGTTTCCACCTTGAGAAAACCCTTGCACCGGGAAAGCCTTTCCGCGGTGTCGGCGCTGGCCGGAACCGGCAAACGCGCCCCGGCGTCTTCTTCGATTTTTCTGATTAAGTCCTGCACCGGCGCACTGTAGCGGCGGTCGGCGACCGCTGCAATTATTTCAGCGCCGGTTGTGGTGTTCACCGGGCGCCGCGACAAAGCGAAACCTTGTTCCGCACCGTGCGTCTATTCTACAGTTCATCGATGCCGGTCAATCCCGATCCTGATGTCGTCCTGATGCTCCGTGTCAAGCGCGGCGACCGGGTGGCGTTCGCGGAACTCGTGGAAAAATACAAGCAGCCGGTGATGAACCTCGTTTACCGCACCCTGCACGACGCGACCGAAGCCGAGGATCTCGCGCAAAATGTATTTCTGCAGGTTTACAAATCCGCGAAACGCTATGAATCCCGCGCCAAATTTTCCACCTGGCTGTTCACCATCGCGCGCAATCTGTGCCTGAACGAAATCCGCCGCCGCTCGCGCCATCCCGCCGATTCCCTGGAAGAAGCGCACGCCGAACACGAAGACCAGCCGCGCCAGCAGTTCGAGGACATAAAAATCGTTCCGCCACCGGATAAATTGCTGCACGGCGAACTCGCGCAAAAAATCGAGGAGGCGCTGGCCGGGTTGCCGGAAAACCAGCGCACCGCCATTTTGCTCTGCCGCCAGGAGGAGTTGAGCTACGAGGAGATCGCCGAAATCCTGGGCTGTTCGCTTTCCGCCACCAAATCGCTCATCCATCGCGGACGCGAAACGCTCAAGGAAAAATTGCGGCCGTATTTGAAAACCGGCGAGTGGCATGCGCCAGAGTAAGAGAGCATGTATGAAACGTGCGTTCACTCTCATTGAACTGCTCGTGGTAATAGCGATCATCGCCATTCTCGCGGCCCTGCTTTTGCCGGTATTGAATCGGGCCAAGGCCTCCGCGAAACGAATGACCTGCGTCAACAACGAACGTCAAATCAACCTGGCAGTTCACATGTATGCGGATGAACAGGGAGACACCATCGCCTACTATACAAACAGCATTTACTTCGATTTCAAGAAGGACATCCTGCCCTACTTGGGACACTCGGATGGTTCGTCATCCAACAACATGATATTTGTTTGTCCCGCCGACGATTTCGATCTGGATGGTCCGATTGGCTCGTGGTTTGTGGGTTGGGGCCTGCACGGCCGTGGGTTTTGTCACCAGTCGAAGACGCAATTTTCCAGTTACTGGTTCAATGGCGTCGCGCGCGGCACCAACAACACCGAATTCGGCATGGCGCAAAAACCGTTCGCCTCGGTCCGGAACCCGGCCAAAACCGAGCTGATTGGGGAAGACTCCGGTGGCATCGGTTTAAGCAGCCATGACCGCGTGCAGCCGCTCCAGTTTTTGGACGCTCGCAACGTGATGAGCTTTGTGGACGGCCACGTGGATTACATCAAAATCTACTGGAACGGAGTGACCGGCAGCGATGGTTCTCCCGCTCTTTACGAACCGCCCGACGGATACGCTTACAAATGGACGGGAAATTAATCCGGACACGAAATGCCCATTTTTCCCGTTAAATTTTCCTTTTTATCCGTGTTCATCCGTGTCCATCTGTGGTTAAAATTTCCCGGTGAAAGCCGTCATCCTCGCCGCCGGCAAGGGCACGCGCATGCGGGAACTCACTAATGAGTTGCCCAAGCCCATGCTCCGCGTGCAGGGCAAACCCATCCTCGAACATATCGTCGCGGGAATTCTGGCAGCGGGCGTGCGCGACATCTTCATCGTCACCGGCTGGCGCGCTGACGTGATCGAAAAACATTTTGGCGACGGCAAAAAATGGAACGCGCGCATGGCGTTTGGCCGGCAGGTCGTGCAGGACGGCACGGGCAAGGCGCCCGAACCGGCAAGGGAATTTATCGGTGATTCGCCCTTCCTGCTGACTTACGGCGACATTCTGGTTCCGCCCGAAACGTATCCGCTGATGATGAAACGTTTCAGCGAAGGTAATTTTGCCGGTGTCATCACCGTGACCCGGGGTGAGGAGGTGACGCTGGGCGGGCTGAATTTTTTCGACGAACAGTTTTGCCTGAAGCGGCTGGTGGAAAAACCGTCGCCGGAACAGTTGGAGCAATTGCGTCGCGACGGCTGGCTCAAGCCCGGCGATCCGGCGTGGTATAACGCCGGCATTTACATCTTCCGCCCGTCGATTTTCGACTTCACCGCACGTCTGCAAAAATCGCCGCGCGGTGAATATGAATTAACCGACGCCATCAGCGCGATGGTCGCCGCCGACCAAAAGCTGGCCGGGCTGGAAATCCCGGGCCGTTGGGTGGACGTGCGCGACCCGGAGGTACTGGCGCGATTGGAGAAGGAATCGTCAAGGTAGGGACGGCCCGCTGGGCCGTCCGCGGACACCGCGGCGCGGCGTCCCTACCCAACAAACTTCGGTTCGTAAACCGTCCCCAGTCCGTGTTTCCGCAGCAGTTCGCAGAATTTTGCGACGCCGCGTTTCTCGTCCCCGGCCAGGTGATAATGCACGTGCCAGCCAAGGTAATCCCGGCGGAAATCCTCGTCGTATTCGTTGTGGGTTTCGATGACGTAATCCAGTGTTTCGAGGCCGAATCGGTGCGTTTCCCGGAGTTCGCGACGCAGTTCCTTGTTTTCGATGCCACGCCGCAATGCCCAGACGGCATAAACGAAGGGCAGTTGCGTCAACTCATACCACGCCGCACCGAGGTCGAAAATTTCATGCACATGCGTAGCGCGTTGAAAATCAATCGCCGGATTGCCGATGAGCAGCACCGCATCACGCTCCGACGCGGAGGCGTAGTCGGGCAGCGGCTTGAACTCCGGTTTTAATCCGCGTTCCGCCAGCAGGACTTTCAACAGATTCACGCTGGTGAGCGACGCCGGGTCGCAAAAAACCTCCGTGAGGCTTTCCAGCGGCACGCAATGCGCCAGCAACACACTGTAAACCTCGCCCAGCGATGCAATGGCAACCCCATCGAGGATATCGTAGCGGTCGTTGAACAAAACCTCGGTAATGCTGACGAGCGCGGCGTCGAGTTCATCGCGGCGAAGCAATTCGGCCAGCCGGGCGGGCGTGGCGAAAATGACCTCGCCCTCAATACCGCGGGTGAGCGGCACGGCATTCAAATATTTCACCGAGCCGATGCGGAATTTGTTGGTCTCAGCAGCAGGCATGTCAGTCGGTTGATGGTTCAAGGAATTTACCGGCTCTTGGAATAGGTGATAATGTCGGCATCTTCGTCGGAAGTCGGCATGTTCAACGTGAACGTCTGGCTTTGGCCCAGAATGACGGTGACTTCCTGCCGGCGGAAATTGTCCAGGTAATAATCCAGGACGTAACTGCCGGGATAAACCCCGCGTTTGATGTCAATTTTCTTGTAGCCCCGGTGCCAGGTCGGATCTGCCGTCTCGAGAATGAACCCGACAAAATCCCGGCCCGGTTTGGAATTGTCCCGCATGATGCCGATGCGATGGGGAACCGTTCCGGACCCGTCCCAGATGCCTTCCATCGGGTCGGGATTTTGCCGGTTTGCGTCCAGATAGGCGGCGAACCCTTGCGCCGACATGACCACAGTTTCCCAGTTGTCCGTGTAGCGAAGCAGGTCGGCCACCAGGCGGAAATTTCCGCTGGTAAAACCCGGATCTTCGACCGACCTCACCTGGATGGCGTCGGCGCCTTTTTCCCAAGCGGTTTGTATTATCCTTTGCGTCTCACTCTCGGCGGACCCGCCGCGCATGGTGAGAAAGCCGCCCCCGACGGAAACGGTTCCAATCACGACGCAGGCCCGGGGAACCTTCATTTCCTCGGTATAAACGGGGATGGGATAACCCACCGGCTTCGCCGGTCCGGCGAGCGTATTGGGTTGATACGTCAACACGGTCGAGCAGCCGGTCAGTAGCAAAGTCAAAAAGAGAAACAGCGCCTGATAGCGGATTGGCGCGGTGCTGAAATAACACGCCGGGTCCATGCGGGATTTTTGGATCTCACCGGGCGCATTCATAGATTGCGAAATTCTTCCTCGGTCAATCCAGCTTGTTTTAGAATGGAGCAAAATGTTCCGATAGGAACGTCACCCGTGTGCATGGCTACATAAGTTTGCCGGCCATCGGTATGGCGCAGCACAACATGCGAACCGGATTGGCGGCGAATAACGAAACCGGCGCGCTGCAGTTTGGCCAAAACCTCACGCGCTTTGTAGGGCATCTTCGGGAACGTCGAGGGTTGAGAAGAGGATTTCCGACGACGCGGGCAGTGTCTCGTGGTTGGCTTTCTTTTCCACGATCCAGAGTTTGATCAAATCCGCCGCGGCGGCGCGCGCGCCTTCGATGCCCAATCCGTGCGTTGTGAGGCCGAGGCTTGGCACGTGAGCGTAAAAATAACCGGACGGAAAATCCTTGTCCGTAACCTTTTCAAACAGGACGCCGAAGTTCATGACCAGACCAATCTAACCGAAATACCTCCTATCGCCAAATGGTTTTAGTGCCGTGGCCACGGCATAGGTGTAGAATATCACCCGCAAAGGAATAATGCCCCGTCAGGGGCAGTATATTCAGAAGATGTCGCTCCTGACGCGCTGGAAAGTGTTTTCGATGGGTTTCGTATCAGTTATTGCATCAAGAATCCCTCGTTTCGCAACAGCAAGAAAGTGGGTGAATACATTTTTATCTTCACGCCGTCGCCAGATTATCTTCCAGCACCTTGGATTTGCCCGTCGCGGGTTCGACTTCGTTGGCCGTCGGCCGGGGGCCGTCCGCAAGGACTTTGATCGGTTCGTAAAACGTGTTGCGCTGAACCGGCGTGCGGCCGGCTTCGCGGATGGCTTTCACCATCTCCATTTCCGTTTGCAATTGCGGCGAGGTCGCGCCGGCCATGTGGAAGATGTGTTCCTCGATGATGGTGCCGTGCAAATCGTCCGCGCCGTAGCTCAACGCCACCTGCGCGAGCTTCAGTCCGAGGCCCACCCAATACGCGGTGATGTGGTCGAAATTGTCGAGATAGATGCGGCTGACGGCGATGGTGCGCAATGAATCGAAGCCCGTGGGCGGTTTTTCGACCGGGATGTCGTTGTCCACGGGCTGATAGGCCAGCGGCACGAAGCCGACGAAGCCGTGCGTCTCGTCCTGCAACGCGCGCAATTGCCGCAGATGATCCACGCGGTCGGCCAGCGATTCGACGTGGCCGTAAAGCATTGTGCAGGTGCTGCGTCCGCCCATGCGATGCCAGGTGCGATGCACGTCCAGGTATTCCTCGGCGGATTCCTTGCCTTTGGCGATGGCGGAACGGACTTCCTTGCGGAAAATTTCCGCGCCGCCGCCGGTGAGCGAATCCAGTCCGGCGGCCTTTAATTCGGTCAACGTCTGCTCGACGGATTTTTTCGCGAGCCAGGCGAGGTGGAGAATTTCAATGGCCGTGAAGCATTTAAGATGCAATCGCCTGGTCGGAGTGCGCCCGTCCCCGGGCGCAGCGGTGATCAGGCCCGGCTCAGCGCTCGAATTTGCCGACGCGTTGGGAGTTGCGGAAGTTGCTGCGGCCGAGGACGGGCGCACTCCGTTACTGGAATCCAACGCGCGCAGCGCTTTCAGCATGTCGGTGTAATAACTGAACGGCAGCGACGGGTGCAGCCCGCCGACGATGTGCAGTTCCGTGATGCCGAGCTTCAGCGCCTCACGCGCTTTCTGGACAATCTCATCCACGGAAAACTGGAAGCCGTCGGCGTCGCGTTTCTTGCGCGCGAACGAGCAGAACTGGCACGACAGGATGCAGTAGTTCGAGTAGTTGACGTAGCGATTGATGATGTAGCTGGCGCGGTTGCCGACCTTTTTCTGGCGCGCCAGGTCCGCGATGGCCCCGACGGCGTTCAAGTCCCTGGACTCAAACAGCCGCAATGCATCGGTTTCGGAAATGCGTTCACCGGCGGCGACCTTGTCGTACAGGTCGCGCAACTCGCTGCGTTGAACGAAGAAATTCATTCGTCCGCAGATTAAAGCAGCTTTCGGCGGACAAGGCAAACGTCGAACGCCTAATCCAGTTGTTTGAGCCGGAAGAATCGCGCGGCCGGGCCTGACGGCACCTGGATGATGGCGTTATTGTTAGTGAGGAGGATCGTTTGAAGCATCTGCCATTGGGCACTGTTCAGTTGGTCGGTGTATTCGACATTGTAGTGCAGGCCGCGCCGGCCCTGGATGTGCAAATTCACTCCGGCTTGGGCTGAAACAGAAAGTTTTGGCGCGGCGACCGGACTCGTGTTGAAGGGCGTTTCGACGATTTCCAGCGGGCTTTCGTAGCCTGAAAAATAAACCTGGTTGCCGTCCACGGCCAGAGCGGCAGGCTGCCCGGCGTCGGTGTAATAACCGACCGGAATCGGCTCGGAAGGATCGCGCACGTCCAAAACATAGAGCTGCGATTGGCCGCCGGAATTTCCAACGACATACGCCAGATCATTCACCATACGAACGTCGGATACTGAGATGCCGTGAGGAGGGAAGTTGGTCGAAGGGTAACTGTTAAAAGATCCAATGACTGCCGGTTGGGTTGGATTGGTGATCGCTATCAACTGCATGCTGTTCTGGGCGATCCCAAAAACATATAGGTTGCAGCTTGTCAGATGGCCAATTCCCAAAGACAGCCGCCCGGTTTCGGACGGATGGGCCGGGTCGGATACGTTCACTACAAACAGTCCTGCGACGTTTGCCACGTTCGTTCCAAAGACGATCCCCGAATATGGCGAACTGACAATAGCATAGTTTCCTGACAGGCAAACATAGTCCGCGCTGATGTTGGTCACATAGCTGCCCACTAACGAGGGCGACGCCGGATTGCTGACGTTGAGGATCAAAAGGCCGGCGCTGCCATCAGCCACGTAAACCAGATTGCTTCGGACGGCAACGTCCCGGGTGTAGCCGGGCGTGTTATACCCACCCACGAGAGTCGGATTTGAAGGATTGGTGATGCTGATAATCTGCAATCCTGCCGAACCTTCCGCGACAAACGCCAGGTTGCCCGACGCGCGCACCGCCAACGCATAACCGAGAGTACCACAACTCCCGAGCAATTGTGGGGACGCCGGATTGTTGACGTTGAGGATAGCCAGACCGTTCGTACCTCTGGCGAGAAAAGCGAGGCCGTTGGTGACAAAAATATCCTCCGCATCCTGATTCCAGGAACCGACGTTTGTGATCGCCGGCAAAACTGTCAGCAGAGCATCCTGACTGACAACGCTACCGGCGTAATTGGTAACGGTGACAAAATAGACTCCGGCGTCATTCGTCGTCACGCTCTTGAATAAATCTTGGGGATTGGAATTGAGTGATATGGGAAGTGGAATTGGACTAGGCGGCAGGGCGGGCGGTGAACCTTCCCTGGCCCAAATGTACCAAGGACCCGGTATACCGGTTGCGCCCACTGACATCCAGGTATTGACGCCTGCCGCCACTTCCAGGCTGCGCGGTTGACGTGTGATCACCGGGGCCACAGAGGCAATAACGGTCAACACGGCGTTGCTGCTCTCGACGCAGCCGTAGTCGTTGGTGACATAAAGCGTGTAACTGCCTGCGTCCGCTGGAGAGATGTTGTTCAGAGCCAGGAAGTTCTCAACGGCATTCGGTATGTTCGTTCCATCCTTGAGCCATTGATAAGTAAACGGAGGCGAACCGTCCACAGCGGCCCACCAATCGAAACTTTGTCTCGTGTAAACGGAGGTGCTTTCGGGTTCATAGGTGAAGAAGGGGGGTGAAGGCGGCAGGACCGTCAGCAGCGCATTACTGCTAACGACAGAAGCTTGCGAATTGCTGACAACGACCGAGTAAACGCCCGAGTCGTTTGTCGTGGCTTCAGTGAAAGAGATCCAGGAATTAGTCGCGTTCGTGATGTTCGTTTCATCCTTGCGCCATTGATATTGCAGTAGCGGAGTGCCAACGGCCGTTACTGCCAACGCAACAGTCGACCCGGAGTAACAAGTGGTATCCTGTGGTTGATACAGAATGGCAAGGGGTCTTGGCGGTGAGACTGCAAATTCATCCAGACAGACAAATCCGGACGCCGTGCCACCGGGCCAAACGGAAGCCGTCCAGTGCAGAACATTCGTGCCTTCGCCTAGATCGTAAGTCTGTTGAGACCAAGGCGGAACAACCATCACGATGCCGGCACTCGATTCCGTGCCGCTTACGGTGAACCTCCAAGTAAAAGAGGTAAAACCAGATGGAGGCCATTGCGTAAAGCTCCAAAAGCTGATCGTCGCCGGCCCGACCACGGTGGTTTCGAGCCAGCTGGTTTGATTGGAATAAACACTGCCGCTCTGGACCGCGTCAATGCCGTCGTAGGTGTTTGTCGTTTCAGCGAACCAAACCGCATCGCCGCCGGTGGTCCACACGAGATTGGTTGTATCCAATGCATCGGCCAGCGTTTGCGCGGCCGTGGAACAGGTGGCACCCAGAACACAGGTCAATACCATCAAGAGAGAAAGCAGACCTGGTGGGAAAGGTGTTCTTATGGAGACACTACTCACTAACCAGTTTTACTACAATCCCGGTGGTCTTGTCAATCTTCGTTCGGTTCAAACGCGTGATGCAAACCTGCCGATCAGGCGTTCCTCAGGCAAATACGTTTGCGGGCCAACATCAACGTGATAACGATCATTGTTACTACTTGAATCGGCCAGGCAAACAACTGAGAGTACGCAAAATACAAGGACGCGCTGTTAAGTGCGTCCAATCCCACGAATTTTGATCGAATCAGGAAAATTTCTGCGCCGTGGCTGAGAGCGTAGATTATGAGCGAAAACAGGAACAATCCGGCACAGGTCGCGACGAACGTCGAACGCCGTTTCAACAGCGGTGCCAACCGCGCGCCCAACCTTCCACCCCGCCGGACCATCAGCCACCAGCAAAAAACAATGCTGGCCGCGATTACCAGCATTTGAACCAGGCTGAAAAGTGCAATCGGAAGGGTCAGGCCGTGCTCCTTGTAGTCGTAGTGAATACTGGCGCATCCCCATAACAATGCGTTTCGGGCCACAGACCCAATCAAACCCGTTACCAATCCCCAGACCTGAACGCCGATCAACATCCACAACATCCGATCTAACCAGATCGTCCGGCCATTAACCTTTCGAAATTCATTTTCCAGCGAGCTGCCCTTGCCGATGCGCCGGGTCGCAACCATGAACGCTTCTTCGGCCAACAGCCCACGGGTTTGCAGCATAGTTGATGGAGTCGCGCAGGTGCGATTCCAGTTCATTGAGGTTCTCGCTGCGGAAGGCAGGCGATTGAGCGAGATTTTCGCGCCAATGTTGAATGGCGCCGTTCAGGGCAAACGAGGCTGTGTTTTCCATAGTTTGGTCAGGGTTTCGTGGACGGTGAACCACTGTTGTTGTTCGTCATGGAGTGCTTTGCGGCCTTCCTTGCGCAGGCGGTAATACTTTCGCTTCCGGCCGGTTTCGGCCTCGCGCCATTCGGCCTCGATTAAATCCTCGTCCTCCATCCAGTGGAGCACGGGATAAAGCATGCCCTCGGTCCATTCAATGCGGTTGCCGGACAATTCCCGCACCCGCTGGATGAGCTCGTAACCGTAACTCTCGCCCTGTGTCAAGACGGAGAGCACCAGCGGCACGGTCGAGGCGGCTACCAGTTCTTTTGAAAGCATGGCAGCACTATGCCTAGCGTTACAATGCTTGTCGAGGGGAATTTCGGGATTTTGTTTTTTGCGTCTTGAACCACGGAAGCACCATTTTGAGTCGGCGCTGGTAATGCACGCAAAAACATTCATAATCAGTCGAAAGACCTTCACGGCCTGCGGAATGAATTTATGGAAGAGCAGATTTTGAGATTATTGGGCCGGCGGGATTATGCGCCGGCCAATGTGCCGGAGTTGCTCCGGCATCTCCGATTGGCGCCCCATCGCCAGCAGGAATTACAGGGAGTGCTGCGCCGGCTGGAACAGTCCGGTCGGATTGCCCGCACGAAGGGAAACCGTTATATCCAGTCGCGTGAGGCGGACCTCATTCCGGGCCGGATTCGCATCAATCGCCAGGGAAAAGGCTTTTTGCAGCCGGACGATCCGGAGTTGAAGGAAATCATGATTCCGGAGGGGGCGACGGCCACCGCGCTCCACGAAGATCGCGTGCTTGTGCGCCGCGATGTCCGGGCGAAGCGGTTGAGTTCCGACCGCCTTGAGCAGGAGACCGGCGTGGTGATTCGCATCCTGGAACGGAAGCGGACACAAATCGTCGGCACGTTGCAGCGGGGCCGCGAGTTTCTTTATGTGATTCCCGACGACCCGCGCATGCCGCACGATATTTACGTGCCGCAACCGCGCGACGTCGGCCGGCTCGCGCGCGTCGGCGACAAGGTCGTGGTGGAGTTGCACGAATGGGAATCGCGGCACACCAACCCGGAAGGCGAAATCATCGAGGTGCTCGGAGCGCCGGATGAGGAAGGGGTGGACATGTTGTCGGTGCTGCGTCAGTACAACTTGCCGTTGCATTTTCCAAAGGAGGCGTTGCAGGAGGCGCGGGCCATCGGGACGGCTGTTTCGCCGCCGGAACTGGCCGGGCGTGAAGATTGCCGACGGCATCAGGTTGTCACCATTGATCCGGACGACGCGAAGGATTTTGACGACGCGATTTGTCTGCAGCGGGTTTCGCCGGGGCAATGGAAATTGTGGGTACACATCGCGGATGTGTCGCATTATGTGAAACCGGGCACGGCGCTGGACGCCGAGGCACGCCGCCGGGGCAATTCAACGTATTTGGTGGACCGGGTGATCCCGATGTTGCCGGAGGCATTGAGCAATGAGTTGTGCTCGTTGAAACCGGACGTGGATCGCCTGACCAAATGTGTGGAGTTTCTGGTGTCGGACGACGGTCAGGTGCTCAAGACGAGGTTTTATCCGGCGGTGATTCACTCGCAACGCCGGTTCACCTACAAGGAAGTGCTGGTGATTTTACAGCGGAAACCCGGCGACCGGATTGAGCAGATGTTGCATGACGCGAATACACTGGCCCAGCGGATCCGGCGTCTGCGGTTCAAGGCGGGGTCGCTGGACCTGGATTTTCCGGAAATGAAAATCCGGCTGGATGAACAGAGCCGGGTGGCGCGCATTGAGAAGGTAGAGAATGATGTTTCCCACCAGTTAATCGAGGAATTCATGTTGCTGGCCAACGAGGCGGTGGCGGGCCGGTTGATGGGCCAGAATGTGCCGGCGATTTACCGGGTGCACGAGGAACCGGATGAACGGCGGTTGCAGGAATATCGTGAGGAGGTGCTCAGCCATCATGTGCCCTGCGCCAACCTGACGAAGCGGACTGAAGTTCAGAAGCTGCTGCAGAAGCTTGGGACCATTCCCATCGGCGCGGCGCTCAAGATTGGGTTTCTCCGGTCACTCATGCGCGCCCGTTACGCGGTCGAGCCGCTCGGTCACTACGGCCTGGCCAAGGCCAAATACACCCATTTCACGTCGCCCATCCGGCGGTATGCCGATCTGGTGGTGCATCGCGCGCTGTTCCAGAAGAGCCATGGCCCGATGCATTCGCTCAAGGAAACCGCCGAACATATTTCCGATACCGAACGCAATTCCGCCGACGCCGAGCGGGACAGCAAAGATGTGAAATTGTATGCCTTCCTGAACGCGCAGCTCAAGTCAGCGAGGCCGACGCTGTATCCGGCGCTGGTGATTGACGTGCGCAATTTCGGTTTCTTTGTGGACGTGCTGGGGCTGGCAATGAGCGGGCTGGTGCATCTTTCCTTCCTGGAGGACGATTTTTATATGTTCGATTCAGACCGCGGCCAGCTGGTGGGCCGGCGCACTCGCCGGATGATCCGGCTCGGCGACAAGGTGCAGGTGCAGGTGGCCAAGGTGGACAGTTTCAAGAAGCAGGTGGATTTCCGGCTGGCCCGGGATGGTGCAGAAGAGGCGAGACAATCCGCGAGAGGACGTGCACCGGACTCAAGGCACCGGGGAAAGCCGGCTGCGCGCTCGCAGCGAAATTGGCGATAGGACGACGTTGTCGCAAATGTCGGGGAATTCGCTGCGTTGGATGGAAAAAACTCTCAACATTCAACGCCCAACCTCCAATAGCTCGGGCAGTTGGCTATCATTGAATGTTCGATGTTGAATGTTGAGCGTTGAATGTTCCCTGACTTCCTCTCACCGCAGCTTGAACCCGCCCTGAAACACCACCTCGGCCACAGTCACAATCAAAAACACGGCGCTGACGAGCGCGTTAAGGCGGAAGAACGCGACATTGATCCAGTTCAAGCTGCGGCGGCGCGCAATCCAATGTTCCAGCACAAGGCAGCCGACGATGATGAACCAGCCAACGACATACGCGATGCGGAAATGGCAAAGCACGCCGAAGGCGAACAGTAATCCGCACATCACCATGTGCGCGAGAAACGCCGCTTGCAGCGCGTTCTTTGGCCCCCACGCCACCACCAGCGAGTGCAGTCCGTGCGTTTGGTCGAACTCGTAATCCTGCAGCGCGTAAATGATGTCAAAGCCTACGAGCCACAACACCACCGCCAGCGCGAGCGTGGTCATCTGCAAAATTTCCAGGACGGAAACATCCGCGCCTTTCACCGCCAGCCACGCGCCGACCGGTGCCAGCGCCAGCGAAAGTCCGAGAAAAACGTGCGTATAATCCGTGAACCGTTTCGTGAGCGAATAAAAACAAATCACCAGTAGCGCGACCGGCGAAAGGTAAAAGCACAGCGGATTCAGAAAGTAGCTAACGACAATCAAACCTGCCGCCGACAAAAGGCAAAGGGCCATTGCGCTGGCCAGAGGGATTGTTCCCATCGGCAAATGTCGTTTGGCCGTGCGCGGATTCAGCGCGTCGAGTTTCCGATCCGCGATGCGGTTGAATGCCATGGCGCAGGTCCGGGCACAGACCATTGCGGCGAGGATCAGTCCGAAAATTTTCCAGCCCGGCCAGCCGCGGTTATCGCGCGCGGCCACGGCCATGGCCGCCAGCGCAAACGGCAGCGCAAAAACCGTGTGCGAAAATCGAACAAACGAGCCCCACTTTTTAATTAGAGAAAACATTTCAACCACGGATAGACACGGATGGGCACGGATAAAGCGCCGGGATGAAAGTCGGAATATTGGTATTCAATCCGTGTTTATCTGTGTCCATCCGTGGTTATTCTTTTTCTTCCGACCAGCGCGGCACGAGCTTTTGCGGCAGGCCCAGATGATCCAGCACGCGCGCGACCACGGTGTCCACGACTTCCTGGACGGTTTTCGGATTCGAGTAAAAACCCGGGTTCGCCGGCAGAATCGTCGCGCCGGCCAGCAGCAGCAGTTCCATGTTTCTCACGTGGACGAGGCTCAACGGCGTCTCCCGCGGAACCAGAATCAATGTTTTGCGTTCCTTCAAAACCACGTCGGCGGCGCGGAGCAAAACATCCTCGCTGTAACCGTGCGCGATGCGGCCCATCGTGCCCATGGTGCAAGGGATGACAACCATGGCGTCGGGCGGATTCGAGCCGCTGGCGAACGGCGCGTTCATGCTTTTGAGATTGTACGTTTTCGCGCCGTCGGGCAGACGCAGGCCGCCGGGTAACTCCTCCGCGATGACCTGTTGCGCGTAATTGCTAAGCACGACATGGATTTCGTGCGCGCGCGGGTCAAGATTGTCCAGCAAGCGTTGTGCGTACAGCGCACCGCTGGCTCCGGTAATGGCAACGAGAATCTTCAACGGACAGAAATCGTAAATCGTAAATCGTAAATCGTAAATGAGGAAACATCTTGAGTCGGCCCTTTCCTTCCGCACAATGGCCGGGTGTTCAAATTTGCGGGAATCATTTTGGTCGTGGCGTCTTTTGGGGTCGCCACCGCCGCACCGACGCCCGGCAGCGGCCGATTCCAGTCGTTGAACTGGGTTAGCACCAACGCCAATCGCAACCCGTTCAAGCCGACGCCGTTCAAACCGATTGCGCCGGTGGTCCAATCGAATCCGCCGTCCGCCTCGGTTGAAGAGTGGCAGCCGCCCGTTGCCCCGAAACACGTCCTGGTGGCACCCATAACAACGTGGGTTTCGCTGGACAATTGGACCGCACAGCACGGCGTCGGCAAACCGCACTTCCTGTCGAATTTGCCGGTCACCACTTATGCGATTGGTTCTTCCAACGGCGTGATGGTTCTGGCCATCGGCAGCCGGGAAGCGGCCTGGAACGGAATTGAAATCCATCTCGGTTTTGGCCCGCAAATGATCGACGGCCAGATTTTTGTGCAGGGACGCGACTTGCAGGAGAATTTGGAACCGTTGCTCTGTGACCCGCCTTTGGCGCTGGCTCAAGCCCATCGGGTGATTGTCATCGATCCGGGCCACGGCGGAATGAACAGCGGCACGCACAGCATCCTGGACGGACGCTTTGAGAAGGAATTCACGCTGGATTGGGCGCGCCGGCTGGAGCCGTTGCTCGCGCAGGAGGGCTGGCAGGTTTTTCTCACCCGCACGAACGACGTGGACGATTCGCTGTCCAACCGCGTTGCGTTCGCCGAGGCGCACCACGCGGATTTGTTCATCAGCCTGCATTTCAATTCGCTCGCGCCGGACAAAAAACCGGCGGGCATTGAAACTTATTGTCTTACCCCAACCGGAATGCCTTCGACTTTGACCCGTGGTTACCCCGACCCTTGGTCCGCAAGTTTTCCCAACAACGCCTTTGACGTTCAAAATCTGCAACTTGCTGTCCGGCTGCAAGGCGCCTTGCTCCATGAGACCGGGATGGAAGATCGCGGTGTCTGCCGCGCGCGCTTTATCGGCGTGCTGCATGGCCAGCGCCGTCCGGCGGTGCTCATCGAGGCGGGTTTCCTGTCAAATCCGGGTGATGCGCGGCAGATTGAAAATCCGGCGTTCCGGCAGAAGCTGGCACAGGCCGTCGCGGATGCTTTGCGGCCAAAGCCGGAAGCGGGAATTCAGAAGACGGAGGTCGGAGGCCAGAAGCCGGAAGCCGGAATGCCGGAGCCGGGCACGAACAAGCTTTCGTGGCCGTGAATTTTTATCGAACGATTCGAACTGCCGCCAGGTTTTGGACTGCGCCAGTCATCTGGCGCTTTCGCGTTCACCACGGGTAAAAAGCGGCAGAGGGCTGCCGCAGTCCAGGACGCTGCCGCGTTGTCGCAGATGCTTTGTGAAATTAGAACCGTGGACGCCGTTCCGTAAAATTATCCGACTGACGATTGGATGAAATGCCCGTAAACCCGCGAAGAGACCGCGTTAGGTTGCAACCTGTCCTCATATTAGGCGTGCGGCGCATCTCTCAATCTTCAATGCAAATATGTCATGGCGCCTGCTATAACCAAGCCTGACCATATTTGGGAATTATTGTTCGCATGTCCTGTGACGAACAAAATGACACAAAACAAGATCACCCCCAATAAAGTGGAGATCAATACGCGGAGTACAAACCAACCGCGTGAGCCAGAACGAATAATCTGGCGAGATAAAAGAACCGGCCCATATAGAATAATCGTGCTGAAAAGGGACACCAAAATCACAATGGCACTATAGGCAACCCAGCCTTCGTCTCTTTTCATCTGGTGTGTCAGCCAGAGCGTGGCCACGCCAAGAAACGCCCACACAATGTAGAAATCTAACTTGGGCCGAAATGGCTGGTCAATCGATTCCATACGCGAGCACACCTAAGAGATCATCAGCGGCAAGGTTTGCAGCCTATCCTGTTTCATGGTTCGACTTTATTCTGTGTTTAACTTTCTGTCCAGCACCGTAGGTGCGGCATCCTTGTAGCCAGCACCAAAATCAAATCTATCTCAAGCCCCATCGGGGCGACATATTCCGCCTTCCACGATCCGCTCAGAAAATTTCGCTCCTGACGGAGCTTAAAAATTGGTCGCCAATGTTCTACAAATATGCCGCGCCTATGGCGCTGAACGGTGCGATGCGCCCTACCTGAACGAGAATCCTTCCCGCGCGAGCAACGCGCGTTTCCAATTCAATCCGCTGGAGAAGCCGCCCAATTTTTTGTTCGCGGCCAGAACGCGATGGCAGGGGACCAGGACCGGAATTGGATTCGCGCCGCAGGCGCCGCCGACGGCCCGGACGGCCCTGGGTTTGCCAATCTGCCGCGCGATTTCGCCGTAGCTCTTCGTTTTGCCAATGGAAATTTCCCGCAACGCGTTCCAGACGCTTTTCTGAAATTCCGTGCCAATGGACAAATCGAGCGGCGGCAGTTTTTTTGCCGCTTGTCCGGCGAGAATTCTCTTCAAGGCAGTTCCGGTGATGCGATGCCAGTCGCGGATTTTATCGGGAATTTCGGTAGGGACGCGTTGCCGTGCGTCCAGGCCGAGCGGCAGCTTGGCCCTACCGTTCGGAAAATCCAGTTCGGCCAGACCTTTTTCAGAGTAATGAGCAATGAATCGGCCGGCGCGCGTGGAAATTGGTAGTTCGATGAAATGGTTTTTCATCCGGGCCCGGTTCAATGGTTGTGGACAAAGAGAGAAATGACGCCGAGCAGAATCACAAACAACACGACCACCAACACGATAAACCGGTTGCGGGCGACGCGCTTTTCGTAGCGCAAAGGACGCAGACCCTGGACGCCGCCGGCGGCCAGATAGGCAACCAGCCGCGGATTGTTGGTGGTCGGGCGGCGAAAGTGCGGGCGAAGACGCCCCAGGAGCCCGGGCAAATCGTATTTGCGCACGCCGAGTTCATTGAATTGATCGGGCGGAGCGGTTTCGTCGGCGGTTCGCATCGGTTTTACCTCTTCAAAAACCGGTTCGGGCGGGGGCGGTTCGTGCGTGCGGGCGACGGTCGCGCCGTGCGGCATGGCGGTCGAACGCAGGCGAGGCACGGGCGTGTGCTGCAACTGGGTGTCGAGCCGCTTGATTTCAGCTTCGAGCGAGGCAATCTGGTCGTTCAAGGCGCGGGCACGCTCGGAAATCGGATCAGCCTTTTTAACCTTTTTCTTCGCGGACGCCATACGACAGATTTCAGTGGTGGACCGGCACCGGCGTCGTGAGCCAGATCGCCACCAGCACGCCGATGGCACCCAGAATCACCAGTACCAGCGGCCAGGTCATCGCCAGGCCAAATTTGCACAATTGACCAAAACTGGCATCGGCCAGCGGTGACGCGGCAGTTGCCTGCGCGCTTTCGGATTGTGATTTTTCCGGCGTCGGGCCGGACAGGACCGGCACCTTCATCCGAGCCGCATTCCATTCCATGCGCGCGTTTTCAATGGTCGTAAGCGCGCGGGTGAGTTCGATATTGAAATTTTCCTTGGTCCACGCCTCGTCGTGGACGGCCTGGATTTTCGTGAGCGCGTCGCGGAAATCACCGATGATTTTGACCATTTGCTCGGCATCACGGCGGGTGTTGAACTCGGCTTCCTCCAGCAAACCCAGCCCGCGCGTCAAATGGTGGATCATTTCCTGCCGGCCGGTATGGAATTCCGTCTGGCGGCGGCGCAATTCCTCCAGGGAAGCGCGTTCGCGTTCCAAATCCTCCTGCGCGTGTTTCAACTCGGCGAGTTTTTGCTGGGCCTCGACAACTTTGCGATCCACCTCCTCGCGCGTCGGCGGGCGAAGCGGGTCGCTGGCGGAGAGCCCGGGCGTTTTGTGCGCCTGAAAATCAGTGTCCACAAACTCGGTTGCGTCGTAATCAGATACCATGAGGCGACTGTAGTCCCGTACGGCAACAGTGTAAAGTGATGTTTGGGCTTGTCATGGCGCCGCCGGAGTTTTACAGTGCTGCCGCCGGTAAACGCGATGATTTTCACATGATTGAATTGATTCAGTTTCCGTGGAGTCCGTTCTGCATCGTTCAACGCCGCATTCTGGAATTTTCCGGCGCACCTTTCAAAATCACCAACATCCCCAGCACCGACCGTTCATTGGTCTGGAAACTTACCAAAGAACGCTACTATGGCGTGCCGATCATCAGGCACGGCAAAAACGTGGTGTTTGAACTCAACGACGATTCGCAGGTCATCGCCAAATATCTCGACGAGGAACTGGATCTCGGACTTTTCCCGCCCGAACTCGAAGGCGTCCAGTCCATTCTCTGGCGCAACATCGAAAACGAGATTGAAGGCGCGACGTTCCGGCTGAACGACATTTACTGGAAGGAGCACGTGCCGAAAGCCAGGCAAGTTCATTGGCTGCGCCATAAGGAACGCAAATTCGGCCGCGGCTGCATTGACCAGTGGCGCGCGCAACGGAACGACTGGCTCAAGTTGCTGGAGCAAAGGCTGTTGCCCTTTGAAGAGATGGTGGCCCACCAATCCTTTTTGCTCGGCGAACAGCCGCGTTTCGCGGATTTCGATTTGTTCGGAATGCTTGAAAATTTTCTCTACTCCGGCCACTACGAGCTGCCCGCGGCGCACTCACAAATCAAGGACTGGCACCGCCGGATGGCGCGATTAAAGAAGTAACATGGAAAAATTCACACCCTTTTTGCACAACCCGGCTTGTTTTTGCCCGTTTAAGTTTTATTTTTTGCTTTAAGTGAAAAATTACATCATCGATACCAACGTTCTCCTGCACGATCCCAATTCGCTGCTCAGTTTCGAGGAAAACGCCGTTTTAATCCCCATCGAAGTCATCGAGGAAATTGACCGGTTCAAACGCGAGTCGTCCGAACTCGGCCAGAATGCACGCACGGTGTCGCGGATGCTCGACGGCTTTCGCGGCGATGGCAGCCTGAGTGAAGGCGTGAAGCTGCCCAACGGCGGCAAATTGAAAATCGCCTTCCAGAAAAACGGCCACGGCAACGGCGAAGTTCATTTCAACGGCAACACCGTGGACAATCGGATTCTCTCGCTCGCCGCGTCCATTCAGAAGGCGCAGCCGAAAAATGCGACCATCCTCGTTTCCAAGGATATCAATCTCCGCATCAAGGCCGATGCGCTGGGTTTGCAGGCCGAGGATTACGAGACCGACCGCGTGTTCATCACCGACCTTTACACCGGCATGATGGAGATGGCCGTCAGCACGGACAAAATGGCCGCGTTCCGCGCCAAGGGTGAACTCGAACTCCACAGCGGTAAAACCTATTTCCCCAACGAATATTGCACGCTTACCGATGAAACCAATCCCAAACGCACCGCGCTCACCAAGGTGGACCCGACCGGCAAGAAACTCATTCCTATCATTGATGCGCGCGAAGGTGTCTGGGGCATCAAACCGCGCAATCGTGAACAGCATTATGCGTTCGATGCGCTGCTCGACGACCGCGTCAAACTCGTCACGCTCATGGGCAAGGCCGGCACCGGCAAGACGCTGCTGGCCATGGCTGCCGGTCTGAAACGGACCGTGAACGACCGCGAATTCCGCCGGCTGGTGGTCGCGCGCCCGACAATTTCCATGGGCAAGGAGCTCGGTTTTCTGCCCGGCTCACTGGAGGAAAAGCTCGCGCCGTGGATGCAGCCGATTCACGACGCCCTCGAAATGTTGAGCGACCTGAACATGGGCCATGACCATCGCCGCAGCACCGACCTCATGCGCTCCGGCAACATCATGGTCGAGGCGTTGAGTTACATCCGTGGCCGCAGCATCGCCAACCAGTTCATGATCATTGACGAAGCGCAAAACCTCACGCCGCTCGAAGCCAAGACCATCATCACCCGCGTCGGCAGCGGCACGAAAATCGTGTTCACCGGTGACCCGTATCAGATTGACAATCCGTATGTTGACTCATCCTCCAACGGGTTTAACTACGTCGTCAGCCGGTTCCGCGCCGAAGCCATTGCCGCGCATATCGAATTGCAGAAGGGCGAACGCTCCGAACTGGCCGAACGGGCGGCGAACATTTTATAAATTTTACCAGTTGACAAACTGTCAGGACCGTCGAAATTTCACTATTAACTGGATGGAACGCCAGCGTGGGCGCCTTCAGCGGGAAATTATGATCTCTAACGAACGGCCATCACCATATGGGCGGCGTCCCTTTGGGCAACCCAAGCCGCCGGTCAACGAAGACACCCTGAAGTCCGAAAAAATTCAGATTGAGCGCAAGACCTTCGTCTTCACCCTCAAGGAAAATCCGCGCGGCCGGTTCCTGCGCATCACCGAGGACGTCGGCGGCCGCCGTGACACCATCATTATACCTTCGACCGGCCTGGAAGATTTCAAAAAGCTCCTCGATGAAATGGTAAAGGCCTCAGCCGAGTTGCCGGAAAAAATTCAATGACCGCATTGGGAGATGCCAGCTGAATCCGGGTTCGCTTTCAAAAGCTGTTTCATGCCCTGAAGTTGAATCCTTTTGCCTTCCGGCACCGGCTTTTCTACGCTTCCGTCATGCCTTCATTCGACATTGTTTCGCAG
>Ga0265338_10002559_pt1 | contig 26913 bp, 32 predicted proteins | sample 42126metaG_FD_193579 | JGI IMG/M metagenome (GOLD analysis project Ga0265338, IMG submission 193579) | Rhizosphere microbial communities from Carex aquatilis grown in University of Washington, Seatle, WA, United States - 4-21-26 metaG | ecosystem: Host-associated > Plants > Roots > Rhizosphere...
GGTGATTGGAGTCCTCCCCCCCCCCCCCCAGCGTCCGTGCCCACGAGTACTGTATAGGGTCCGCGGCACGCGTCGGATGAAATTACCTCCCTCGCTCCTCGGTTGTGTACTAGTACCACAGCGGACCGCACAGGCGCTCGTGATTCGAATGGACGCGCAAGTGTTGATTTTTGTCAAAAAGAAGAAGAGGCATCCCAGTCGATCAGCTCCCAATGGGAAATGGGAGCGTGATCGTCATCGCCCACGTGCAGCGACTCGTGTTCGGCGACCTCTGAAACACCGTGTCGAACATCGCCAGGCCGCTCAGCACCGATGGGCAGTGCTGGGTCCTCGGGTGCAGCGACGGACAGAGCAGCAGACCCGTCACCCGGTGGCTCCCGCTCGTCCTGCAGAGCGGGTTCGCGTGGTGGAACAGTCGCCGCCCGTGTGGCCGTCACCGAGCCGAGCACCAGATCGATCTCGTGCAGAACCAGGGCCGCCAGGCTCTCGGAGGAGTAGATGGGCGTCCACTGCGAGTCGCTGCCGGGCGCCAGCGGCTGGTGCACGAGCGCCCTTTCGAAGAACGCGTCGATCGCGGCTTGCACGTCGGGGGCGGCACGGACGCAGCCGCGGTAGGCGATCCGCACACCGCGAGATCCCGCGCCCTCACCAAACTGGCGGACGGCCAGGCGGAAGTAGGCGTCGGTACACCCGGCATCGCGCGGCGCCTGCGCGCCAGGAAGCCGGACCACCAGGTCGTACCTGTGCACCAGCTCGCTGGGCCGCGCCTCGGGATCCTCTGCGGTGCAACACGACGACGGATTGCAGAACTCGACCGAGTAGCGCTGCGAGGCGCCCCTCTCGCACTTGAGCTCGCGCTGGACCGAGCGGCACACGGCGCCAGACGGATCGCGCCGCCGCCGCGCAGCGGGCGCCCACCAAGCGCACACATGGCACGGACAGGCCGGCGCGACGGCGTCGTCGTCGTGGGTCACGCGCACGGCCGTGGGAGGCGCCCACAGCCTGGACGAGCCATCGGGCCACGCAGACGGGGGCGCGAGCGAGACGATGCGTTCGATGCGCTGCACCAGAGTGGCAGAGGGCACGCAGAGATCTCCGCCGCCCACCGGTGCATGACGGGTGAGGCCGGGGTAGCAACCGCGTGAGCGGAAAAAGATGTCGAGCACTGGAGAGGACGGGTACGTGCTGTAGAGCCTGACCTCGCAGTACCAGTACCACGACGTGAGCGGACCGAGCGCCTCTATCACGACGACGCAGACCGCCCCGGTGCGGTGGTCGAGCTCGCAGTCGCACGCGACGGCGACGCCCAAGTCGGACCAGTCCCGCTTCCGCACACCGCCAATGTCCGCGGCGAGTCGTTCCGCGTTGAACCGGTCGGCCGACAGAACCGGGGTGCGCGGCCGCGGTACGGCTTGCACGGCCCGGTCGCCGACTCATAACGGTTCGCGCGGCTCCAATGGAGCCTCGCTCGGCGCAGGGAGTCGCTCTTTTCGCTCGAACGTTCCCCGAACCAGTTGCCCACTTCCCAGGTCGTCCCGCAGATCCTCCTGACGGAGAGTCGCCGCCGATTCCATCCAAGCTGTGTGGTCCAGTCCCAGTTGTGGGAACGAAACAGGAGACGGGCGACTGCACGTCGGTGAGCCTTTACCGATCATGATTTCAGAATCTGGCCGCGTCTGCCTGCTCGCACGTTTTCGACGCCTGACATCGGGAGCGGCCGGAACAACACAGAGAGAGAGAGAGAGCCGGCACATGACGACCTCTGCCCCCCCGAGCGGACCGCAACAACTTGACCCGCCCACCGCGGCGCCGACTCTGGCTCCACACGCAGCAACGCCAGCCCGTTTGTGGAACTGGCTTGTCATGCCGGATGGTGAGGCGGTGCGCACTTGCCTCACCCGCTCGCACGTCATCGGCGAGGACAGTGACGACGACAACGACAACGACGACGACAAAGGGGTCGCCCAGGCTTTAGCCACCGTGCCGGCCGGCGCGAGTCCGACCGAGGTTCGCGCTCTGGGCCACTTTCCACGGGACGGCCGCGACGTCGACGTGCACGAGTGCCCTGTCGCCAGGGGCGCCCCGATAGAAGCGACGTTTCGTTGCCCGGAGCGACAGACGGCCGACCACAAGTGCGCGCGCAACGAGCTCGCCGAGCGCATCTTCCAGTGCCTCCTCCTCGGTCACCCCGGTCCCATCATGTGCGGGCCAGTCGTCTTTTATCCGGCCGACCACGAGGAGAAGCACCTGGACCCCAGGGCACTCGACGAATTGGAGCGGCTGACGGCGTTCGCCGTGGAGGCAGAGCCCGATTGGTCACCTGACCCGGACAATCGTTCCGATGTGGAGGCCGTGCTCAGGGGGCACCCGGACCCCGAGTGGTCTCCGCCGGCCGCCGACGCCGACGCCGACGCCGACGAGGATGACGATGACGAACAGCCCGCGCGCGCGCTCGCGTGGTCGCCAGAGATGGCGACGCTGTCCCGTTGCTGGTGGTTGATCGGAGCGACCGTGTGCCATGGCAGGGAGGGATGCTGGTCATCGGTGGGCGAGACCCACGGGAAGCTCCTCGACTACGTGACGTTTTGGCGCACTGCATACGAACTACGGCTCGATCCTCTGATGAAATCCAGGCCTCTGTTCTACTGGCAGGCCGAGTTCGCCGCGTCTGTCGCCGAGTACCATGGTCGCAAGCGCAAGCGCGAAGAGGCCAAAGGCGAGGCCGTGAGAGCTGCCCAGCAAGCCGCTGACCATCCGGCTGTCCGGGGCGACCCGCACCTGGTTCGGGTGACGTACCAGAGGCACCAAGAGGTCTTCGAAAGGGATCACCCAGTTCCCTCGATGCCAGCAGACATGGAGCTGGAGCCCCGCAGGCTGCTCAAGTTTATGCCTTATAGGCACGTGGAAGGCAGACGGCGGGATGCCCACTGATAGCACGGCTACGCCCGGTTCTAGCGAGGGGAGCGCCCGCACCGTTCTTGCCGATGTTTGCCACAGTACATTTATTATTCAGTGGACCCCGCGCGGAGAGCATATTCTGCAACGGGGGCGACTCGTGTTTTCTTTTCGTACAGCGCGTGGTTCCCATTTCAGTCGCCTCCTGCGGAGAGCATCAAGCGCGGGAGATGCGACCGACCGCCCGTTGCTTCTCGAGAGCCTCCATGCACGACAGGCAGACGCTCTGGGGCACAGAGAGGTCGCGGAACGGAGACTGGAACACCGAGGGACGCATCCAGGGTTCCGGGATGCGCTGTTCCGACCTGAACAGGTGGCGCGGCGGAGGCGCCTCCTCGCAGCAGACGCCGTGGTACGAGTAGCCGCCATCCTTGCGCTGGAACAGCAGAGGCGTCGGCGACGAGGCAAGCAGTTCCCTCAAGTGCTCCACGGCGCTGCGGAGAGTCTGCCGAACCGACGCAGATGGCTCGTGGGCCGCGGCTCGTTCCAGCGCCTGCACCGCGGCGGCCACGTCCACCGACGCCTCCGCACTCGCCAGATCGCCGCGTGCACGTGTGCGGACGTAACACGTCTGCTTCTCGTCGATGGCGCTGCCGCAGCAGCAACAGGGCCCTTGGCTCGACATCGTACAAAGACGTGCCAAAATCACGAGTGTACTATTGGTGGTGGTGCGGAAACACCCAAACGGTCGCGCTCCCCAGCCAAAAAGCGTAGCTGCAGCCGCTCGTAGGGTCCCGAAGGAAAAAGTCAGGGACGAAGCCGCCGCGCCTCCCCTTGGAGCGCAACTGCGTGATCGCGGGCAGGGTCATCGATTGGAGCCATCCGTCCTGCAGGCGAATCTTGGCCACGGACTCGAAAGGAACATGGCCCGTGTGATGCGAGGGTGGCCCACTCGGCCACTCGTCGGACCAGAGGACGAGAGATCCACCATCGACGAGAAATGCACACGAGCGGACCTCGTGTCCAGCCCGCAGTCTCGTTCTCGTCTTCCACAAGAAGATGGACCGAGACCAGCTCCACAGGCCGACGCGCATGCACTTGCTAGTGCTCCAGACAACGCAGATGCGGTCGGCGTCGTCGGTCTGACGCACAACCGTGCTTTGCACCGTCCAGCCAGCCCACGGGATAGGCCTCGGTGCCGGTCCATCCGGTCGCTCCGAGACGACGAAGAGTTCCATTCGATAGTCGTCGACCCAGGGTCGAATGCCGAGGATCAGGCCGGAATCCGTTGACCGAACGGGGACCAAGAACGAGCCTTCTAGGTCGACGCCCGGTGAAGACCCGACGATCTCGAATCCGTTCCAGTACGTCTTGGCGTCGCACCGCGTCAGCCGCGAGTCCCGACTCCACACACCCCAGTCGTAGAACGGCGGAGCCGCCACGCAGTTGGCTGGCACCCTGGTGGTCGCTGCTCGATCGACGCACAGGGCGCCGGAAAGCTCGAAGGCCGATACCGCCTGCGACTGCCGGTGCGCGTACTGGGAGACCACCACGGCCAGATCGGCCGGCAGAGGGGAGTGTCGGTGCACCGCGGCTGCCGCGACGCGCAACGCGTAGTCTTGCCGTTGGCGCTGCTGGTCTCGCGCTTCGTCCATGGCAGCGCTCAGCGTTCGCATCTCTTTCGCACCCCGAAAGTTGGCAGCAGCTCGGGTGCGGGCGCCAATCACGAATGCAGCGTGAGGAATTTGTTGTCAAACCACGAGAGAGAGAAAGCCACCGAGAGGAGACGCACAGCACAATGCCCGAAGGGTGGAAGCTTCAGCCCCCGCCTTCGCCCGAACAGGTTCTCGGCAAGGGATGCGACAGCGGCCAGAGCGGGTCACTGACGACACAGAGTGGCAAATTCGCGACGGTGTTCCAACCGAGTACTGGGTGAGCTAACGGCCCGACTCTCGTTCGCCCGATAGGAGAAGGCTACGTCCTGTGGAGTCGCGCTCCCACGGGCCCACAAGTTCCACTGTACTTGTTCGAGTGAGTGAGCGTCTCTGTTATGAAAGTTTTCTGTTGACCCCAGCGCTTCGGACTCAGGCCTCTCCCCTCCCCCCCACTCCCGTAACCCAACAAGATTCGGAACCGTCCGTTGGGTCCAACTTGTTGCGGGGGCAGAGCGGGGTAGGTCGTTGACCGTCTGGACGTCTTGCGTCATGGGCAGAGCATGTCATCGACACTGGTGGCCAGCGGCACACAAGTGTCTGGCTGAACGAGATGCAGGAGTATATTGCTCCTTGCGGTGGTTATCGCAGTGCAGTCCACGTTCCTTCCCAGCGCGGGCGGAGGTACGAGCGAACCAACAGATAGAGCACACCGTCGGGCCCGGCCATACACGGATGCGGGGCCGCCCCGCAATGAGAGCGACCCCACGCTCGCTCCAAGCCCTCGAGGGCAATGGCATTCTCCACTGCCCAGGTTTCAACGATAACGTCGGGTACCGGTACGCAGGCGCAGGCTGCGCGGCCCTCGAGCACGATTCCGAGGCTGCCGGCCACGGCACGAACACTGCGCAGGCGCACGCTCCTCGTTCGCGAAAATCCAATCCACGCGGTCGCTGGGCGCGGCCCCCGCTGGAGCCATACCAACTCGACCTCGCAGTCGCTGTCCGCCGGCGCGGGGTCGCGCTCTGGCCTCCAGCGAGACAACCGGCCGTCCAAGCGCAAGAATTCGATCCTTGTCAAGTCCCTCAGATGCTGCGCGAACTCGGCTCGGACTGCGGCGGTCTCGCAGCCAGAACAGTCAGGGCCATGGCCGGCTCCGACAGCGCCACGTAGCCCAGTGTCATGCAGATCGTGCGAGTTGCCCATCCTCACGATTCCAGAAAGGCCTTCCCAAGCTCTCATCCGACGAGACAAACAGGGAATCACGAACCGGACCGTCGCTGTGTAATCGCGGGCAGGGTGACCGATTCGAGGGGCTTGCCGGCGAATCTTGGCCACGGGTCCTTGAGCTGCCAGGGTGGCGAACTGGTCCAGTCGTTGGACGTCCTCTCCTCGCCGGAGCAGCAGCGAACTGCCGTCTCTCTCCTCGATGCTTCTTGGGTGTCGGCTCTCTCTGCAAGCAGCTGTCTTCTTCAGCCGACCTCGACTCGCTGGCGCTCTTCGAGCGGTATTTTCCAGAGGGAGTGCATGCCTTTGCCCGGGATGCCTTCAGTTCGGTCGCCTCCCGAGAGTCATCCCTCCGTGCGGGACATGCGTAAACAAAAGACGGTTTTACGTGTGCCGGGTCCGCGCTGCAAACGGACGCGCAGGGGACGACTCGGCTTCTCTCAGCCTTTCCAAAGTACTGTTGTCCCACGACGGTGGCCAAGTTCTGTCGCAGACGCAATGTGCAACACAGCTTGGCATCGCGGTGCGGCGCGTTCGATCGCGGTATCAGGCTTCATTCGGGATCTCGAGTGGCTTCGACTCTGTCTTGAGCGGCTCGGACACCCCACGGGAGCGGCAGCAACGACAGAGCAGCAAAACCGTCGCGACCGTTGACGGGGTGCATCATGCCCGCGATGCAGCGAATCCTGAGGGCCAGCGCGTCGTTCTCCAGCACGCCGCAGTCCCGGAGGGAGCGTTTCGAGTCGGTGTCGTCCAGTTGCTGGAGCCCCCTCGTCAGGAGGATGCGGTCCGTCGCCCAGTGTGCGCCGAGAACGTCTCGGGTGACCCTCTGCTTGAGCGACTCCAACGACTGGTCCAGCGACACGCCGTTCAGCTCAAACTCGCGAAAGGCACCGCTCTTGTACGAATCATCCTTGCGAACCTGGGTACAAACACGCCGCGCGTCCGCTCAGGACAAAAACGACGTACCAAGATCGTGAGGCGCGTTGTCACCCGGTCGGCTTCGTTCTCTGCTGGCTTGCCGCTACCACGCAAGCTGCGCCAGTCCTTGGCATCGGACCTCGACATGGGAGTCCGGGAGATGGCACGAGCGATCTCACGATTGTTTCAACGCCACCGCTCGTCGGCGCGGCACGCATGCACATTCCTGCGCGTGTTTTTTTTACCGACTCGCTCGAACTTGCGCGGCTTCACGGGATTTTATGTTGGCCCCGGCCGCTCGGAAAAGTGAAAAACAACACCTCGGCGCGGTCTGAAAGCAAGCGCTCAACTTTTTTTCCCGTGCACCCGCCTTGATGCAGCCCAAGCCACGTGACGGATGCGAGACCGTGAGGCTCGAATCGGTCGACCGAGGCTTCTACCGGTCGATCCCGGGACCGACGCAGACCGCCTCGCACGACCCGCGCGACAAGCGTTACACCGCCGGTCACCTGCTGGGTGCCGACTTGCGCGACTACTTTGTCTTTGACGCCGCGGGAGTGGGACCGTGCGCGGCCGGGCGCGAGCTCAAGTCGGCCACGCTGACGCTGCGCAACACCGGCGCCCAGGGCTCGAGTCCGTCGGCCTTCCCGGTCACGTACTCGATCTTTGGCGTCCCGCTGCAGGCCGCGGTGGTGTCCGCTGCGTACCTGCCGGCGAGTCCGGCCGGGTTCGCCGTGTACGACCAGCTGGCCCAGGGCCCGGCCTTCGCTGCCACGCAAGTGTCTCCACCGCTCCTGCCGGCGTCGGCGGTCGTGCTGGATCTATCCGCCGATGGTCTGTCTTTCCTGTGCACCCGGTTGGCGGCTGTGCCCGGCAGCGACCGCAAGGTCGTGCTCGGGGGCGGCGTGACGGCGGGCAGCGCGCTCGTCTTCACGCAGGACAGCAAGCTCACTCTGCCGTGCAGCGCGGTGCTGACCCTGAGCTTTGCGGCTCCCCCGGGACCGGTTCGACCGCTGCGGGTGCGCGTGCCGCCCAGGGTTGTGGCCGTCGCGAGCTCGCCCGCCGGTGCCGTCGTCGACTTCCAGGCCGACATCGAGGTCACCGGCGGCGTGCCCCCTTACCTCGTTCTGAGCGATCCGCCGAGCGGAAGCCTGTTCCCGGTCGGCCGGACCGCGGTGACCACGACGGCGACAGACGCGGGGGGGACCACCGACGGCGCTTCGTTCCCTGTTATTGTCGCGCCGGGGCCGCACCGCTGCCCTGCGTCTCCGCCTCCCCCTCGATGCGACCGCGGCTCGGGCGGGGCTTGGGACTCCGACAGCGAGAGGGCGCGCCTTCCGCCCAGTTCCCGGCGCAGACCGTGTGCCCCTGGCCGCCGCAGACCGACGCGGAAATTTGAGGTTCGAATCGACGGCGATCTGCGCAGTGTCTTTGACGAGCTCGAGCGCCTGTGTCTGTGACACCCCGTTTCCTCTTTCCACAGAACACGAAAAGCCGCGGCTAAGCTCGGACGAATGTGCAAGTGTAACGCCACAAGTTGGGAATCAGAGGTTCAATAAACCTCCATTCTGCTGGCACACCATAGATCAAGCGTCGCTGCGCATTACTACTACTACTCCCTGCCGTCGGCGTCTTCGATCGCTGGCGCGTCGTCGTGGTGCAGCTGGCTCGAGGAGGTCGCCGCGCCCGCGTACCCCTACGTCGTCGTGAGGCGCAACGAGCTGGGCCAGGGCTTTTATTACGGCTGACGAGGTCGAAGGAAAGCCGGGTTCTGGTGGCACTTTTGTTACCGTTCCGACAGAGACAGTTCTTCCTCGAGAGTGTTCGTTCGAGTCGAACTGTCTTCCTTTTTTTGCAAGTGAAGGTAGAAAAAAAACATTCACCGGTCTCATGGTTCAAAAACGGAAATGCCCGACGTACGGGTGCCACTCGCGGAATTCTCCGAGGTGCCGTCATCGGGTCTGTTCTCCCACTTCAACCTCAGCCCCGTGACCCACCGTCCAGGAGAAGCGTACCGTTTCTGCTGCATCCTCAAGCACGGCGATGTGGCCACCAACACCCCTCCTACGCTGGACGAGACCAACACCCTGGACGCCAGGTGCGTCGCCGTCGAGCTGAACCTTCGCCTGGAGGACCTGGAGGAAAGGCACTTTGAGCACTCGATGGGTTCGGTGAAAACAGCCCCGCAGCTGGCCAAGAGGCTCTTTGACAGATACGGTGCGGTCCGCCACATGACGATGCAGGAAATCTCGGGCTCGCTCGTCGCACACACGCTCTTCCAAATGGTGGCCAGGGCTGACTTAGGCACGGGGCGACCTGTCGTGTGAGACGACAGAGTCCTGGGTTACATCCTCACGTCGAGGAAACCAGTACACGCAGTTACTCATTCACGGACCGCGACAAATCAGGAACACATCTTTCTGCCTCGGACAGGACATGAAGACAGGCGGGCAGGAACCGGTGACACTCCACGACCTCGCGGAGAAATTCGCGCCTCAACTGGCGCTGGCTACGGTTCTCGGCGCGGAAGCGCGCGCCCGCGCCAGCGTCTACCTGGCCCACGCCCTCGGCGACCTGACCGCCGAGGACTATGCGCACGTCGACGCCCACCCGTGTTTCCTCGACGCGTTCAAGGACGTCGTCATGGACCGCGACTGGTGGACCTCGCCGCCGGCCGTCGAGATGGGCGCGCGCGGCCTGGCGCTCTCCTCCAGCACGGCCGTCCTCAGCTCCATCCTCGAGGCGGGCAGCGCGGGGCCGGCACAGTCCGTCGACGGCACCCGGGTGGACGCTGTCTGGAACCTGACCAACGAGCTGGCCGACTCGCGCAGGGCGGGGCTCGCGGCGGCGTACGCGTTCCGGGGCGAGGAGGACAAGACAGAGGCCAAGGGGAGCGCCCAGCCTCCGGACGACGCGCCCGCGGTCGTCGACCCAGCGGGCACCCTGGGCGACGCCGATGGAGACGAAGAGAGCGAGGATGACAGCAGGTACTGCACGTGCGCCCTCTGCGAGGCCGTGGGTACCGCCGCCGAACGCTGGACAGCGTGGCAACCGGACGACGGCTCGGATCACTCGGAGCAGGAGCGCTACCTGTACACCGTCGAGGTGCCGCAGATGGAGATGCGCTTGCTCCGGCTCGGCGCGACGGCCTGATTGGATTGTCGTCGGCATGCGCACACTGGCCCGCCGCACCACGGGAGCGGCGTCGGTTGATCCATGTAAAAAGCATGACGTGTCTGGCAGTGTGCTCGCCTGCGTCCGGGCAGATTCAGCCCAGCACGCGATCCCAAGCCGTCGCACGTGGCTGCTCCTACTCGCATCACCGACTCGCGACGTGCGCACTGCCTCCACGCAGTCTCGTCTCTGGAGGACTGCGCAAAATCGTGATTGTTGAGAGCATCTCTCCTCTTGCGCAGCGATGACTGAATTGTGCCCCAGTGGCTGCGGCAACGTGTCCAGCGGCTCCCGGTCGGGCAGGGACTCTTGCAGTTTCTGCGGGGGTGTGTTCTGTCTGATCTGCTGGCTCGGTGACGTGAAGGACCAGAAGGACCCAAGGTCGTGTAGGCCGTGCCGTCTGTCGCGCGGGTTGGACGCGCCCGCTGATGAGCTCCCACGAGATGCGACGTTGACCTCGTGGGAGGACGAAGGCCGCCCGCCAGCCGAGACCAAGCAGCGCTCCGACGACGTGGTTTTCGCGTGCTCCATGTGCAGGTCTGCCAACACGGGGACGGACGGTGTGTGCGACGAGTGTCGGTTTTGCGGCTCGGCGCTGCTGCTGGGCGGCAGTGTGGCCGCGACGCCGGCTGCTCCTCCTCCCGTGTCGGGCGGAATACGGAAGCGTGCCGCGCAGTGCCGGGATTGCGGCAAGGCCATTCCGCGGTGGACGTCGAAGGAGGCCAATGTGTCGTGGGCCTCGAAGAACCCGTGCAAGAAGTGCGACGCCTTCCGGTGCGATGCGTGCGCGTCAGCGCGCCTGCTGTGCCGCAAATGCGAGGACGGGCGCGGGCCCAGGTCCTCGCACAAGCAGCGCCGGGCTCGCGAGGACAAGGCTCGCAGCCCGAGGGTTGTTCCCGAGGCGGGAGAGGTGGAGCTCCAGTGCCCGGCGTGCACGGCCACCAACAGTCTGTGCGATGTGATGCGTGGCACGTGTAACATCTGCCGGTCGCCACTGCTTGACGGGCCGTCCCCCGCCGGCGCTGCCGGCCGGTCGCTCGTCTGCACCACGTGCACGTTTGCCAACGACCCGGCCGGGAGCTCCGGCGGCAGATGCACCGTGTGCGGGCATGATCTGTTCCCTCCGTCGCCTGCCGCCGCCGGGCCCAGGCGATGTCCGCGCTGTCCAGAGTACCCGCCGGCCTCGGCCGAGGAATGCCCGCGGTGTGGCCTGCAGCTCCGGGTCGCCCCAGAGTGCGCAGAGGACGACGAGCGGCGATCCTTCGAGGAGCTCAAGGTGGGCGAGCTCCGGTCGACGCTCCCGCGTTCGTTCCTGGGCTCCGCCGCCGAGAGAGCCGTCCTGGTGCAGCCGACTGGGCCCCGTCCGCTGGACGCTCTCCACGACAAGGAAATGAAAGAGGCCGACGCGCTCGAGCTGGAGTGGCTGCGCGCGGAATCGGCGTCGTCCTCGTCTTCGGCCTCGTCCCCTGCTCTCACTCCCGCGCCGCCAGTGCCTGCCTCCCACTCGACGGCGACCGCCGGAAGGAGCGGTGCCGTGCGGATGATCCTGCTGAACGCCCTGCGAGAAGTCGTCTGGGCCAAGACGCGAGAGACCTGCCGCAGCTGGATGGCGCCGGCCTTGGACAACGGCCAGCTCCGTGACGTCCTGACGCGGGTGTGCGCCGAAGGGAGTCTCGGCCAGCGAGTGCCCAGGTCCGTGCTGAGCGACCAGGCGCTACAGGCCGCCTCCGAGGCTCTGCTGTGCGGCCTCTGCGCGGAAGGCGCGCCCGTGTCCGGGGCGGGCGGCGAACATCCGGTGGCCAACTCGCGGCTCGTGCGGACGCTGCTCGACGCCGGTGTTTCGGCCGGCGCCCGCTCCTACAGCGATCTGGGAACGACCGCCTTGACCCTCTCCGCGGAGAGCGGCGCCGCAGACGCCGCGCGCGTGCTGGTAGAACGCGGTGCTCCGGAGAAGCCCGACTACCGCGGCGACCATGGCGTCGCGGAAACCGTCGTCAGGAAGCTGGTGAGCTCGGCCGAGATGACGCCTTTGCTGGTCTTACTGCGCCATCCCGAGCTCGGGAGAGAGAGCGCCGTCGTGACCCACTGGGCGGGCAACCCGCTCTTCGATCAGAGCCTCCTCCGCGAGGTTGCCGTCTTCCTCGGTGCGCCGACCCCGGTGCTCCTGGAGCGGGCCGCCCAGAGAAGGGCCGATGCACGTGCCGCAGACGACGCGCCTGATGTGCAGGAGAAAGAGTGAGTGGAAAGGAAAAACATGTGTCTGACACCTCGCGGGCAAACTCGGGGCGCGCGTCCGCCGCAGTCTCCCGGCACGGTGGATGGACGAACTGGACGTGGTCGCGATCTAGTCAAAGGAGGACTGTGGCGGCTTCTGCCCAGGTCGAAACATTTTTATCCGAATAAAGCATCAGAACGATCCGTGCTTCAAGACAAATAGGAGCACACTCTGTTCGGGAGGAGCAAAATTCGCGCCCTATTGGACACGTGGAGACAGGCAGCACAGAGGAATCGTGTTCCGATGCTAACTCTCGCGGGATGGATTGGGAGGCGGTAACCGAAAGTGACATCGAGATCTGGCTGCGCCGGTTCCCGCGGACGCAGTTGGAACTCGCCCTAGGCCAACGCTCGGTCCTCGTCGATCCTCTCCTCACCCCGTCCTGTCCGGTAGTTGCTCGACGACGGGCAGCTCCGTCGCCAGCTCCGCGATGTGTTTCTCGGGCGGCATTTCATTGGCGACGACGACGACCCGCGCGTCCGGCGGCTGCAGCGGCGCTACGAAGCGTGGCACGCCAGCCGCGGTCTGGCAGAGCGGATCATTTGATCACCGTGCCCAGCCACTGCGATGAGCTCAGCGTCTTCACCGTTGTCGTGGCGACTATGCTTGCACTAACAGCACCAAAAAAGTGCGTGATCGAGGGCCGCAAAAAAAAGAGTCGCACCGGACACGACTTGCTGTGTTTGTGGTTTATGCGCGGTTCGCTCGCGTGCAGGAAGCACAAAACTAGACAGTGACTTGAGACGGTTGGCGTTCGGTCCATCCGAGAATTCACTCCTGGGGCAGCAACCCGGCCTCGGCAAAGGCCCGCTTCGTGCCAAACACGACGGTGCCCAGGAGAGGCGGCGGCTCGCCCCGGTTGAAGTACACGGACGCAAAGGCATTCTCCGGCGGACTGTTGATACCTTTGCGGAGGAGGCGGCGGGCGTCCTGGCCCGGGTGCAAGGCCAGGACCCACTTGCCCGACTGCTCCAGATGTGGCTGCGTGGTGTTGAGAAACATCAGCGCGACCCCTCCGGCAGATTGGGTGTCCGCGTCGAGTCTGTAGACGAGGCCGGTGGGCGTCATCACATACAAGGCCCGATCGTCCCGCTGCAGAACGAGGTCGACGGCATCTTCCGCGCGGGATAGAGCCACGACGGGCTGTGGCACCGCACCGTGCTGGTTCGCGACGACTTGACCCATTCGCAGTTGATCCGCTCTCGCCGAGACGAAGTAAGTACTTGTGTCTGTGTTCTGGTTGTGTTGTCTTGTTTTTCTTTTTCTGTTCCGCTCGGGCGAACCTTTGTCTGTGCCTGCCGCCGCCGAATTGGGAGGGTCCCTCGTCCGCATTTCGTGGTTTTCCACAGCGACCGTTTTGGCTTTTGCTGGGTGGTGGCACGACATGGCACTGCGATCGACGGCTTCGCCACTGGACCAGGACGATCCGAGAAGTGACACTTCTGCTGCCTTTGGACCGTTTGTGTCCGGCCGCCAAGGAGACGCGGGTACCGGCGTCGTTCTCGCACGAACGCAGGAAGAAAATCCATCACTTGCGGTGTCGGAGCAATTCCGGGTGCAAGGACGCGGGTTCACGGCAGGGCCAGCGGTTCAGAACATGAGCCCTGGGAGCGATCTAGCTGCTGCGTGCGAGCGCGGCCACTCCCCGCCCCAAATAACATCGCTGGACAAGGCGATCGTGCAGTTCGCCGACTGCATGTGCGGGAACCTCTGCTTGCTCTGCTGTAACGCCCCCGCTCACAGTGGGGCTGGATTTCAATCGGAACGGTTGTTCGTGATGGACCGCCGAACCTTTGTGTTACCTGATGGTCGAACTGTCGAATTGCGTAAGCTTGGCATGTGGGTGAACCCAGACGGAGAGCCAAATCATCAGCACGAAGCGTGGGTGTTGGAGGGCAAGGCAGAAGAAAGATTCATGGTTCGCGAGGACCGGCACCCAAAGATCTTTTCTACGTCAGAGATGGAGGAGACAATCAGATATTCGAATCTTATGTGGCCTGTTCCTGTGGTAGACGACTTTCTGTGGTTTCTTCTTTGTGGAACAGATTCCACCTTGCGGGGCCTCCCAAGAAGAGGTGATTCTGCTGAAAAGCGTGGGAACAGACCAAAGCTGCTGGTTAAAGGCTGATGACGGCAAAACAACATGTGGTGCTTTGCTCGGCGCGCATCCTCGAATCGGTTCGCAGTTTGCTCGAAACTTAACTTTCGTCAGCGGTCATCATGCGCGAACACCAAGACGTGAAAGCAGGCGCACCCTACACACCTCCAAAATCAGCCCTTGGTTCGTTTTCTTTGTGTGTTCTCAAACCTTTGGCAGCTACATTTTTCAGCAAGGAAGAGGTCAAGACACCACAACACCTCCTCGAGCATGTCGCAGCACAAGTCAACAATAACCGTGACGGTATCGACTCAAAGATTGCGAGGCGCATTATCTTGCAAGCCAAGTCCGGTCCCGAGAGGATTCCCATGGTGCGGTTCGCGGAGGTGGCAGGATGCCGCAGCGGACATTTTTATGACTGGATCAAGACCAGCAAAGATTGCAAAGACGCAGAGCGGGTTGTTTATTGGATGAAAACCGGCAAGGTTCTCTAATTGGATTTCATAAGAGACCCGTTTGGCTGAGTCTCCTTACATTGCGACTTGAGTGTCTGTTTGCATAAGACGTACATACTCCCAGGGGATACCACTGCAGAAGCCGCGACATTTGGACAGGCTGGCCTGCAGCATCAAGAGAGAAAAAAAGGCACCACCACCGCAGCGGCAGTTTCGCCAACGCAAACCCAGGGTTCCAGATGGGGAAATGTGCGCTACCGCGCTGGGCCTGCCGGCGGCGCAAGCTCTGCTGCCGTGTGCTCGTCGCGCTCTTGCTTCTTGACCTGGGCCTTCTCGTCTGTTTGTCCGCGACGTTGATCCGTCACCGCTGTTGCCCGGAGAGGCCGTACATACGCAAGTCGACTGTCGACGTGTCGGAGAAGGAGTGGGAAGCGCTCAAGGCAGCCTGGCACCAGCTGAACGACGAGTTCCTCCTGGGCGACCTGTTCAACCAACACCGCCTCTACGCCCAGCACAGCATGCACAGCACCGACAACGTCGCCGTTCCGATCCGCGCGCCCAACGGCGGCAACCTGCTGTTCCTGCCGTGGCACAGGCGGTTCGTCGCCAACCTGGAAGACTTGCTGCACTCCCGGCAGCCCGGCCTGGTCCTTCCCTACTGGGACATTCCGAACCATCCCGCGGTGCCCTCCCAGCTCGTCGACTTCCTGCCCGCGGTGCGGTTCGGCGGCGGGGACACCCCCTCGTTCCAGCCGACGAGGGCCGTCGGGCAGGACGTCGGGCCCCCGGAGCTCGACCAGCTGCATTTCGCCCTGTCGCGCCGCCTCTACAGCAACTTCTCCCTCGACCTCGAGTGCGTGGCCTTCCACGACAGCGTCGTCCTGAACCCCGGGTACCACGACCGCGGCCACGGCTACGTAGGCGGCACGATGGCCAACCTCGCCACGGCGAATGCCGACATCCTGTTCTACCTGCACCACGCCTTTGTCGACAAGGCCTGGTCCGAGTGGCAGCTCACGCAGGACACAGCCATTGTCGACTCGGCCCCCACGAGCAGCTCCCTCGTCCCCTTCCACGCGACCGTCGGGAGCGTCCAGGACATTGGCACCATGCAGCACCCGTACAGGTACGTGTGACGGTAAAGGTGGTCCATGGACGATCGGGACTCGAACGAGCGCCAGCCAGTGCCGTGAACTGTCAGACTAACGGAGTACCTGCCGTCGCTACGCTCCCTCTCGTTGGGGGACTGATCGTGGTTTTACTGAGTGGCAAAGGCGCACAGGACCAGAGCACTGCTTTCTTTCGATGGAAGGAGACGCCGATGGATTTCGTCTCTGCACCAACTATGGAAAGTCTGCGCGCGCGTTTCTGCGCTTTCTCTTCGAGGCATCGGAGCGGGCAGACGTGTTGGTGTGGGTTCCGCGCCCGCAGGGCCCGGCACTGTACGTGCTGTACGTCACGGCGACGCGTCACAAGATGACCGCGCTTGTCCACTCCGTTGTCGGAAAACTCTGGCGGCTCGAGCCGGTCTCCTTCTCCTTCACAACTCGAACCGACGTGTCGGGTTGCAAAGGGCCGCGCCAGAATCTGTGCTTGACACACTGCATGTCCTGGCACACGCTGGTCGCCGCGCCGCAGCACGAGCCCATGGGCTTGGCGCCGATCTATTTGCGGCTCGGGGTCACACACTACATTCCCTCCAGTCCTCCCACGGACGAGCGCATAGAGTGTTCCGCCTTGCCAGAGATTGTTGAACTGTCCCCGGGATTGCCAGCTGTCCTGGCGGACATTGTCACTGCATACTTGTGAGCTGCTCCGGCTCCTGTCCAGTCGGTTGTTGGCAAAGTCTGGACGCTCGAAATGGTCTCCCACAGCACTCGACCCACGGTGGCTGGTTGCACACGGCGGGGGCCGAATGAGTGCTTGGCGCGCTGCATGGACTTGCATAGTCTGATACACGAACCGCAGCAGAAGATTGAAGTGCGGCTCGGAATCACGCACTACGTTCCCTCTGCCCTTCCCACTGACGGGTGTTCCTCCTTGCCAGAGATCGTCAGACTCTCTCCCAGCCTGCCACCTGTGCTGGCGGACATGGTCGCCGCGTACTTGTGAGCTTGGCGCTACCGTACACGCTCGACGCTTCTAGTCGGTTGAAGGTGCGCACGTCTATCGCGAGGGATGACGGCAGCACATCGCACACAACACTATCATGTGACTGGAGTCTTGTCTCGACCAGGTGTTTTCTGCTGTAAGGAACACTAAGTACGAGTACTAGTAGTACAGCCAGACAAAAAAAAGGCACGAAACAGAAAGAGGAAAACATCCAAGCTCGACTTGCCCAGGACCGAGTGAGGAACAAAATGATGCAAACCCGTTCCGCTGGACTTGAGGACTGGTTAGTGGCGGCCTCACCGTCCGGTGCCGAGGAGGAGGAGAACGAACTGGAGCAGCTCCAACAACAGCAACTCCAGAGCCCGCAGGTGAGGGCCGGCGCTCGAGAGCACTCGTTCAAAGTGCCGCTTCCCTTCTTCTTTAGTCCTTTCTCGATCTATGCCCGCTGGAAGGACCTCGAGCGCCCTTCTAATTCCAGCGAAGACGCCGCCGGGTGGCGGATTGCGGTGATCGCCTTTTCACAGGGCGCCAACAAGGTCGTGTGGTGGGGATGGTACCTACCGCTCGAACGACGCTTCGTTGTCGAGGACCAATGCAGTCAGCGATTGACAACCGACGTCTCGCGCGACGCGATCCCAGCATGGTTGCGCCACGGATTTCAGTGGATCGGCACCATCACCGGACGTCGAGACGAGTACGCGCCTTCCGCAGCGGACTTTGCCGAGGCCGAGTACGTGGACACTCGATTGTATGCCGCTCTGCTTAGAGGTGAGATCAGCGACGCTGAACTGGACGCCTCCTTGGGCGTCGGCAAGGCCGAAGAGTTCTGGGAATTCTTTCGCGAAAAGTACCACGTCGATCCGGAGACCGACCTGTGGAGAGATACCAGAGTCTCGGCGCTGCGAGGAGCCTTCGCCCAGGAGCTGACCGACGAAATGGATGAGTTGGCATTGAAGGCAAACTCGATCAGCGGACCGAAGTCTTGGACGTGGGACGTATTCTTTGGCATGAAATCGGCTTCCTCGCCCGTCGGTGCATCGGGCTCAGTTACCCGGCTGATCGGACAGCTGAGAACGGACTTCTTCCGATATCTCGTTCATGGCGGTTGGTCGGGTCCACAGCCGTATTCGAAGCTTCCCCGTTGCCCGGAGTACGACCAATGTCTGACGGGAACTTCCGCCAGTCAGGACGAAGAGGACCTGTGCGCGTTGTTTGATTTTGGGTCGGAAGTGTCGTTCGTCTAAGGCGGATCCATGCACGTAATCAACCCAGGGGTCCATTAGCCTCTGTGCAAGAGCCGAGGCTGCGCGAGTTTCGAGAAGGGAAAAAGAGTTAGACAGACACAAGCATCGACCACGCAGCGCCCAGATACCATGGCAGCACGGTATCAGCAGCTGATGACGTCGTCGTTTGGTGTTCACAATAACAAACGACGGCACCGGTTTATTCCTCGGGACGCATCGAAACACGATGGTTCCGGAGGGCCCGTCGAGCATCAGCCTACACAGAGATTCTACGTTCGTGCCTCACACTTGGCATCCGAGACCGAGAGACTCGACTGGGACCGGCACATTCTTCCCCTAGCCCGGCGGCTGCGCGAGGCGCGTGAATGTCCTCAGCAGGGAACGAGCCCTGTCCTTGCAAACGTCGTGCCGTCGCACCAGAAAGCAGATGGGTCTGGGTTCGCTGCTGACCAAACGGCTCCTCCGCAGAGAATCGTCACTGCAGTTGACAGTGTCGGGATACACGACGATCCGAGCGGCTGCGCGGCCGCGGATCCGATCTTTGACTCACCTCTGCTGGCGGCCTGCCTGACGAGGGCGGCGACCCTGCCGAGAGCCACCGTGCTCGCGTGGATGCGCGACTGCGGGGCCGAACCGTTCGTCGAGAGCCGGGAGGCCGCGCGCGCCTGCTACTCGCTCTCGCACTACACGTCGCTGCCGCCGCAGGTCACCCTCGACTACTGGCGCCTGCACGGCGTCGACAGCGAATCCCTGAGGCGGCTCCTGCAGAACGAGTGCCTGCCCGAGCACGCGTGGTGCGCGGCCCAGCACCTCGGTCACCGGGTCCCGGCCTCGGCCGTCGTGGTGGTGGGCGGCGCGGCGCCCTCTGGCTACAGCGTGAGCGCGCCCCACGCGGCCACTGCCGCACGCCTCGCAGAGACCGCCGCTCAGAAGATGCAGTGGGCAGAGTCGTCCGCCGATCCCCTTGTGTCGGCCTGCGACGCGCGCGAGACGACGGCAGTCTCGCCGCACGACGCCACCGTGCCCCGACAGCGAATCCATTTCGTTTCGGACGGGTACCTGCGCTCGATCCCGGCTCCGCAGAACCGCCTGGGCAGACGCGAATTTGCCGCAGTCCTCAGGTTCCGCGGTCTCGACGTGCTGCCGAGGGCGCACGTCGGCGGGTACGTGCAGATGGTCCCCGTGGTCCGCCGACCGGTCTTTGAGCTAGTGCACGGCCCGGCGTCTCCGGAAGAGGGCGATGGCGACTACGCAGTCGGACCCAGAGCCTATCGCTCCCTACCGGCGGCGTTTCTCCTGCAGACGAGAGCCAACCACGCAGCGCTCGTTGGCATGTCACCCGAGCAACGTAGCGCGTACGAGACGAGCCTGTTTGCCCCGGAAAGGATGCCGGACATCGGCTTCGCGCTGTGCGCAGACCTTGGTTGATCGGGGGCCCTTCTCAGCGGGAAGCGTCTGGGTTGCGTGCGACGTTGGCGCCGGTCCTTCTCGACGCCGGGATGGGCCGGACGACGGCTAACGCGCGCCCGAGCGACTTTTGCTCGGCGCGCGCTGCTCACCGGGTGGTTGACACGGTCGTCGCGTGCAAAGCAGGACGCGCGCTGCAAAAAAGGGCGCGCATGGATAAGTGGCTGGGGCCATTCACGGTGGGTGGGTGGGTTGTTTTGCTGGCCTTCTTGGTCTTTCTTTAGAAAACCCAAGGTAAAACGGTATGCGGTTACTTCCCCTGGGGCTATTGTCGCTGCTGCTGGTACTGCCGGATCTGCTCGTGTGCGGTCGCCACCTGGTCCTGGGCGTGGCACACAAGACGCCACCGGCCGACCTCCGGGTCTTTGTCGCCTCGCTTCAAGCGCACGCTCCGAATGCCGAACTCGTGCTCTGGGTCGATCCTTCGACGCGCGACTGGTTGGGCAACAGGTGGAACGACCCAGGCGCAGGCGGTCCTCAAGTGCACGACCTAGACGAGTACGCTCGGAGCGCCGGCATCGCGGAAGCCTTGCCGTTGGTCAACAAGCGCTACCTGATCTACCGCCACTACCTGGCATCACTGCCCGCGGTGCGCGCCCCGAGTCAGCGCGTCTGGGTCCTGATTTCGGACACCCGCGACGTGGTCTTCCAGCTCGATCCGTTCCACGCGATCGTCAAGAGCGACTCGCTGGCGGCGCGCGGAATGCCGCCGCCTCTGGACCGTAACCCTCTCATGGTCGCCATCGAGAGCGACACACAGCGCATCGGGACCTGTCGGTACAACCGATACATGATCAGCTTTTGCTACGGCGCAGAGGAGCTCGAGCGCCTGTCGCACAGAGCGATCTCGTGCTCGGGTACGACGCTGGGGACGCTGCGCTCCATGTCGACGTACCTGGATCGAATGGCCGCAGAGATCGTCGACCGCAACAAGCAGCACTGCAACGACCAGGGCCTCCACAACTACTTGCTCCATCACGACCTCGAGCGCCACCTCACGGTGGTGCCCAGGCACGTGGAGAACTCGACTCTCTGCACGGTCGGTTACGTCCCCGCCGAGCAGCTTCGAATGGACGAAGGCGGCCGACTCCTCAACGCCGCGGGCCGCGTCTGTGCCATAGTGCACCAGTTCGATCGGTTCCCAGTCCTCGCTGCGCATTTCCGTTCCCTGTACCCGTGACAGCCTCCCCCCACCCCATCCTCAATCGAGCCGTGTTCGCGATCTTTTGCGTTTTGTCATATCAAAGCCGAGAAAAATTGCCGTCCACAAGGGGCAAGCGCCGCCACGTCTGCGAGGCGGTGTTGACAAAGAGGGCATCGAGCTGGAACAGCCACGGGTACGCGAGGCCACCGAGGCGGTGCGCCTCGGTCACCTCCAGCATGGCGAACCCCCTCTGCTGCAGGAAGGCAACGACCTCGCCGAGAAGCGGAGAGCCCACATTGTAAGGCAGCAGGGACATCTCCAGCACGACAAAGTGGGCCGAGGCCAGCGTTCGGTTGCTGCCCGCCAGCACGAGCAGCTCTGCGCCCTGCACGTCGAGCTTCACGATCTCGGGCCTCCGACATGCCGCGCCGGCGCCGGGGAACCGCGAGCGCAGCAGCGTGTCGAGCGTCGTCGTGCGCACGCGCCGGGGGACCGCCCCGGTCGCGTCGTACACGGAAGTCTTCTCGCGGAGCAGACTGGCGCCGGTGGGCACGTCGCCGTCGCGCCGCGAGCCGTAAAAGGTGAGCTCGGCTCCGTCGGCGCTGCCGAGCACCGCAATGTCGTAGGTTGCGCCCAGCGCACGGAGGTATGGCTCAGCGGACGGCTGCGCCTCCACCATGTGCATCTGCGCTGCCGGGAAGTGCCGGCGCACGTTGGCCGTCCACGTGCCGCGGTTGGCTCCGACGTCGACGATGCACGCAACGCGCGTTTCCGTCGCCTGCGCGATGTGCAATAGCGCCAGGCCGACGTCGTCGACAAAGACGCGGTTGCTGCACGGCGCCGGCGGCGGCGGCGGCGTGGGCGCCAGGAGCAGCCGACGCGCCTCGTCCACCTCTCGCCGGCAGTGCACCGGCAACCTGTCGATGTGCGACATCAGGCAGCGCAGCAACGCGACGGATCCCCAAGCGTGGGACGCGCACAATTCAGCCGCGGCCTCTTGACAGCCAGGCGCGACGACGCGCACGCTTCGGACGGCAACCGCCGCCACGAGGAAGAATGCAACCACCGCTCTCGGCCCGCGCGAGTCGCGGTTGCCCATGTTGATTGCTCTGTCCTTTTCTTTCTCTCTCTCCCCCCTTCCGGTGTATGGCCGGCAAAGATGGTCGAGCTGTCTCGTGATTGCTGTCTCAACTGTCGAGTGCTGAATACGGAGCCGCGGCACGCCGGCCGGACGTGAGAAGGCAAGGGATCACCGGACCGTATGCTGGCGCGCGGCCACAATGAAAAGCAAAAAAAAGCTCTCTCTGGGACTTGGTGAGAAAAAACAAACAGCTTTGCTCAGGGCGGACGGCTCAGGATTCTTGGTTTTATTTTTCCGCCTTTTGTTGCTTCCTGGAAAATGTTCAGTCGTGGGCGGCTGCAAAGCAGCGACCGATGGTCGCATGAAACAGGTCCAGACGTCAGCGCTGACCGGTGCCTCTCTCCTGCCTTGCAGTCGCACGAAAAGTGCGTCGGCGACGTCCGGTGCATGTGGTTGCACAAACGGCGCCAGTGCATAGCCAAGCGAGCGGCGGCTCTGGCGGTCAATCCGCTCGATCGGTCTGAGAGGCGGGCTTACAGCGTGACCGTCTCGCGCAGACCGAGCGACGCCGCGGCCAGCGTTCCTGGACTCGCCGACGCCGAAACCCGGGCTCTGCTCCGTTACCCAAGCTTGGAGCGGTGGAGGCTAGAGACACCGGAGCTTTACCAAGCCTTTTGCCAGTTGTTCTCCACGCATGGCTGAAAACTCCTGTTGTATAGACGGACGTTTGTCGTTGTGCCCCTGCGTGTAATTCCAGTACGCCAGGCTCCCCTCTGTTTTTCCGCGGGAATGTTCCAGCCGGGGCGGACTTGACGCACACGAGAATGAGCACCTAGCGGGAGGGGGGGGGAGGCGGGCTGGGAGACAACCTTGCACGCGCGATTCTCATTACGGCTTTCACCGGCAGGCAGTTCGGTGCGTGGCTGCCGCAGTTTTGTTCCTCTTACAGTCACAATCGTGATGGATCACAAGTCCACCCGAACAAAAATGCGCAACCGAGCCCGACCAAGGGACCCGCATTTGTGAGTTGACATGCGTTCGTCTCTCGCCACATGTTTCGACAGATGTTGGGCTGCGTGCCTGTGCTGGGTGGCGCAGCTGCTCAGGTTTGCGTGGGGTACGACGTGTTGGAGCTCCCACGCCACGCGTCGCCGCGATCTCACGGCGCGGATTCCGTCCGGCGGCCACCTGCTCGCTGCCGCGGCGCCATCCGATTTTGAGGCCGCGTGCAATCATCCCCAGGCGCGTCGCGTCGGCTGCGTGACCAGGCTCTGGACGGACGTCGCCACGGCCTGGTTTATCGACGAGCGGCACCTCGTCGCGCCCCTGGCCGCCTTCGACCGCGCGTGCGCTCGCTTCGACGACGAGCACTATGAGTTTCGGTTTGCTCACCCGGGCGAGTGTCCGCAGCGCCACCGGCTTTGCGAGTCCATGGTGGTGGCGTCAGACTGGGTGATCGGTGTCATTGTCTTCCGGTTTGACCGTGGAGTGTTCGGCATCAAGGAAGACGACGGCCGGCGTGGCGTTGCAACTGGGCCGCAGCCGCCTTGTGAGCTCGCGCTCCTGCATTTTGTGGAGCCGACGCTGCTCTTTCTGGAGCGGCCCTCGATTTGGGACTCGGGCGTCGGTGCGTCGGGTGACACGTGCAAATGGCGGTCATTGCTACTCACACGGGGAGCGAGGCTTTGCCCCGGCGTGGCCAAGACTGCTCCCGATGGCAAGCCGTGGCCGTTCCTGCGTCACACCTGTCCCGCCTTCTACGGCTCGTGCGGTGGCCTGCTGTTGGACGCGGCGAGCGGCGAGACGGTCGGGATGCACGTGCGCGGTGGTGTCGCCCCAATACCCGGGGGCGGCGGCGGCAGCGCCTGCAACATCGCGGTGACGGTCGCTGAACTGTCGGAACTCGTGACGCGCGCCACTTCGTCTCACGCTGCTGGATTCCCGTATATGTGGTGGCCTCGTGCCGCCCTGATCCGCCGTCTGAGAGCCGTGAGAAATTGGTCGCGCGCGGTTCGCGATAGCGGTCTGGAGTAAATGTCCGAGGCTTGTAGAACCGTTTGCGATTGCTATGGAGAGCGACGGAGCGATCAGAGGAGAGATCTGCGCGAGCAAGCTGAGCGGGTCAAAAAGATGCAGATTTACAAAAGTTACGTGACATCATCGTACAGCGCGCGGACAAACCTCCGTTTAGGAGACGAGCAGCAAATGAAGGGGAAAGGACAGTGCGGGGCGGTTCAGCGAGCCGGTAGCTGTTTCTCGGACCGAAAGGGAATTTAAACAATCCGGTCTGAAATGACGAGCCCACTTGAGTCGCCGCCAGCCCAGATGCCGAGAGCAGTTGGATCTGCCAGGCACTCGAGTTAGCGTCGAACCCCTACAAGTTTATTTGGTCGCCGGCGACCAGCGGTCCTCCTGTTCCTCAACGGCGAGGACCACAGGAAGGGGCAAAGATGGTGGATGGACGTGCTGTACGGCCCCACGACCGGCGTCGTTCCGCAGCCGGTGCGGCGGTCCAACACGCGGCGGGATACTGTGGTCTCGTTGAACGCCATTCGGAACAAGGTAAGCCTTCTCCACATGAATGCTCGCGCTCACCCAGGGTTATACTCGTACGAACTACTACCCGGTCTCTGGCCACGTGGTTCACGCCTGAGCGCCCGGCACACGAAAGAAGAGTTCCGCCTCACCAGGCAAAAGTCACGGCGGACGCTGGAGCCCGCTTGGTCGACGAAGTGAAGCCGCGCAGCGGTGCCCCCGACACCTGTCGAGCATTGTACCAGTGCACGGCCGCTTCCCAGTCGGTCGGCGAAGTCGGACTCTCTGGAGTGCGTCGGGGAACCGGATCCGCAGTCGGACCCCCGGTCACAACGAGCAGGTCGCCTGACAGGGGGTGGACACGACCAGAGCTCTCGCCGTCGTCCGCGACGGTTGCAGCAGGGCAAGCGACCGATGTGGGATGGTGGACTTGACTTGACAGGGGTGGCGCGGGCTCCTCGCCTCGAGCCACCGGGCCAGAGGACACCAGGCTCCGACCGACACACTCAACGTGGGAACCGAGAGCATGGGGTCGGGAGACCGCAGGAGCCTCGGCGTGCTTGGAACCCTGCTTGCGTCCGCCGGCGTGAAAGCCCTCCGTGCTGCCTGCCTCGTCTTCCAGCAGGCGCTGAACTCGGACGGCGTATCCGGCCTTTTTCAAAAAGCGAACGGCGTCGCGGTCTGCGATCAGCTTGGCCGAGTACACATTGTGGAACAAGACGCCGGCCATGCGCAGGGCGTGCAGTTCGGCACGGCGGGCCTCGCGGAGCACAATGCCTAGATCCGCCAGACTCTTGCGAGAGTTGGCGTGCAGGACGCCGAGCGACCTCGAGTGCTTCTTCTTCTCCCTGGTGCCCGTGGGCTTCGTGTTGTGCCTCAGAAGTTCCCTGTAGGGAAGCCACACGGTCGCGCCGGTGCGACGCACACCGTGGAGGACAAAGCTGGTCGCTTCCTCGCCCACCGACACGAACCTGACTGCCACGAGACGGCACATTTGTTCCGGAACACCAGCACCCTTCCTTATCGGCCAAGATCACGATTCTAGAGTGCACAGTTGAACAAAACAACGCCGTAGACTCTCGGTCGAACTGCATGAGGGGGCCCCGACGACGTCCTTGGTAGGGCTCGAGCGTCGAGTTCAGAACCTGACGCACCGCGGCGGAGGCAAAAGAGTGGAGGGGCCCCTCGGCGTTCACTCTCTTCGAGGGTTCCACTGGCTCGTGGCAGCCCGCGCTGTTCCGCAAGGACGACCGTCGGCATGTCCATCGCCTGCTGCACCCGAGCCCGTCGAAGAACTCTGTCAGGGCCAGGTGCGTCACGGCAGCCGCTGCGACGGGCTGCATCTCGTGAGTGTCTGCGTTCTCGGTTTGCACTGTTTTTTTCTGTCCCAGGATTCGGCGTCTGGGGGATACAGTAAACCGCCCAGTTAAGAAAGTGCAAAATCAAAGCCTTCCGGGACACAAAGCAACGTCTGGCTTTATCGGAGCCTTCACCTGACTTCTCTGCTTCATCTCATTTTCAAGAGGGAAGCCTCAGGGAACGCGCAAGTCTCCGAAACCCACGTGGACTTTTTGACGTTCTCAACTGAGGCGGTTTACTGTAGCTGGCAGGCGGGGGATCTGAAGAGGCATCTCGATCGACTCGTGGGTATGCTTACATTACGCAACAGCCGTCGCGGCGGCCTTTGGACGCACCGGACGAACGGTGGCGCACGCTCGCGGGCGAGTACTGCGGCGGCTTTTCCGTCGCGCTCGGCTCTCCAGATCCCTGGGGCGGCGAGCCCGGGCGATGGTGGAGGAGGCCCCGGACGAGGCGCCTTTGCTCGACCAACTCTCCCTCTGCGCGACCGAGCTGTTCCCGGAGCTCGCGCAGCTCGTCGGAGCGACTCTCTGACCGTCGCCGCTCCAGGCACTCGGAGAACCACTGCGACGCCAGCGCGCACCCGACCACAACGACGCAGGCCCCCAGCGGCGAGACCAGGGCGTACATGCTCAGCGTCGCGGCGGCGAAGACGGCACGTTCGTGAGCTCCTTCGTCGCAGAGCGACGAACTCAGGGAGGCTCCGCTGAAGACGATGTACGCGCCGGCGGCGATCAGGCCCAGCAGACCGACGACCCCTGCGGTGGCCAGGAGCAGCATGCAGAGCACCCCGCGCTCGCGGCCACATCGACTGTCCTTCAGCCACCGCGGGCAACAGCCGTCGTAGTCGCAACAGTCGAACGAGGCCGCCAGAAACACAGTGAACGCGGCGAGGGCTCCGCCCAATGAACAGGCCGGCAAACGAAAGCAGCCACGGGACTCCCTGCCTGACGCACGCCTCACCGACCTCGGCGCTGAGCAGGGCACCGGCAGCGACCGTCGCATCGTAGATGGAGAGGAGCACCAGGCCAACCGCCAGGCAGCCCGAGAGAAACAGGCCCAACAGAACGGCCGCGTCGGACATTGCGCTCCAAAACGAAAAAAAACAAGCGAGCTTCTCCGAAATCACGAAGTGAGCCCCCCCTGCGGTCCCGCGGAAGGTCTCTAGCTGCTCGCAGACTCGCAAACCGTTTGACGCTGGAACAAGTTGGTGCCGTTGCTGTGACGGTTCTGTTCGGTGGACACCCGTTTCTCTGCCCCGTGGACTTGTACGA
>Ga0265338_10002561_pt1 | contig 26893 bp, 24 predicted proteins | sample 42126metaG_FD_193579 | JGI IMG/M metagenome (GOLD analysis project Ga0265338, IMG submission 193579) | Rhizosphere microbial communities from Carex aquatilis grown in University of Washington, Seatle, WA, United States - 4-21-26 metaG | ecosystem: Host-associated > Plants > Roots > Rhizosphere...
ACCCCAGGAAGTTTCTGCCCGCCGAGGGGCTTGGGCGCACCGGGCGGTTTCTGCGCACCGGGTACTGCGGGCGCACCGTGCGCGGTGGGCACACCGGGCGGGTTCGGCCCGCTGAACGGTCCCTGCACCCCGGGCTGGGGCTGGCTGGGCTGGGGCTGGCTGGGCTGGGGGGTGGCGCCCGCGTCGATCGCGGACACACACAGGTAGCGCAGCGCCTGGTCGTACTCCGCCAGCAGTACCAGGCGGCCCTGGGCCGTCCAGGTGGGCAGGCCGCCAGCCAGTTCCCACCACACCGCGGTGGACGGCTGGCCAGCGGGGGCAACCCGGACCTCATCGACGACGGTGGTGTCCGCGCCCAGGCAGGCGAGATCACGTCCGATGACCAGGGTCACGTCAGTCCGCCCCGCGGCCAGGTCGGCCAGTTCGGCGGAGAGCAGCGTGGCCACCTGCGCGAGCCCGACCCCGGCATGCTGGCGAACCGTGTCCAGCCGGGCGGCTCCGCTCTCGTCGCAGAGCAGCGCCACGGCGGCATGCCGGGCGGGGATATCCACGGCCACGGGCGGCTGGTAGGGCTGAGTCGGCCGGTACGGCTGAGTCGGTGGGTGGGGCAGAGGTAGCCGGTGGGGCAGGACTGTCTGGTGGGGCAGGGCTATCTGGTAGGGCGAAGCTGTCTGGTGGTGTGGGACTGTCTGGTGGGGCTTAACTGGCTGGTGGGGCTTAACTGGCTGGTGGGGCAGGGCTGGCTGGTAGTGCAGGGCCGCCTGTTCGACGATCAGCAGCAGCGCTCGCCGGCATCCGTCGGTGCGCGCGTACTCGCGGGCCAGCCGCAGGCCGGTGAACGCGGCCGCGGTGCCCTGGTCGCAGATGGCGAACGCCATCGGGTCGCCGGGGCAGAGGTGGCTGAGATAGCTGGCTGTCGCGCGCTCGGGCCAGATGTCAGGCATCGCGAAGGCAAGCACGATGAGGTCGACCGGCTGGCCCGTGGGCAGCACCGCGCCGAGCAGTGCCTCACCCATCTCACCGTACGAGTGGCCGCTGCCCCGGGCCAGCAGGTCATCGCGCAGCGTGAACCCGTACGGCCGGACCAGGTCGGCCAGGAAAACGCCTAGGTCAGGATGGAGGGCCGCATCTGACGTCCCATCGAAAACGCGCCGCTCGGCCCGGCTGACCCGCAACGAGCCGCTCCAGCCACCAGCGCCGACAGCTCCCGCCGGCGGCCCGGCCGAGTACATCGGTCACCCGGCCAGCGCGTGGCCGGCGATGAAATCGGCCAGGGCGCCGACCGATGCGAGGTCCTTCTGCTCGATGTCCTCGACGTCGATCTGGATTTCCAGGTCCTCTTCCAGCTCCAGCATGAGTTCCAGCGTGCTGGTGGAGCTCAGGCCCAGATCCTCCATCAGCCGGGTGCTCTCCCGTACGTCAGGCGTCTCGCCCCGCAGGACGTGCGGCAGTACCGCGCTGATGCTGTCCAGGACCCGCTGCCTAAGCTCGGGTACCGGGTGCGTGCTCACGATCCCTTGCTCCATCACGGTCGCTCCAATCTCCGCTGCGGGCTGGTGCTCGAAACCGGCTAGTGCTCGAAAACCATGGCCGAGAAGGTGGCGCCGAGCCCGGCTCCGGCCGCCGCGACGAGATATCGGTCGCCCGGGCTCAGCAGGCCGCTCGCGGCGGCCGTCTGGTAGTTGATGAACGCGTCCGCGCAGAAGCAGTGGCCGATGGCCGGCACGTTGTCCAGCAGGACCCGATCGGCGGGGAAATCCATGGTGCGGCAGAGCTGCCGCCAGGACACCCGGTTGACGTTGTGCGGGAGGATCAGGCTGATCTCGCTGAGCTGCAGGCCGGCCCGGGCGACCGCGGCACGGATCACCCCGGCGAGCGACTCAGCGAACTCGCGCTGGAAGCGAAGCGCGAGTTCCGGCTGCTCACCTGGCCGGGCGTCGAACTCGCCACGAGCCTGCGTGGCGTACGCCAGCAGCTTGTCCCGCTGGCCACCGTGCCGCACCAGGCACGCGGACGCGCCTTCCGCGAAGACGGAGGTATCCGGCAGGAGCTGGGCGGCAGGCGTGAACGCCTTTTCTCCGGCGAGCACCAATGCGAGCCCGTCCGGCTCACCGTCGGCGGCCAGGAGCCGGCCAGCGATATCGATCGCGAGCAGCCCGGTCGCGCAGGCCTGGTGGGTCACCGTGAACGCGGTCGCGTGGCCGAGACCCAGCAGGCGGCACATCTCGTGCAGCGGATTCAGCGGATAAGGCACGGCCACCGGCATGCTCCGGGCATGCAGCACATACCGGACCTGGCCCGCACGGCCGCGCAGGACGCCGAGCGCGGCGGCGGCGGCCAGCAGCAGGTCTAACAGCGTGCCGTTCTCCTCCCGGCACACCGTGGCCAGTCCGTGATAGCGCTTGAACACCTTGACCTGCATCGGGCTCAGGCCAAGCTGGTCCGCCAGGTCCTCGATCGGTACCCGCCGCTCGGGCAGGTAGACAGCCACCGCCTCCAGCGCGGTCACCTAACCTCCGACCGGATCCCGGTGGTAGCGGCCGGGTTGAGCGCGGCCTCGACAGTGAGCGCTTCCAGCCCGCGCAGGGCTGCCTCCAGGTCGGCCGCCGGCACGTACCGGGTGTCCACCCACGCCTCATACGACAGGGTGCCTGGGACGTCGTTGATATAGAGGAACACCCGGTCGCAGGGCCCGTCCTTCTCAGATCCCCAGACCAGGCTGGACTGCGGCAGCATTGCTCGCAGATCCTCCGCCGAGCCGCCTGGGCCGTCCCGGCCGGTCGGCTCCGCACGGTGACGCACCCGCAGGTCGTTGAAGAAGTACGCGAGGTTGATCGCGCCACCACGTTCCTTGCTGACCCTCGCGATGAGGTCCCACATCAGGTTCGGTTCGTAGTAGCCGTGCTTGTACGCGGCCATCGCGCTGTGCCAGGCGCGGGTCACCGCTTCGTCGAACGTGATGTCCGCGACGTCGATCACGCACAGGCACGGCGCGCTGACCGGGCTGACCGAGTCCGCGAAACCGGGCCGGAAGCGGTTGTTCACCAGCACCAGGGTGACCACGGGATTGCTGCCGGTCAGCCGGGCCAGTGCGACCGCGAACGCGGCCAGCAGCACTTGCGAGGTACTGACCTTGGTCCGGGCCGCGATCAACTGGACGGCCAGGTACACCGCGGGTGACTCGTACACCGCTTGCACGCAGCGCGGCTGCCCGTCGTCCGGCCAGTCCGCGAACCGGTCGGCCGGAATGGCCCGCAGCACGCGTTCCCAGTACCGCATCGCCGCGTCGCCGTGCCGTTGCACGGCACGGGTCCGCTGCGATCGGGCTTGCTCTAACGGCTGCATCGCGGCAGCCGGCGACCTGGCCAGCTCGGCCCCGCAATCCTTACTGTCGAGGTCCGCTTGCAGCAGCGCCATGCCGAAGCCGTCGGTGGCGAGGTGGCAGATGACCTCCGCCACATGGGTGGGCACACCCCGCTGGGTGACCACGCCCATCCGGATCGGCCATTCGTTGGCGTAGTCGAAGTTCGTCTCCTTGTACTGGGCCGCCAGCGCCTCGGCGACCCCGGCCGGGTCGGCGTCGCCGGCCTCCACAATCTCCAGCGGGATCTCGCCCGAACTGGCCACCACCTGCATGAGCCGGCCGTCGGCCTGGAACCGCAGCCGGGTGCGCAGCGACTGGTGCCGGCCCATGACGCAGCGGAGCACCGCCGCGACATCGCCGACGGTGTTGCCCAGCGCCAGCGGCCTCACGCCGCCCATGCTGAGCGACGAGCGCTGCATCCGCATCGCGTTCCAGATGACCCGCTGGCCCCAGCTCAGCTCGTCAACACCGGAGCCTTCCCCCTCGAATGAGACGAATATCCGCGTCATGCTTCCTCGCTACCGCCTGCGTCCAGAAGCCACTGGCCGGGTCAGGCCATCAGTCAATATCCCTCAGACCTATAGGCAGCACAAGACGGCCCGGCACGGGCCGCGACGGGAGGCGCGCGCCGATGACCCGTGCTTAATATGTCCCCGGCACTGTGGCCTGCCGGACGGGCTGTCGCCCTGGCCGTCGGCCCGGCCGCGCCGCCCAGGCCTGGGAAGGATCCACGATGACAGCTGAGCCGGCCCCGGTCGGTTCAGCCGCGGCGCGGCTGTTCGCCGAGGTCGTGAGCATGCTCCAGGGCGTGACCGGTGAGGGCGGGGGCTGGGTTGCGGGGATCACGCCGGGCACCCTGCTTGACCGGGACCTGCAGCTTGACAGCATGGAGTTCGCGGCGCTCGGGGAGCTGCTACGCAGCCATTACGGGGACCAGGTTGACCTGCCTGCGTTCGCTGCCGGGCTGGAGATCGACCAGATCATCGGCCTGACCGTCGCGGATGTCCTGGCCTACGTGGCCTCGCGGCGGCGGGTATCCCCGGCAGGCGGCACCAGATGAGCCGGTTCCTTTTTGTGGTTCCGCCACTGGCCGGGCACGTTAACCCGGCTGTCGCAGTAGGTGCTGCGTTAGCCGCCCGCGGGCACGACGTGGCGTGGGCCTGCGCTGAAAATTTCATCCGGCCCGCGGTTGGTGCTGAGGCCACGGTGTACCGGACCGGCATCCGGCTGTACCGTCCGCAGGCGGACCGCGGCGTTGCCGCCCTGAAGTCACTCTGGGCGGGATTCATCATCCCGTTCGCCCGGTTCACCCTGCCCGCGGTGGATCAGGCGGTCACCGCCTACCGGCCCGATGTGCTGGTGGTGGACCAGCATGCGCTGGCGGGAGCGGTGGTCGCCCAGCGCCGCGGGCTGCCCTGGGCCAGCCTGGCGACCTCGTCACTCGAACTGGCTCAGCCGTTCCGCGGCCTGCCCAAGGTCGATGCCTGGATCCGCGGCCTGATCGCGGCCTTCTGCACCGAGGCCGGGCTGCCCCGGGATGAAACTTTCGACCCGCGCTTCTCCCCGCATCTCGTGCTCGCCTGCACGACAGCGGCGCTCACCGGGGCTGCGGCGATCCCGGATCAGGTTGCCCTGCTCGGGCCGATGCTGGCCGACCGGCCGGCCGGACCTGACTTCCCCTGGGATCGCCTCGATCCAGGCCGGCGGCACGTTCTGGTCACGATGGGCACGCTGGCGGCGGATGTCGCGCAGGATTTCCACACCCGGGCGGTCCGCGCGCTGCAGCCCCTCGGGGACCAGGTGCAGGCGGTCGTGGCCGCCTCCAGCGAAGCGCTGCCCGACCTGCCAGCGCACATCCTGGCGGCCCCGCACGTGCCCCAGCTGAGGCTCATGCCGCAGCTAGACGCGGTGGTCTGCCACGGTGGCCTGAACACCGTGTGCGAGGCCCTGGCCTACGGCGTCCCGGTGGTGGTCGCCCCGATCAGGCACGATCAGCCCATCACCGCGGCGCAGGTCGCGGCGGCCGGCGCCGGGATCCGGGTGCGCTTCGCGCGGGTCCGCGCTGAGCAGCTACGGGCCGCGATCATGGCCGTCCTGGATGATCCTGCCTACCGCCGTGCCGCCATCAAAGTGGGTAAGTCTTTCGCCGCGGCGGGCGGTGCCGGGGCGGCGGCCGAGCGCCTGGTGCGGCTGGCGCCGCCGGCGGCAGGCACGGCGGGTCCGCCCGAGGGCGCCGGGAAATGCTGACAGTTGTTGATAGGCGTCGCGGACCTTACCCTGACCCCGTGCACTGCGGCTGGCGTCAGGTCGGCCTGTCCGGCGTCGGGAGCTTGACATGATCAAGACCGGGGGGCTGCGCAAGTCCTTCCGCACCAGGAAGGGCCGCCGGACCACGACCGTCGAGGCAGTGCGCGGTATTGATCTTGCCGTCGGCGACGGTGAGATCTTCGGGTTCCTCGGCCCCAACGGGGCGGGCAAGACCACCACGCTGCGGATGCTGGCCACCCTGATCACCCCGGACGGTGGCGACGCGCAGATCGCCGGCGCCGATCTGCGGAAGGAACCCGGGGAGGTCCGCCGGCGCATCGGGTACGTCGCGCAGGGCGGCGGCACCTGGCCGGATGTCAGCGCCCACGAGGAACTGGTACTGCAGGCGCGGATGTACGGCATCGGCAAGGCTGACGCGCAGCGCCGGGCGACCGCCGCGGTGACCGCGTTCCAGCTGACCGACTACGCGGACCGCAAGACCAAGACCTATTCGGGCGGCCAGCGGCGCCGGCTCGACATCGCCCTCGGCGTGGTGCACGATCCCAGGGTTCTTTTCCTGGACGAGCCGACCGCTGGCTTAGACCCGCAGAGCCGCGCGAGTGTCTGGGACGAGGTGCGCCGGCTCCGTGGCCTGGGGATGACAGTCTTCATCACCACGCACTACCTGGAAGAGGCCGACGCCCTGTGCGACCGGATCGCGATCGTTGACCAGGGCCGGATAGTCGCCGAGGGCACCCCCGACGAGCTCAAGCGCGAGATCGCCGGGGACGTGGTCACGGTGGGCCTTAACGGCTCCACGCCGCAGGCCGCTGAGCTGCTGCGCTCCGAGCCATGCGTGCACAAGCTGGAACTGCGCGACGAGGGTGGGCTGCGGCTGTACGTGGACGTCGGCGCGACCGCGATTCCCCGCATCCTGCGCGCGCTGAATCACTCAGGTGTGGAACTCGACTCGATCGAACTGCACCGGCCCAGCCTGGACGACGTGTTCCTGACCAAGACCGGGCGCTCGCTGCGCGAGCAGTGACCTCAGGGGGAGAGGCGATGAAGCTCGCTCGTGACACGTGGCTGATCTTCCAGCGCAACATGCTGCTCGTGGTGCGCACCCCGATCTGGGTCGCCGTCGGGCTGGCCCAGCCGATTGTCTATCTCACCCTGTTCGCGCCCATGCTGAGGAAGGCCCTGATCGCGGCCGGCGGGCCGACCACGTATGCGCACGCGTACCTCGTCTACGTGCCGGGCCTGCTGGTCGCGATCGCCTGCTTCGGCGGCCTGTTCGCCGGGTTCGGCCTGCTCGCGGAGCTGCGGGCGGGCATCGTCGAGCGGACCAGGGTCACCCCGGTCAGCCGGACCGCGCTGCTGCTCGGCCGCGCGCTGCGTGACGTGGCCACCATGGTCTTCCAGGCGATCATCATCACCATCCTGGCCATCCCGTTCGGCCTGACCGTGCCGCTGGGCGACGTGCTGCTGGCCTACCTGCTGTTCGCCCTGCTCACCCTGATGGCGACAGCCGCGTCGTATGGCATCTCGCTGCACGTGCGCAATGAAGCCGCCCTGGGGCCGCTGATCAACACCATCGCCCAGCCGGTCATGCTACTGGCGGGGGTGTTGCTGCCGCTGGCGCTGGCGCCGCTGTGGCTCAAGCGGGTCGCCGACTGGAACCCGTTCTTCTGGGCCACCGACGGGATGCGGGCGCTGTTCGCCGGGCATATCGGCGACCCCACAGTCTGGCAGAGCCTGATCATCGTCGCCGCGCTGACGGTGCTCGCCGTCGCCTGGTCGGCCCGCGAGTTCGCGCACAGCCTGCGCTAACCCTGGAGGAGGAGGAGCCGGTCATGGCTGACCCCGTGATGGCTGGCCCGGTGGTGGCTGGCCCAGTGACCGGCCCGGTGGTGGCTGACCCCGTGATGGCTGGCCCGGTGGCGGCTGGCCCAGTGGCTGGTCCGGTGGTGGCTGGTCCGGTGGCAAGTGGCCCCGTGGTAGCTGGGACTGGGCCGCCGCTTCCCGAGGATCTGTACCGGACCATCCGGCTGATCCGGCGCTTCGAGGAACGGGCGATCGACTTGGTCCGGTCCGGCGACATCGTCAGCGGCATCCATCCGTGCATCGGCCAGGAGGCCGTTGCCGCCGGGCTCGGCGCCGCCCTGCGCCAAGACGACGTCATGATGGCCAATCATCGCGGCCATGGGCATCTGTTAGCCAAGGGCAGCGACCCAGGCCGGCTGTTCGCCGAGCTGGCGGGCCGGGTGACCGGCGTGGCCCGCGGCCGGGGTGGCTCGTTCCACCCCTCCGACTTCAGCGTCGGCGTTTTCGGCTCGACCGGGACGGTCGGCCACGGCGCGCCGATGGCCGCCGGCGTGGCCTGGGCTCTGGCCCGGGCCGGGAGCGACCGGGTGGCCGTCAGCATTTTCGGCGACGGTGCGGTAAGCCAGGGCGCGCTGCTTGAGTCGTTCAACCTCGCCGCGCTGTGGCAGGTGCCGGTGCTGTTCGTCTGTGAGAACAACGGCTACGCCACGACACTGCCGGTCGAGACGGGCGTGGCCGGCTCCATCACCGGCCGGGCGGCGGCCTTCGGGATACCGTCCGGCACGTTCGACGGCATGGACCCGGACGTGGTGTTCGCGGCCGCCGCGGACGGGGTGGCCCGGGCCCGGGCCGGCGGCGGACCGACGTTCCTGGAGTTCAGCACGTACCGGTTCGACGGTCACCACACCTTCGAGCGGGTGACCAGGCTGCGCTACCGCGACGAGGACGAGGTGGCCCGGTGGCGCCGCCGCGACCCGCTGGGCCTGCAGGGCGGCCGCATCCCAGACAGCCAGCGGCAGCGGATCGACCAGGAGGTTGAGGCGCTGCTCGATGACGCCGTGGCGTTCGCCCTGGACAGCCCGAGGCTGCATCCGGCCGAGGCTTTCGACTATCTCTACGCCACCGGGCTGCGGGGCCGCCCGGGAGTGGCCGGCATGGGGGCTGCGGACGATGCCTAAGCTGTCGTACCTGCGAGCCCTCAACCGGGCGCTCGGCGACGAGATGGACCGTGACCCGGCCGTGTTCGTGCTCGGCGAGGACATCCGGCTGGCTCTGACCAACACCACCACCGGGCTGCTGGACCGGTTCGGTCCGCAGCGGATCGTCGAGACGCCGCTGTCCGAGCAGGGGTTCACCAACTTTGCCACCGGCGCGGCCCTGGCTGGCCTGCGCCCGGTCGTGGAGTACCAGATACCGTTCCTGCTCCTGCTGGTCTTCGAGCAGATCGCTAACCAGGCAAACAAGTTCTCGCTGATGAGCGGCGGCCAGACCACCGTCCCGGTGACGTACCTGCTGCCCGCCGCGGGGTGGCGTTCCGGCTGGGGCGCACAGCACTCCGACGAGCCGTACAGCATCTTCCCGCACGCCGGGGTGAAGACCGTGGTCCCGGCGACACCGGCTGATGCCTACGGCTTGCTGACCACCGCGATCAGGGACGATGACCCGGTGGTGGTGTTCGCCCCGATCGCGGCGCTGGGATTGCGGGAGGACCTGGTGGCCGCCGATCTCGCGGCGGTGCCGCTGGGTGTGGGGCGCGTCCACCGGGAGGGCGGCGACGTCACCGTGGTGGCGGTCGGGCATCTCGTGCAGGACGCGCTCGCCGTGGCTGACGAACTGGCCGACGACGTGTCGGTCGAGGTGTTCGACCCGCGGACGCTCTACCCGTTCGACTGGAACGGCCTCGCCGCATCACTGAACAAGACCGGCCGGCTGGTCGTCATCGACGACTCCAATCGATCCTGCGGCATCGGCGCGGAAGTCCTGGCCACCGCCGCGGAGGAGATGCGGCTGATCGCGCCGCCGAAGCGGATCACCCGGCCGGACGGCGCCATTCTCGGATTCGCGCCAGATCTCGATCTGGTCATGCAGCCAACCCGGCGGCAGCTCGCGGCCGCCATCCGGCAGGTGGTCAGGAACGGCCGCTGACCGCTCCCGGCGCCGCGGCCTCCGGGAATGGCCCGCGTACCTGGCGGCCGATCCGGTGCGCCTCGGCGAGCAGGCGTTCGCCCCACCGGGTCCACAGCCCGCCGAGCCGTGAGGTGAGGATCACAACGTCGACCGAATGGCCGCGCAGCGGCGTGCGGAGCCCGATGGCGTGGTACCCGGTGTGCCGGCCACCAGCCAGCGCCCGGGCCAAGAGCCGGCGGTCGAAGTCCAGCAGGACGCACGGCGCCAGCGCCGACGGCACTGCGGCTCCACAGCCGAAGACCGCGACGGACGCTCCGGGCGGGATATCCGCCGTGGCCTTCTCGAGTTCGGCGGACACGTCCAGATCGGCCGCCTCCCGCGTCCAGGACGCCAGGGCGGCGCTCTCGGACTCGATGAGCCCCAGATCCTCGTTCCGGAAAGCGCCGAAGGCAATCTCGGCGATGGGCTCGCTGTGCTTCTTCAGGAAGTACCTGGCGTTACGCATGACGCTCTGCAGGTTGACGTTCAGGTTCCGGTCATGCGGCAGCTCGATCGTCCACGCCTCGCGAGACACCGTGAACGGCACGCCCGCACGGAACAGGCGGAAGCCCAGTTCGGTGTCCTCGCCGCCCCAGGCGCGGTAATTCTCGTCGAACCCGTCCACCCGCCAGAAGGCGTCCGCGCTGACCGAGAAGTTCATCGACCAGAACAGGAACCACGGCGCGGTGAGCTGCCCGAGGTCGAAGCCCGCGCCTGCGAAGGCGGCGTGCCGGAGGTCCTGGAAAGCAGGATCTCCGGCGTACCGCCGCACGACCTGAGCGGGCTCAAGCTCAGACAGCGCCGTGGTGAGCCAGGGCATCTCGACCAGCGGCCGGTAGCCGTAGCAATATCCCAGGACAGCCCGGCCGCCAGTACCCGCGGACGGGTGCGTCGCCCGGTGCGCGGCCAGGTGGCTGCGGACGAAGCCCGGCCCGGCCAGCGTCCCGGAATCCAGGAAGGCCAGCACCGGGGCCTGCGCCAGCCGCGCCCCGGCGTTCCGCGCGGCCGCCGCGCGGAACCCCTGATCTTCCTGGAAGCAGTAGAGCAACCGCAGCCGCCCCGAAAACGACTCCGCGACCTGCGCCGTCTCATCCGAGGACCCATCATCAGCGACGATCACCTCGAACTCACCCGCCGGGAACCGCTGCGCGGCCAGCGACTCCAGCGTCCGGGCCAGTAAGCCGCACCGGTTATAGGTAGGCACGACCACCGAGATCCTGGCCGGCCGGGAAAGTGTCACCACGGCGGTCGCCCCCCACACACTCCCCAGCTAGCCGGGCCACGCCAGGCATCCCGGTCCCTTGCTGGCGGGGTAATTCTGCTGCTGACTCTATTCGACGATCAGCGTGTAGTGAATGGACCGCAGGGCTCGGGAATCGCCACTGCGGAAATGGGCACCCCAGCGGTCGTCTCCCCCGATGGCACGGACTTCCCCGCTGTCTCTCCCGGCTGCGCTGTCTCTCCCGGCTGCGCTGTCTCTCCCGGCTGCGCTGTCTCTCCCGGCTGCGCTGTCTCTCCCGGCTGCGCTGTCTCTCCCGGCTGCGCTGTCTCTCCCGGCTGCGCCGCGTGCCCCGCCCCCGCTGCGTGCCCCGGCCCCGCTGCGCGTTCCGGCCCCGCCGTCTGCCCCGGCGGACGCAGGATCGTGTGGGCAACGACGAAGGCCGCACCGAGCAGGCCAGCTCCGATGCCGAACGCGAGGTGATAGCCGCCGGTCAGCGCGGAGGCGGTGGACTGACCAGTCGCGATCAGGGCCTTGCTTCGCGCGGCGGCCAGGGTGGACAGCACCGCGACCCCGAGGGCGCCGCCAACCTGCTGGGTCGTGTTGAAGAGCCCGGATACAACGCCGGCATCGCTCCGGCTGGCGGCGGACATGCCGAGGCCGGTCATCGCCGGGAGAACCAGCCCGCCGCCCCCTGCGAGCAGCATCGTCGGCAGCAGGTCCACGGCGTAGCTGCCGCCCACGGGCAGCCGGATGAGCAGCCCGAGCGCCGCTGCCAGCAGGGCCAGCCCGGTGAGCAGCATGCGGCGTTCGCCGAAGCGCGCGTTGAGCCGGGCCGACAGGCCGAGGGAAACCGCCCCGATGAGCACCGCCGCGGGGAGGATGGCCAGGCCGGTGCGGGCGGCCCCGTAGCCGAGCACGTGCTCCAGGTACAAGGCGATGAGGATCTGGAACCCGAACATGGCGGAGATCGCGAGTACCTGGACGAGGTTGGCGCCCGCGACGTTGCGCGAGTGGAGCACGCGCAGCGGCAGCAGCGGACTGGCCACGGTCGCCTGCCGCGCGACGAAGGCGGCGAGCAGGGCGACGGCCAGCGCGCCGAACCCGACCGTGCTCGGTGCGTACCAGCCGTAGCGGCTCGTTTCGATGATCGCGAAGACGCCGACCATCAGCCCCGCAGTGACCAGGAACGCACCCAGCACGTCGGCGCCCGCCCGGAGCCCCGGCCCGTGGTCGGCGGCCAGCACCCGCGTCGCCAGAGCCATCGCCACGACGCCAATCGGCAGGTTGATGAAGAAGATCCAGTGCCAGCTGAGCGCCTGGGTGAGCACCCCGCCGAGAACCTGGCCGATGGAGGCGCCCGCCGCGCCGACGAAGCTGAACGCGCCGATGGCCGTTCCGCGCTCACGCGGCTCGGGGAACAGCGTGACGATCATGCCCAGGCTCACCGCCGATGCCATGGCTCCGCCGACGCCCTGGACGAACCGCGCGGCGATCAGCATCCGCTCATCGGTGGCGACCCCGCAGAGCAGCGACGCGGCGGTGAAGGTGGCCAGGCCGGCGATGAATGTGCGCTTGCGGCCGACCAGGTCACCGAGCCGCCCGGCCAGCAGCAGCAGACCACCGAAGGCGATCAGGTACGCGTTGAGCACCCAGGTCAGGCCGGCTGGTGAGAAGCCCAGGTCGTTCTGGATCACCGGCAGCGCTACCGTCACGATGCTGCCGTCGAGGATGACCATCAGCATCCCGGCGCAGAGCACCGCGAGAGCGAGCCTGCGCGAGCGGGACAAGGGAGGTGCCGTGCGGGACATTGAGCCTCCTGGGTAGCCGAAGCCAGCAGGAGAGACGCTAGCAGATTGTTTTGTTATAGACCATCTGTTTTAGATCTAACCTCGTGGCTGCCGCGCCCGGCGCACCGGCCGCGCCGATTCCACCGGGGTGGCGAGGTGCCCGCCGACCAGGTGGGTCAGCGCGTCCACCAGCACCTCGCGCTGCGCCGCCGGGAGTGCGTCCAGGACATCCCGGTGCACCCGGTCGGCGATCTTCGTCCCCTCGGTCACGGCGTGCTGGCCCGCCGGGGTGACCGCGATGATCCTGGCCCGGCGGTCCGTGCTCGATGGCCGGCGCTCCGCGAGCCCGGCCCGTTCCAGGGTGTCGACCGTGACCACCATCGTGGTCTTGTCCAGATCGTTGATCTCGGCCAGTTCGATCTGGGTCCGTTCGGCTTCCAGTGCGTGCAGCAGCACGCAGTACCCGCGCAGTGTCAGCCCGATCTCGGCCATGGCCGCCGCCATCTGGGTCGCCAGCACATGGCTGGCGTGGGCCAGCAGGTACGACAGGTCCGAGACACTCCGGGCGGGCACGGGCGCTGGCATGGCATGAGGATACCAAGCCGGTCTACTACTAGATTATCTAGTAGTAGACCGGCTCTTAGCGGGTGACAGCCTGCTTGACGAGCGTCCGGCCGAAGTCCCACATCAGGCCGCTACCGCGGTGCGCGTCCTTCATGACGTCGGCGAACGCGTCGAGGAACAGCGCAACCTCCGCGTCCCCGATGTTCAGCGGGGGCAGCAGCTTGATGAACTCCATGTGGTCGCCGGCCACCTGGGTGAGGACGCGATGGTTCTGGAACAGCGCGACCACCACCATCTGCGCGACCAGGCCGTGCCGCGCGGCCTGCAGCATGTTCCAGCCGGTCCGGAGCTTCAGCGAGCGCGGCTTGCCCAGCTCGAAGCCGAACAACAGCCCGCGCCCGCGCACCTCGGCCAGCAGTTCGTACTCCCCGACCATCGCCTGGAGGCCGTCCTGCAATGCCTTGCCGGTCCGCTCGGCGTTGGCGATGAGGTCCTCGTCCTCGATGACGGCCAGCGACGCCAGGCCCGCCGCCATGGCGGCGGCGTTGGAGCCGAACGTCGAGTCGTGCACGAGCACCCGGTCCATCGAGGAGTAGACCTTGTCGAAGATCCAGCCCTTGGCCAGGGTGCCGCCGATGGGCACGAAGCCACCGGACAGCGCCTTGGCCACGGTGACGATGTCCGGCTCGACGTCGTCATGCTGGTAGGCGAAGAACCGGCCGGTGCGGCCGATGCCCGACTGGACCTCGTCGCAGATGAGCAGCGCGCCGTGGTCATGCAGCAGCTTGCGGGCCGCGGCCAGGAATCCCGGCGGCACCACATGGACGCCCTTGCCCTGCACCGGCTCGATGATGAAGGCGGCGACGTCGCCCTTGCGGAGTTCGGCCTCCAGGGCTTCGAGGTCGCCGAACGGGACGCTGACATCCGGCAGCAGCGGGGCGAAACCGCGCCGGAACTCCGCCGAGCCGTTGACCGACAGTGATCCGGCGGTGAGCCCGTGGTAGGCGTGGTCGGTAAAGAGGACCCGGGACCGGCCCGTCGCGTAGCGGGCGAACTTCAGCGCCGCCTCAACCGCCTCCGTGCCACTGTTGCAGAAGTACACCCGGTCCAGCCCCGGTGCCTTGGCCAGCAGACGTTCGCCAAGCAGGCCGGGCAGCAGGGCGCAGTCGAACTGGACCAGGTCGGCGAGTTCGGCATCAAGGACATCATGCAGCGCCTGGCGGACGACTGGATGGTTGCGCCCGAAGGCGAAGACGCCGAATCCGCTGAGAAAGTCGGCGTACCGGTTACCGTCGCGGTCCCAGAGGTAGCTGCCCTCCGCCCGGACATATTCCTTGTCGAAGCCGATCGCATGCAGCATGCGGGCCAGCTGCGGGTTGAGGTAGCGAGCGGAGAGTTCGTATCCCTGCCCCTGCCGCTCGGCGAGGAGTCCGGGCAAGTCAAAAGCCATCGTCCCAGTCTGCCACGGCGGGGTTGACGCCCACCCAGGTGCGCGCCAACAAGCCGCGCGATAACAGGCAGCGGCCCGGCCCGCCATTAGGGCGGCTGGCGCTCAATATGCGACATGCTCGCCGGGCAGTCTGGCCTGCAGCCTGGCGTGGGCGGAACATGCTGTGCAGAGGGCCGGCAAGGGGCCGTCCCCGATCGGCAGGAGGAATGACCGATGACCCGTCGCGATGTGGAGTTCGACGCCGAGGGCGTCACGCTGCGAGGCTGGTTCTACCCCGGAGAGGGCGCAGGTGGCCCCGCCGCCACGGTGGTGATGTCCCACGGGTTCTCCGCGGTCAAAGAGATGTACCTGGACGCGTTCGCTGAGGTGCTCTCGGCGGCGGGGCTGAACGCGCTGGTGTACGACAACCGGAACTTCGGCGCCAGCGACGGGCAGCCACGGCAGGAGATTGACCCCTGGGCGCAGGTCAGGGACTACCGGCACGCGATCACCTACGCCAGCGGCCTGGCCGAGGTGGACTCCGGGCGGATCGGGATCTGGGGGTCGAGCTACTCCGGCGGGAATGTGCTGGTGGTCGGGGCGATCGACCGGCGGGTCAAGGCGGTGGTCAGCCAGGTGCCGCTGGTCAGCGGGCACGACAACGCCCGGGCGCTGGTGCGGGCCGACTTCCTCGCCGGGTTCCGCGCCGCGTTCGACGCCGACCGGGCAGCGCGGTACGCGGGCGCCGCGCCGGAGATGGTGCCGGTGGTGGCGGAAGACCCGCTGGCCGCGTCCGCCCTGCCGACGGCCGACTCCTACCAGTGGTTCACCGAAACTGGCGCGACCCGGGCACCGTCCTGGCGCAATGAGGTCACGCTCCGTTCGGTGGAATTGTTCACCGAGTACGAGCCGGGCACCTACCTGCCCTGGATCAGCCCGACCCCGCTGCTGATGCTGGTGGCCAGGGAAGACCACCTCACCCCCGCCGAGCTGGCGATCGCCGCCTTCCAGCATGCCAACGAGCCCCGCAAGCTGGTGATCATGCCGGGCGGGCATTTCGACGCCTACATCAAAGGCTTCGAGCTGTCCTCGGGGCACGCCAGGGACTGGTTCCTCGAGCACCTCAGGTCCTGATCCCGGCCCAGGGTGCGGCAGGATGGCCTGATGCCAGACAACGGGCCGGCCCAGCGCGACCTGGCGGCCTTCGTCGCGTCGGTGCCGCTGGTCGATCACCATGTGCACGGCACGTTCACCGCCGCCGTGAGCCGGGCGGACTTCGAGCGGACCCTCAACGAAGGTTCGCCGGACCCGATCCCGGACTGGATGACGCAGTTCGACTCACAACTCGGGTTCGCCATCCGCCGGTGGTGCGGGCCGCTGCTCGGCCTGCCCGCGCACGCTCCGGCGGATGAGTACTGGGCCCGGCGCTGCGAGCTGGGCGATGAGCAGGTGACATCGCTCCTGCTCGGCGCCGCCGGGGTCTCGGACTGGCTGGTGGATACCGGCTACGGCACCGGCACCATCCTGAGCCCGGCCGAGATGTCCGTGGCCTCCGGCGGGCGGGGCCACCCGATCGTGCGGCTGGAGTCGCTTGCACAGCAGCTGGCCGCCAGCGGCATGGCCGGCCGCGACTATGCCGAGGGGTTCCGGGCCCGGCTGGCCGAGGCAGCGGCGGACGCGGTGGGAGTAAAAACGATCATCGCGTACCGATCCGGCTTCGACATCGATCTCAGCAGGCCGGACGACGCGGCCGTCCGGGAGGCGGCCAGCCGCTGGATCGGCGGCGCTAGGGCGGCCGAGCCGCGACTCGATGATCCGGTGCTACTGCGGTTCGGCCTGCACGCGGCGGTCGACCTGGGCCTGCCCATCCAGGTGCACACCGGTTTCGGCGACCGTGACCTGGACCTGGACAAGGTCAACCCGCTGCTGCTGCTGGACTTCCTGCGCACTCCGCAGGTGGCCAGCGTCCCGGTCATGCTGCTGCACTGCTATCCGTATCACCGGGAAGCGGGCTATCTCGCGCAGGCCTTCCATAACGTTTACTTCGACGTCGGTCTCGGCGTGAATTTCCTGGGCGCCCGCAGTGTGGACCTGGTCGCTGAGTCGTTCGAGCTGGCCCCGTTCGCGAAGCAGCTCTACTCCTCCGATGCCTGGGGCCTGCCGGAGTTGCACTACCTCGGCGCGGTGCTGTGGCGGCGCGCGATCGCCACCGCCCTGGGCGGATGGGTGCAGGCCGGCGACTGGTCCGGCGGCGATGCCTGCCGGGTGGCCGCGATGGTGGCCCGGGACAACGCACGACGCGTCTACGGGCTGGACTGACCCCCGTCCGTCCCGCGGCCAGCAGCGAACGCAGGGGGCACCTGCGGGGCCGGTAGCGCGCAGCGACATACTGTTCTGCCTGGACTTTCGCACACTTGCCCTCGATGGGATCGCATGGCAGAAACGGCAGGGTACGACGCACCCGACTGGACCGAGCCGGGGCTGTTCACCGTGGCGCCCGGCGTGCACCGGATCCCGCTGCCGCTGCCCAACGACGCGCTGCGGGCAGTGAACGTCTACGCCATCGAGTCGGGTGACGATCTAGTGCTGGTCGACGCAGGCTGGGCACTGGCGGAGTCGGAGGGCCTGCTCGCGGCGGCACTGGCCCGGATCGACCGTGGCCTGGCCGAGATCAGCCGGTGCCTGGTCACCCACGTGCACCGGGACCACTACACGATGGCGGTGATCCTGCGCCGCCGGTTCGGCACCCAGGTCGCCCTCGGCATCGGGGAAAAGCCCTCGCTGGACCTCGTCGCGGGTGGCCGCGACGAGACCACCGCCGTGTACCTCGACCGGCTCCGGCGGCACGGCGGCGGCTCGGTGGCCGATGCGATCATCACGGCCTGGGGCCACCTGGACAACGACCCGGGGATCTGGGAGCAGCCCGACGAGTGGCTGGACGGCCAGACCACGCTGCCGCTGACCGGCCGGGATCTGCTGGCCGTGCCGACTCCGGGGCACACCCAGGGTCACGTGGTGTTCGCGGACACCGAAGGTGGGTTGCTGTTCGCCGGCGATCATGTGCTGCCGCGCATCACCCCGTCCGTGGGGTTCGAGGCGGCTTTCGCGAAGCAGCCGCTCGGCGACTATCTCCGCTCGCTCCGGTTGATGCTCCAGATGCCCGACATGAAACTGCTGCCGGCGCACGGCGCGGTGGCCGGGAGCACACACGCCAGGGTGCAGGAGTTGCTGGCGCACCATGAGGACCGGCTGGCCGCCTGCCGCGCCCGCGTCGTCGCCGGGGCAAGCACCGCCTACGAGGTCGCGCAGGCTCTTCCGTGGACCCGGCGGGACCGCCGCTTCGACGACCTTGACCTGTTCAACCAGATGATGGCGGTCTTCGAGGCCGTCGTGCACCTGGATCTGCTGGCGGGCGGGGGCCGGATCCTGCGCAACGCCAGCACGGAGGAAGTCACCTATCAGCCAGTCGGCTGACCGTTGGCGGACCGCCGGAAGCAGCGCGGCCAGCCGGGAGCACAGCCCCAAGGCGCCCGCAGTGTGCAGTCAGGTCAGCCGGCCCGTTACAGTTACATACATGCGCATGTATGTAATAACAGGACCGGGCGGGCCTGACCATGGCCCTCGCTGAAACCCGGCCGCCGAACCCGCAGGGCGAGGCTCTGGTCGCCGAATTGAAATGGGTGCACGACATGATCCGCCGGGATCTGTCCACGGTGCGCCAGATGGCTGCCGACATCGCCGCGGGCCTGCCCGCCGCGGACGTCAGCCGTAGCCTGCGGGCACTGGCGACCAATGGCCCGCTCTGGCAGCTGAAGATCAACTGCCTGCGGTACTGCCGCTTCGTCCACTCCCACCACCATGCCGAATCGGTAATGCTCTTTCCCGAACTGCGCCGGGCGGACCCCGCGCTGGAACCGGTGGTGGACAAGCTGGAGGCGGACCATGTCCATGTCTCCGGCCTGCTCGATGAGGTCGAAGCCGCCGCGAGCGACCTCGACGCGGCCGAGAATCCGCAGACGCGGCAGCGGCTGGTCGAAGCGCTCGGCACCTTGAGCGTCGATCTGCTGGCTCATCTCCAGTACGAGGAAGAGCAGATCTCCCCCACCCTGCGCACCTGGGCACACTGGCCGCACTGGTGACGTCGCCCATTGCTGAGGAGGGAGCGCGATGAGCCCGGACAGGCCCGCAGCTAACCCGGCGACCGTCCTGGGCCGGGATGTGCCTGCGACTGCCCCGGGGACCGTGCTGGGCCGGGACGTGCCTGCGAGTGTCACACCGGCGTCACCGGATGAGTACGCGTGCGCCCGGGCGTGGGCGGCGCTGACCGCCGCGCACGCACGGGTCACCGATCGGCTGAGCTCGGCGCTGACCCGGTCCTGCGGCCTGAGCATCAACGACTTCGAGTTGCTGCTCAGGCTGGACCGGTCGCCGCCGCCCGGGCTGCGGCTGGGTGAGCTGAATTCGGCGGTCCGGCTGACCCAGCCCTCACTCAGCCGCGCCGCTGCCCGGCTGGAACACCAGGGCTGGCTGCAGCGGGCCGGCGCCCCCGATGACCGGCGCGGCGTCCTGGTCAGCATCACCCCGGCCGGCCGGGACGTGCTCCGCCGCGCCGCGCCGGTGCACGCCCAGGCGATCCGCGAGCTGCTGCTGGACCGACTCACCCCCGGCGAGCAGGACCTGCTGGCCAGGGCACTCAGCCGGGTCGCCGAGGACTGACCCGGACCGGATCGCTGCGAAGGAGCAGTCTCATGGCCCAGCCTCGCCAACCACGGGCGGCCGCATTCGGCCTCAACGTCGACCCCAACACCGGCGGCCTGGCCATCGCCGCCCGGATCACCGCCATCGCGGACACCAACGGCCTGGAGTATGTCGGCATCCAGGACCATCCCTACAACTCAGCGTTCGTCGACACCTTCACGCTGATCACCTGGCTGGCCGCGCAGACCAGTTCGGTGCACTTCTTCCCCAACGTGGCCAACCTGCCGCTGCGGCCGCCGGCCATGCTCGCCAAGCAGGCCGCGACCATCGACGTGCTCAGCGGCGGCCGTTTCGAGCTCGGGCTGGGCGCAGGGGCCTTCGCCGACGGGATCGCTGGCATGGGTGGCCCGCGCCGCAGCACCGGCCAGGCCCGTGCCGCGCTCAGCGAGGCCATCGACATCATCCGGGCCAGCTGGGCCGGGCAGCCCTACCAGTTCACCGGCACCTTCTACGAAGCACCCGCCGCGGCGCCGGGCCCCCGGCCCGCGCACGACATCGGGGTGTGGCTGGGCGTGCTCGGGCCGCGAGCAGCACACCTGCTGGGCAGCAAGGCCGACGGCTGGTCGGTGTCATCGCCCTACCTGCCGCCGGACAAGCTGGCCCCGCTCAACGAGATCATCACCGCTGCCGCCCGGGCGGCGGGCCGCGATCCAGACCGGATCACCCGGCTGTACAACGTGATGGGCCTGATCACCCCGCAGGACCGAGGGCCGTTCGAAGGCCCGGCCGGACGCTGGGTCGAGACCCTCACCAGCCTGTATACCGAGTCACAGATGAACACCTTCGTGTTCTGGCCCTCCGGCGACCGGGAACGCCAGTCCCGGGTGTTCGCCGAGGAAGTCGTCCCCGCCGTCCGGGCGGCGCTGAGCGAGGGCGGCCGGCCGAGCGGGGATGCTGAGCCTGGATAGGGTTTGACGGTGGAATATCGAACGCTCGGCGCATCGGGCCTCAAAATCTCCGTGCTCACCATGGGCACCATGACCTTCGGCGGCAGCGGAGGTTTCGTCCACGTCGGCTCGACCGACGTGGACGAAGCGCGCCGTCAAGTTGACCTGTGCCTGGCGGCCGGGGTCAACCTCATCGACACCGCCGACGTGTATTCCGGCGGGTTGTCTGAGGAGATCGTGGGCCAGGTCCTGCACGGCCGCCGGGACGAGGTGCTGGTCGCCACCAAAGTGCGGATGGCGATGGGCCCAGGGCCCAACGACGCGGGGCTGTCCCGGCACCACATCGTGTCCGGCTGCGAAGCCAGCCTGCGCAGGCTCGGCACCGACCACATCGACCTGTACCAGGTACACGAGTGGGACGGAGTGACCCCGCTGGAGGAGACCCTCGAAGCACTTGACCTGCTGGTCCAGGCGGGCAAGGTGCGCTACGTGGGCGCCTCCAACTACGCCGGCTGGCAGCTGATGAAGGCACTCGGCACGGCCGAGCGCACCGGCCTGCCGCGGTTTGTCAGCCAGCAGATCTACTACTCGCTGCAGGCCCGCGACGCCGAGTACGAGCTGATCCCGGCCGCCGTCGATCAGGGTCTTGGCGTGCTGGTCTGGAGCCCGCTGGCGGGCGGCCTGCTGTCCGGCAAGTACCGCCGGGGCCAGCAGCCCTCCGGTGGTTCCCGCCAGTTGACCGACTGGAACGAGCCGCCCGTCCACGACCAGGAGGCGCTGTACGACACGGTGGAGGTGCTGGTCGCGATCGGCGCGGCGCACGGCGTCTCAGCCGCCCAGGTCGCCCTGGCCTACCTGCTGGGCAAGCCCGCGGTGACCTCGCTGGTGATCGGTGCGCGGACCATCGAGCAACTGACCGACAACCTGGCGGCGGCTGACCTCGTGCTTACCGCGGAGGAGCACGATCAGCTCGACAAGGCCAGCGCGCAGCCGCTGCTCTACCCGTACTGGCACCAGGCCAAGACCGCTCGTGACCGGCTCTCTCCCGCCGACCTGACCCTCCTCGCCCCGCACCTGTAGACCCCGGGCACCAGTTCGTGGACGCCACGTGCTGGCCGTCCCGCGGTCTGTGGGCCCTGAACGCTGGAACTTGCAGCAGTTTCAGTCCACGAACTGGCCACGCGGCGTGGCCGAAACTTCTACGGCGCGGTTGGCGGCGTCGGGATCGGCGCGTTGAGGCACGCGTGCGCCAGCCGGCCGAGCAGCTCTTGCTGCTGGTCCGGCGGCAGGCCACTGTTGTAGGAGGCGCCGGACTGGATCGCGCCGATGGCCGCGTGCACAATCGCCCGGGCCTCCCCGTCGGTCAGGTCGCGGCGCAGCCCGGCCAGCACGTGAACCCACTCCTCCACGTAATGCCGCTGCAGCCGGCGCAGCCGGCGCCGGTCCGCCTCGGGCAGCGTGTGCACCTCGCGCTGGTACAGCCGCACCAGGTAGCGGTCGTGCACCGCGAACGCGACCTGGTCCGCGACCAGGGCCGCGAGCACCTGCGTGTCGTCCAGGCCGCTGGCCACCACACCCGCCGCGTTGTCCATCAGGCGGGCCATGACCTGGTCCAGCAGCGCGACCAGGATCGCTGACTTGCTGGCGAAGTGACGGTAGATGCCGGAGCCGACTATCCCCGCCGCAGCGCCGATATCCGCCAGGCTCACCGCGTGGTAACCACGGCGGGCGATCAGTTCGACCGCCGCCTGCAGGATCTTCTCCCGGCGTCCGGGATCGCGGACCCGGATGCTCCCCGCGGGGGTCATCGCGGCCGGCTGATCGGCAGGGCTCGTCATCCGGCATCCTCACCGAGCAGCGCGACAGGGATGTCGATGTGCCGTGAACGCAGGTACTCACCAAGTCCCTTGGCCTGCGGATCGGGCCGGGTCGCGGCGGCCACCCCCTCGCCGAGCAGGCCGACCACGACGAAGTTCAGCGCGTGCAGGTTCGGCAGCTCATAGCGGCGCACGTCCAGGCCGGCCGCCTCGGGGAGCAGTTGCCGGAATCGCTCGACGGTCAGCGCCTCCCGCAGCCAGCCGAACGCCGCGGGGTGGCGGGCCCACAGGCCGACGTTGGCGTTGCCGCCCTTGTCGCCGGACCGGGCGCCCGCGATCCGCCCCAGCGGCACCCGCACCGTCGGGCCGCCGGGAGCCGGACCAGATACCCCGACCGGGTCCACCGGCTCCCCGGCCACCGGCTCCCCGGCTTCCACGGCCCGGGCCGCCCGGGTGTGCGGCACGACCCGCCGCGACCCGTCGGGCAGCACCACCACCTGCTCCACCACCTCGGCGGGCACCAGCGCGGGCCAGAACACCCCGTAGGCGCTGGCCCCGGTGGGCGGCGTGGTGGTGTGGAATCCGGCGTACCCGCCCAGGGCGAGCGCCATCGTCGCATCCGAGAAGCCGCGCCCCACCCGCTCAAGATCACGATCCTTCACGGTAACCCGCAAGTGGGCCGTGGCCTGCTCGTTCGCGGCCGCATCCGGCCGGTCGAAGCGCAGCAGCCGGACATCCACCTCGGCGAACCGGTCCCGGCCGCCCAGCAGATCGAACAACTCCTCGGCCGCCCAGGCGGCCTTCTCCTCGATGTCCAGGCCGGTGAGCACCAGCGTCATCGTATTGCGGTAGCCGCCGAGATAGTTCAGGGCCACCTTGACCGTCGGCGGTGGCGGCGTTCCCTGAACACCAGAGATGAGCACCTGGTCGGGACCGGCCTGGGCCAGCCGCACCGAGTCGAAATGCGCGACCACATCGGGACCGGCATAGCCGGGGCTGTCGATCTCATACAGCAGCTGAGCGGTCACGGTCCCGGGCGAGACCAGGCCGCCGGTTCCGTGATGCTTGGTAATGACGGAACTTCCGTCGGAGGCCACCTCGGCGATCGGGAACCCGGGGTAGCGCCGGTCGGTGATCTCGTCGAGGAAGGCGTAGTTGCCGCCGCAGGCCTGCGGGCCGCACTCGATGACGTGCCCGGCCACCACCGCGCCGGCCAGCTGATCCCAGTCAGTGCGGGCCCAGCCGTGCCACCAGGCGGCCGGGCCGAGGACCAGCGAGGCGTCGGTGACCCGGGGGCAGATGACGACGTCGGCGCCCGCGCCGAGCGCCGCCGCGATCCCCCAGCCGCCCAGGTAGGCGTTGGCCGTGATCGGCTGCACGCCGACCGCGGCGAGCGGCTGCCCAGTATCGGCGTGGGCCAGGTCGATGCCGGCGGCGAGCAGGTCCGGCAGCCGGCCGAGCAGGTCATCCCCGCTGACATGGGCCACCTTCGGCGCCACGCCGAGCCCGGCGGCGAGCTTGCCCACCTCATCGGCGAGTCCCGCCGGGTTGAGGCCGCCCGCATTGGTCACGATCTTGATCCCCCGGTCCAGGCAGCGGCCGAGCACCTGCTCCAGCTGGATCAGGAACGTCCGGGCGTAGCCGGTCTCGGGATTCTTCTGCCGGGCCTTCCACAAGATCATCATTGTCAGCTCGGCGAGGTAGTCACCGGTCAGCACATCGATGGGGCCGCCGTCGACCATCTCCCGCGCGGCCGAGAGCCGGTCCCCGTAGAAGCCGGAGCAGTTGGCGATCCGGACCGGGCGGGCCGGCGGAGCAGCTTGGGCCGGCGGGGCGGACCTGGCTGGCTGCGCTGGGCGGGCTGGGCCGTCGGCCGTCATCGGCCACCTCCTGGGGCACGGCCAGGACCCGGCGGGCCGGCGAACGCCTGGGCCAGGTCCAGCCAGGCATCGGCCACCGGCCCGATCGCACGCAGTGCGGTGTCGGCGCGGTGCCGGCGCTGCGTGACCAGCAGGCAGAAGTCGAGCGCCGGTCCCTCGACCTGGTCGGCCGCATCAGCCGGGCCCCACTCCCAGGCTGACCCGTCGGGCGCGGCCAGCACCACCCGCACCGGGGCGTCCGGCACCGGCTGTCCGCGCAACTGGAAACTGAATCCTCTCGTCGCGACCCCCAGATGCGCGACATGGCGGAGCCGGGCCGTGGGCCTGCGGGCCCGGCCGATCGCGTCCACGATGTCCTGGCCGTGCGCCCAGGTCTCCATCAGCCGGGCGGTGACGGACGACGCAGCGCTCATCGGCGGGCCGTACCACGCCAGCCTGCTCGACGGTTCGAGCCCGGAGAAGACGCGAAGGTATTCCGCGCGGGTCCAGGCCAGCCAGTCCATCAGCTCGCGCGGGGACAGGTGCCGGTACGCCGCGGCGATCTCGTCGGGAAAACGGTCACTCTCCATCAGCCGGCTGGCCTCGGCGCGGAACCGGGCCGGATTCGTCGCCGTCAGGGTCGCCGCCTCGTCGAAGTAGGCCAGGTGACTGACCTGGTCGCGGACGGCCCAGCCGACCGCCGGGGTAGCCAGATCCCACTGCTCCTCAGCGAGCGCGGCCAGGATGTAGTTGAGCTGCGCGGACTCCGCGGCAAGGTCGCCGGTCAGGGCGCCCATGGTCAGGGCCATCAGCGGCCCTGCCAGACCGGTCGCCGCCGCTCCCGGAACGCGGCCGGGCCCTCCTGGGCGTCCGCGCTCAGGTAGACCGGCTCCCAGATCTCGTCCGCGGCCTGCCGCGCGGCACTGAGCGGCAGCTCCGCGACGAGTGCGACGGTCCGCTTGGCCGCGAGCACGGACAGCGGGGCGTTGGCGGCGATCCGTTCCGCCATGGCGCGGGCGGCGCTCCGCAGCTGCGCCGCCGGTACGACCTCGTTGACCAGGCCAATCTCGTGTGCCCGCTGGGCGGTGATCGGGTCGCCGGTGAGCAGTAGCTGCATCGCGACCCGCGGCGGGATGAGCCAGGGCAGCGGGGCGGCCCAGGGTGCCCCCCGGCCGACTTTGACCTCGCTGATGGCGAACCGGGCGGTGTCCGCGGCGATGCACAGGTCGCAGCTCTGGGCGAGCAGGAACCCGCCCGCGTAGGCCACCCCGTTGACCGCGGCGATCACCGGCTTGGCCACCGCGCCGACTTGGGGCAGGTATTCGGGCGGCGGGACCTTCAGCCTGGTCTGGGCCATCTCCTTGAGGTCCGCCCCGGCGCAGAAGGCTTTGTCCCCGGCGCCGGTGATCACCAGCACCCGGGCGCCGTCGTCCTCGGTGAACCGGCTGAGGCCCGCGGCCAGTCCTTCGCGGGCCGCGGCGGACAGCGCGTTGCGGGCCTCCGGCCGGTTGATGGTCAGCCAGGCGACGGAGTTGCCGACCTCGTACAGGACTTCGTCACCCATGATCACGCTCCTGGCTCTGCTGATCGGGCCCCGGCTGGCTCCGCCCCGGCTGGCTCCATCCCGGCTGGCTCCATCCCGGCTGGCTCCATCCCGGCTGGCTCCGCCCCATTCCCGGCTCCGCCCCGGGCTGGTTCCCCAGGCCCGGCCTCGGCTCCGGCCGCCGGATCGACCCGGGCGAGCTCGGCACCTGTGTCGACAGCTTGGCCGACCTGCACCTTCACCTCGGTGACCAGGCCCGCGACGGGAGCGCGGATGGCGTGCTCCATCTTCATGGCTTCCAGCACGATGATCGGCGCATGGGCGCTGACCTGGTCACCTGGCGCGACGGCGATCCGCACGACGGTGCCGGGCATCGGCGCGAGCAGCGATCCGGCCGGTATGAAGGAGCCAGGCTCGGTGAACCGCGGCAGCTCGGTCAGCACGCTGGAGCCGAGCGGGCTGTCCACGTAGGCGGTGTCGCCCACCCGGTGCACGGTGTACCTGCGGCGGATCCCGCTGGCGGTGAGATCGGCCCCCTCCGGCCCGATCTCACCGCCAGTCAGCCCAGCCAGATCCCGCCCGCCGACCGAGACGCGCAGCCCGTCGCGGCGCAGCGAGTACCGCACCTCCAGGCGTTCCTCGCCGCAGCGCAGCACGGTGACCTGATCCTCATTCGGCACATTGCGCCATCCGGATGGGACGCCGGGCAGCACCGCGGCGGCCGCCCGCCGAGCCGCCTGGCCGGCCAGCGCCGCTGCGGCCGCGTGCAGGTCGAGCGCAGCGCCGCTGGGCGCCGCGGCCAGCACAGCGGGATCATGACGGGCCAGGTACCCGGTGTCGATGGCCCCGGCCCGGAATTCCGGCTCACGCAGTATTCCCACCAGCAGATCCCGGTTGGTGGTGACGCCGTGCAGCTGGGCTCGCGCCAGCGCGCTGGCCAGCCGCCGGGCGGCCTCGTCGCGGGTCGCGCCGTACGCGATGACCTTGGCCAGCATCGGGTCGTAGGCCGCGCCCACCACCGAGCCGTCACTGACCCCGGCGTCGACCCGGATCCCGGGCGCCGCCGGGATGGCGAACCGGTGCAGGGTCCCGGTTGCGGGCCGGAAACCGGCCGGGACGTCCTCTGCGTACAGCCGCGCTTCCACCGCGTGGCCGGTGATCCGCGCGCCGGTCACCTCGGGGCCCAGCGGCCGGCCTTCGGCCACCGCCAGCTGCACGCGGACCAGGTCCAGCCCGGTCACCAGTTCCGTGACCGGGTGCTCGACCTGCAGCCGGGTGTTGACCTCCAGGAAATAGAACGCGCCGCCGCGGTCCAGCACGAACTCGACCGTGCCCGCGCCCACGTAGCCGATGGCCGTCGCGGCCGCGACGGCCGCCGCACCCAGCTCGGCGCGCAGCCGCTCACCGACCGCCGGGGACGGCGCCT
>Ga0265338_10002562_pt1 | contig 26891 bp, 22 predicted proteins | sample 42126metaG_FD_193579 | JGI IMG/M metagenome (GOLD analysis project Ga0265338, IMG submission 193579) | Rhizosphere microbial communities from Carex aquatilis grown in University of Washington, Seatle, WA, United States - 4-21-26 metaG | ecosystem: Host-associated > Plants > Roots > Rhizosphere...
GTGGAAGGGCCCACGCGCTGCACATCCCATATTACAGCGGGAATCTCGGCGTAGTAGGCGAGTCCGGCGGCTTCGCTCATCAGCGACAAACCGGGACCTGACGTCGCCGTCATCGCGCGCGCGCCGGCCCAACCGGCGCCGACGACCATCGCAATCGACGCGAGCTCGTCTTCTGCCTGTACGACGGCATAATTTTTCTTTCCATTTTTATCCACGCGGTATTTTGACGCGAGGTCGACAAACGATTCAACTATAGAACTCGACGGCGTGATGGGATACCAAGCGACGACGGTACAGCCGCCAAACAACAAACCCATGGCCGAGGCGGTATTGCCATCAATTAAAATTTTGCCGGCGTTCAAGTCGCCGAGCGAGCTCACGCGGAAGCCGAAATTCAGTTCGGCCAAATGCTCGCGTGCATACGCGCGGCCGGCGTGCATCGCCTTTTCATTCGGCGCGAAGACTTGATCTTTTTTTCCGAATTGGTGGTGCATGACTTCCATCAAGCATTCGTCGGTGATCCCGAGAAGCTCTGCCAGAATACCCACATACACCATGTTCACCAAAAGCTTACGCATCTTGATGCTCTCGTGCACCGGCGCCACGATCTCTTTGAATGGCACCGGGATCACAGTCACACCGCTCGGATACAAATCCGGCGCGACCTTGGCTTCCGTATTTACAAATGCAAAACCGCCGGGACGGACCAACTTTAAGTCGTCCCTTGCCGTCGCGGGATTCACGGCCACCACACAGTCGGCGAGCTTCTTACGCGCGGTGAAGCCGTGTTCATTCACGCGAATGCTAAACCATGTCGGCAGGCCCTGAATATTCGAAGGGAACAGATTTTTTCCGCCCACGGGCAAGCCCATGCGAAAAAGAGCGCGCAAGAGGATATTGTTCGCCGACTGGCTTCCGCTGCCATTGGCAGTTGCGACTGTGAGAGTGAAATCGTTCACTGAGGACATTGTGACAAGGTTCTATCACAGTCCTATTCGTCTTCAAGGTCCTCTTCGTGAACATGGGCAGGTTCGTCCTCATCTCCATCAGGGTGGTCGTCGGGACGATAAGCTTCGGGATTAATGGTTAAAACCCACTTCCGATACGCTACGTAAATTTCGTCAATGGGAGCGGGGGGGTGGACTGGCCCCACGTGCACACGCAGTCGGCCAGGCAATGGCATGAGGCGGCCCTTCGGCCAAAGTTCATTATTACCTTCGAGATATAGAAACAAAATCGGCGTGTCCGTGCGGAGCGAAAAAATACTGACCCCGCGCTTAAACGTGTTGATGTAGCCGTCCTTCGAGCGCGTGCCCTCCGGAAAAAGAATCAGCCAAATGCGCTCGAGATTCTGCAGTAGCGAAGTACAGAGCTTGATCGCCTCACCCTTCTTGTCGCCACGATCGATCGGAATCGCACCTAAGCAATGCTTGGAGAAGAACGTGAACAGGGGGTTGCGGAACCAATAATCTTTCGCCGCTGAAATGTAGAGATCCAACCAGTAGCGGAAGGGAACCGCGGCGGCGATACTCACGGCGTCTAAGTGACTGGCGTGATTCGAGATCAGAATCAGGCGTTTTTCCTCGCGGTAGACTTTGTGAAAATCGCCAACGACTTTCAACCGGATATAGAAGCGGAACGCGAGTCCCTTTAAGAATAGGCCCCACAACGCACGGAAGATCCAGCTGGTGAGGTCAAAGTGACGCGTAAAGAGCGGCAAGTGCTTCAGATGCGCGGGAAGCTTCGTCCACTGTTCGTTTTCGTAATCCCAGTCTTTCATCAGTTGATCTGCTGCAAGTAGATGTAGAGATAATAGTACATTGGACCGACAAAAATCAATTTGTCGATTCGGGTGAGCACTCCGTCGCGGCCAATGATGAAGATGCCTGTGTTCTTAATGCCCAAGTCGCGGCGAATGACGTTGATAATTAAGTCGCCCACGCGGCCGAAGACCGCGGCCACGATACCCGACGCGATCCAAAAGCGTTCGGAACGGTCGGGAAGAAGATGGCGCAAGCCCCATGCGACCAGCATCGTGACGGCAAACGCAACGATCATGCCCTCAACTGTAACTTTGTTCGAGATCTTGCTGAACGGGCGGTAGCGGCCGAAGAGTTTCGACGAAGCCCAGGACACGTTTTCGCTCACTTCGGTCAACAAGTAGAGATAGAGCACCATCAACTCGCCGCCTTCGACCTGCAGCAAGCGGCCCATGTGCATGTAAGACCAGCCCCAAAAGATAAAAGCAATCAGGGTCAGGGAAATGTACTGGATCATTTGGGTCGCCGAATTGCGCAGCAGGGGAATCAAGCAAATGACGCCGAGAAAGATCATCGGCATCAAATCGAAAAGCGCAATCTGACCGCGGTAGATGAGATGGCCCATCCCGAAGATGAAGAGGTAAGTGACCCAGACAAACCAACTGCGGTGATACATGCCCACCATTTGAAAGAACGTTTTTGCGCCGAGAACGCCGACCCAAGTGACGAACAAGAGCGGCCACGGTTTCGGCATGGCAAAGCACGCGAACAAAAGGGGAGCGACGAAGAGCCAACTTTGCAGACTGGCCCACGCGGACGTGTACGGGGGGCCTTTGCGCTTCAAGAAAAATGTGATGACCGACAGAATTATCAGCGCCCCTAAAACAATCCCGGCGGTTTCAACGTACCGGGGATTGTTCCATAAACCATAAATCATGCGTCGCTCCGCCACTGGATGCCGTGGTCTTTGATTTTCTTGTAGAGACTAGAACGTGAGATTTTCAAGAGGCGGGCCACTTCGTCAATATCGTTTTGCAAAGACAGGGCTTTTTGCATGATTTGCGCTTCGAAATCATAGACCAAGCCTCCCAATCCTTTGCTGAAATCTATTGTGGGGCCGCCCGCGGGCGATTGTGCCGGTTGCAGCACGCGTAGGACGTCCTCTTCGCGCAAAACGGGGAGCGGCGCAGTCGTGACCAACTGTTCGCAGACGCGTTTGAGTTCGCGCACGTTTCCCGGCCACTGGTATTCGGTCAACGCGGCCAGCGCGTCGGCAAAAATCTCTTTTTTGCGGGATTTGTCATGCGCGAGAAAATGAATGGCCAGATCCTGGATGTCGGCGGGACGATCGCGGAGCGGTGACAGCACGAGGTTGCGCCCACTCAGGCGCCACATCAAGTCGTCGCGGAACTTGCCCTCACTGACCATCTTCGCGAGATTGCGGTTGGTGGCGGCAATGACGCGCGTCTGGACGGTGATAGAGTCTTTACTCCCCACGCGGCGCACTTCGCCGGTCTCTAAAAACCGCAGGAGTTTGGCCTGCGACGCCGGCGATAGCGCTTCGACTTCGTCGAGAAATAAATCGCCGCCATGCGCAGCTTCCGCCAAGCCCATTTTGTTCTGTTCCGCGCCCGTGAACGCGCCTTTGACATGCCCAAAAAACTCGCTCTCGAACAGCGAGTCGGTGAGGCTCGCAAGATTGATCACGATAAAGGGCTTGGCCGAGCGAGTCGCATGTATGAGCTGGGCGGCGACCTCTTTGCCGGTGCCCGATTCGCCTTCGATGAGAATAGGTCCTTCTTCAAGACTCAGTTCGGCGATCTGGCGGCGAATTTTCTGGCTCGATGAACTGGAGCCCAACCAGCGTGAGGGGAGTGACCGCGACGAGGCGTCTTGCATCAAAAACAAGACCTCGATTTTACCGAGAGTCAGGGTTAGCTCCTCGACACTCAGAGGCTTAGCGAGAAAACGCGACGCCCCGGCCTTCAAGCACTGTTCCATCACGGCGAGATCCAGGTTTCCCGACATAGCAATAATTTCGAGATGCGGATCCTTACGCGCAAGCGCGCGGATAACGTCAATGCCCTCGGTTTGGCCGAGTTGTCCCGTGAGATGAATGTCAACAAGTGCAGCTTGATATCCGCGCGCGGGCAGATCCTCCGCGCGGCGAGTGGCCAGCATTCGCCATGTCGTGGGCAGTGCCCGTTTCACGCTTTGAATAACCAGGTCATCGTCGTCGACTACTAGCAGTACGAACTCTTTCACGCACCGGCCCTCACTGTTTTAAAAATACCGGTAGAAAGTCGGTGTGACAACTCCGGCGAAGTCGGGTAAATATTAAACATGCCAATGAAAATACTGCTACTTGAGAATATCCATCCGTGTGCTCATGAAATTCTACGCGATCAAGGATTCTCGGTCGATGTTGAGAAGGGAGCGCTCAGCGAAGCGGAGCTCATCAAGCGCCTCCGCGATTATCAGGCGCTCGGCATCCGCTCGAAGACAGAGGTCACGGCGAACGTGCTCAAGGAGAGTCCTCACTTGCTGACGATCGGTGCGTTTTGTATCGGAACCAACCAAATTCATTTACAAGAGGCCAACAAACTCGGCATTCCCGTGTTCAATGCGCCCCATAGCAATACGCGCAGTGTGGCTGAGCTGGTCTTAGCGGAGATGATCGCGCTTTCACGCCAGCTCGGCGATGCCAACTCGGCCGCTCACCGCGGGGATTGGGCCAAGTCCGCGAAGGGGGCTCATGAAGTGCGCGGCAAATGCATTGGCATTGTCGGTTACGGGCACATCGGCACGCAAGTGAGTGTTCTCGCGGAATCATTAGGTTTGCGTGTGATTTTTTACGACATCATTAAGAAACTTCCGCTCGGAAATGCGCGTGTGAAGGAATCCTTGGACCAATTGTTGAAGGAAGCCGACTTCGTCACGCTGCACGTTCCTGAAACTCAGCTCACCCGTAACATGATTGGTCCTGCGCAGCTAAAGATGATGCGTCAGGGAAGCTTTTTGATCAATGCGTCCCGCGGAACGGTTGTCGATATTCCGGCCCTCGCCCAAGCGTTGAAGTCGGGCCATATCGGCGGCGCCGCCGTCGACGTATTCCCGGAAGAGCCCCAAAATAATGATCAAAAATTTGTGACTGAGTTGCAAAATGTGCGGAATGTGCTGCTCACACCTCATATCGGAGGCAGCACGGAAGAAGCTCAAGAGGCCATCGGCCGCGAGGTCAGCGCCAGTTTGCTGATGTATCTGCAAACGGGCGGAACTCTTGGCGCCGTAAACTTTCCCAGTATTGCGGTCCCGCCCAAAACGGGTGGAAGCCGCTTGGTCAATGTCCATAAAAACGTTCCCGGAGTCCTCGGTCAGATCAACGGCATTGTGTCGAAGGCGGGGGCCAATATCCGCGCGCAGTATCTTTCGACGGATCCTAATATCGGCTACGTCGTGGTCGATATGGAGCTGGATAGCCCGCGGCCCGTATATGAACAGATTGTGGCGCTGCCGACGTCAATTAAGACCGCCCTGCTCTGAAACTTTTTTCAAATCGATTTCTAACGGGCGATTTTGTATCGAGCGTGCTACTTCTTCCCTCACATTTTCTCGGGGGGGAATAAATAATGCTATCCATGCTCATAGCTCTGCTTTTGCAACCAGTTCACGCTGACAGTGTCTTTGTGCCTTGGCCCTTGCGCCACACGAATGTGGTTTGCGGCGGAACGGTAGATGGCGTTGATCTTAAAATGCGCGTTTCCGTTGCCGGTGAAGTTCTTAAGGCCGAATCCGACAATGGCCGCATTTTAATTTTCGTAGATTTGCACAAAGAAGGTCAGGTTCGTTGGTTGATTAGCGAAGTTGCGAAAGAAAAGCGCACTGTGGATTTGCATATGGGAATGACGGACGGGTTTGTCGACATGAATTCTACTGCGGATGACCATACTTTTAGTATGAGCTGTCAGGAAGTTTCGGACGGCAAAACTTATATCGAGCACTATTAAATAGCTCCGTTTTCTGTAGCAGTTTGCGGTTAACGGTAATCGGTAACAGGTAACCGTAACCGAATCAGTACTGTTACGGTTTCGGTTCACCGACACGGGTACCTGGTACGGATTTCCGATTATGGAAAACCGTTGCCGAAAACGGACTCTAAAAAATTTTGCCTGGATTCAAAATGCCGTCAGGATCGAAGACTTTCTTGACGGCTTTCATCAGAGAGATTTCGGAAGCAGAACGCGTGTGCGCCAAATAAGGTTTTTTGGTAAGCCCAACGCCATGTTCCGCCGAGACGCTGCCTTGCAATTTCTCGATCATATTAAACATTAACTCATCAACGCGTTTGCATTCTTTTAGAAACGCATCCGTCGCCATGTCTTTGGGCTTAAGAATATTGATGTGCAAATTGCCATCCCCAATGTGGCCGAACCACACAACCTCAAAGTGGGGATAGTTCTTCTTTAAAATTCCATCCATCTCTTTCAGGAACTCAGGCACTTTCGCAACCCGCACTGAAATATCGTTCTTGTAAGGTGAGTGCGGAGCTGTCGCTTCGCTAATGTCTTCGCGGAGACGCCAAAGCTCCTTCGCCTGCTGCGGTGACTGTGCCTGTACGCCGTCTTGAATCCAGCCTTGCTCAACGCCGCTTTCGAAAAGCTCCAACGCGCGCGTCAGCACCGTCTCTCCCGGCACTTCAATTTCACATAAAACATAATACGGAAACCGGCCGGCGAACGGCGCTTTCAAATCCGTGTGGTGATGAAGTACTTGTTTAAGCGCAAGATCGGTGAACATTTCAAACGCGAGAATCGGTAGATCTTTTTTAAATGTATGGAAGATCTTCATCACAGCGGCAAGATCGCTCACGCCGAACACGAAGAGCGTCGGCTCAGTCACAGGGCGCGTGAGCCCGAGGGTGACTTTGGTGATCAAAGCGAGCGTGCCTTCGGAGCCAATCATCAAGTGGCGCAAATCATAACCGGTGGCATTTTTCACGAGCGAGTTGTTGAGATCCAAAACTTCGCCGGCGCCGGTGACGACTTCGAGGCCCGCGACCCATTGGCGGGTGAGTCCGAAGCGCAGAACTTTAATGCCGCCGGCATTTGTCGCGACATTGCCGCCGATATGGCTCGAGCCGCGGCTCGCGAAGTCGACTGGGTAGTAAAGGCCCTTTTCTTCAGCGAACTTTTGCAGAGTCTCGGTCACCACACCCGCTTCAACCGTAACCGTTTGGTCATACGGATCGAATTCGAGAATGCGGTTCATCTTTTGAAACGAAACTACGATCTCACCGTTCAATGCGGCGGCGCCACCGCTCAAACCTGTCCGTCCGCCCGAAGGTACCAAAGCAATTTTATTTTGCCGCGCCCACTTGACGAGAGCGGCGACTTCCTCCGTCGATTTGGGAAACACGATTGCCGACGGTTTGGGTTGCAGGTACTTGGTCCAGTCGCGGCCGTATTCAAGGAGGCTAGCGCTGTCGGTAAGAACGCGCGAGGAGTCGAAGATGGAGCCAAGTTCACTGGTGAGTTGTGCGGTTTCCATGCCCTAGAGTTTAAGGCGCGCCAGATTACTTCTGCAAGAGCTTTCGCAGTTCCGCGACACGTGTGTCGTCGGCAAAAACGTATGTCTTCGTTCCGGAATGCGCGTCAAAGATATCGCGCAGGACCGCTAATCCGAGGGTGGCACCCGCAAATGAGTTGACGGGGTGTTCTAAGCAAATCGCCTCGACAATCGCACCGACTTCGCTGACTTCGGGGAAGCCATACGTCTTGCCGGTGCCTTTGAGCTTGTGAAAGCTTTCGCGCACATTGGTTTGATCCTTGGCCTGAATCAAGCCTTCGATCAGTGTAATTTTCGCGGGAAGAGAGGCCAAATATTCGCGCTGCAATGACTTGAGCATTTCCTCAAAACTCATGATGCCGCGGCCTCCTGCACCTTCGGCAGCCCGTACCGCCATTCAGGAAGCGTGAAATAAAACGTACTGCCTTCGCCCGGTGTCGACTTCACGCCGATAATGCCCCCGTGCTGCTCAACGAGCGCGCGGGCAATGGCGAGACCGAGCCCCGTGCCTTTGACGAGCGGATTCTTCGAGTTCGTGGCCTGGCGGAACTTTTGGAAGATAGCATCTTGATCTTCGGGCGCGATGCCACGGCCTTGATCTTTGACCGCAATATAGAGTTCGTGGCGGTCGTTGATTTCACAAGACACCATCACGCTAGCGCCTTTCGGCGAGAACTTGATGGCGTTCGAGAGCAAGTTGGTCAGGACTTGTTGCACGCGGTCGCCATCAATATACGCGTCGATCGGCGGCATGGCTTCGACCGCCAACTGCACCTCGGCCTGTTGCGCGAGACCGACCAAACTCTCAAGCGTAACCTTAGTGAGTTCGTTGAACGAACGCCAATCCTGATGAAGCGGAAGCTTGCGGGCTTCGATTTTGGCCAAGTCGAGAATGTCATTGATCAGACGAATCAAGCGGTCGGTTTCGTTTTCGGCGATGGTAATCAGATTGTCCGCCATCTCATTCAGCTTTCCGACAACGCCTGAACGCATCAGGCTCAAGGAGCCCTTGATCGACGTGAGTGGAGTGCGCAACTCGTGCGAAGCGATACTTAAGAATTCCGACTTCGCTTGGTCGAGAGTCTTAAGCTGCTCCATATTTGTGATCACGCGCTGAGCGAGTGAGTTAAATGTCGCCTGCATATGTCCGATCTCGTCACTCGAAGGAACGCTGAACTGATAGGTATACCGGTCGTGAAGGAAGTCCACCATTTTGCGGGAAAGATCGTCCACGGGCCGAATCACGGCGCGATGAACGAACCATTGCAAGAAGCCGAATCCGAAAGCCAATATCACCAGACTCAAAGTGCCGTAATACATCAGCCGCTTTTCGAGAAAATCGAGCTCATCACGCGTGAAGCGCTGAAATTCACGCTCGTTGCGCTGAAAAATTTGATAGCGCTCGCGCAAGACGCGCGGATTGCCTTCATTTACGGCTTCGATCAGATTCGAGAACTCTTCCATGCGGCGCTCAGGGGCAAGGCGTGCGCGGTAAGATTGCAAGCGGTGCACTTCGTTGCCCGGTTTCAGGACGTTGATGTCATTGATTTCGTAAGCGATCGCGTAAGACATGTCGAGCTGATGCCGCTGTTCGCGGAAGTTGGCGAAGCTGTCATAGGCAAAATAGCCTAGAGCCAGCGTCGTTCCGGCGAAAAGGGTAAATAAAAAGAAGAGGCGGAAGCGAATCGACATTAGGCCGCCGGTCCTTGCAGCAGCGCCATGATCTGGCCCGAGATTTTGGTCGGGTCAAAGGGCTTCGGAATAAAGCCAATGCCGTTGTCGGAGAATTCGCGGATATCGGATTCTTGCGACTTCGCGCTCAAAAAGATAATCGGTTTGGGCTGGGCGCACTGCGATTTGTACTCGCGGCACACACTGAGGCCGTTCATTTTCGGCATCATTTCATCGAGCAAGATAAGATCGTACTTTTGGGTCAGTGCTTCCGAGAGCGCGGATTCGCCGTTGTTGACGACAGTGACGTCAAACCCGCCGATCTTTTCGAGCGACAGTTTCGCGATAACTGAGATATTCGGATCGTCTTCGGCGAGCAAGATGCGCATAGTTCGGTCCTCATCACGCTGAGAGTTTGTTCGCGCCGTGCGAGTAGAGCCAGCGGCGGATTTTCTGCAACATCGCTTCGCGCGCGCCCACAAAAATCAACTGCGAACGGTAGAGCCCTGTGCGCGAGTCAATTTCAGTGCGCTGGACTTTGAGGGGCGGCACTTGGATGTCGATGGTTTTAAAAATTTCGGCGGTCAATTCCAAAATCTGTCCGATGCGGACGGGATCTTCCGTCGTAATCATGATTCCGAGCTCGGAAATCGACTCGACGGTGATATGGCGTTTCATCGAAGCTTTGCCCTGGCTCGGGGAGAGGTGCACTTCGGCGTATTTCTGCGCCGGACGCTTCTCAAAGAGCGAATTAATTTTCTGAATAAAGAGCATGGGATCGAGCGGCTTAACGATATAGTCGTCGACGCCCATTTTCAGCGCCCGCTCGACGTCTTTCCGCTCGCGGAGGCCCGTGAGCATGGCAATCGCCAGGTCTTTGTATTTGGGATTATTGCGGACGGTATTGATCAAATCAAAACCGGAATATTGGGGCATGTTCGCGTCGCTTAACAAGAGGTCGAACGTAATATTGTTCAACCAATCGATCGCGCGCAAAGCATCTTCCGCGACAAAGACGGTGTGTCCTGCCGAGACCAAAATACTTTCGGCCATTTTCAGAATATCGGGATCGTCATCGACCACCAATATGCGAGCCATTATGCCCCCTTACACCTATCTATCGGCTATGAGCCGGGGGATACTTAGGATGTAAGTTGGGGAAAAGGAACGGGTTTTTGACAGGGGAAAGTTCGGAAAACTGGCTAAAGTGTAGACAGGACCTAATTTGGTAGAGAAGCCGGTTTGCGCTGTTCGTTACTTTCAAACTCCGCGGGCCATCGTCCTGAGGGCTTGATATGCTTTAGGCGGAAAAAGACCATTAATCTCCTTTTCATTTCTAAAATTTGCGCTTGCTGCGACTTTAGGTCGGCGTCGTTTGGCGCCCGTTTTAAACCTTCGGCCAAATAGATATCAGCTTTATCAAGCCAGTCGGATTCGTGCTCCGCTTGGGTGCGCAATTTGTAGATCTCGACGAGATACCAAAGCGTGACTGTATTGGTTGGATCATTTTTATAAGATTCTAGAAATATATTTTCTATCTTTCGATCGCTAGACGATTTTAGGCGGGCGGGCAAGTCCTTCTGAGGTGGCAGCATTCTGTAGCCCTTGTTAACCAGTAAATAGGCCAAATTGGATCTCGCAGCGCCGAAGTCCATTATGGCGAGTGCCTTTCGCTCGTACTCGATCCCCAAATCCCACTCTTTCATTTGGCCATAAACACAGCCCAAGTTATGTAACCGCCATGGCGATTTCGGATTCATCGCGATGAGTTCTAGGTGCGCTTTAACTTGAGCTTTGAAGTCATTCCGTTTCTCTGCGTCCTCCAAATTGTCATTAATTATGTAGGTCTTTTCGGTTCGTGTTTTTGCAATTGAGGCAGCCGCCGTTGACCATTGCGTAGCCAGTGCGGCATTTCCCTTGGCGCGATAGACCCTGGCCATACCTAGACGGGTGAACACGTCATTGGCGTCTTCTCGGTAAGACATCGAGTAATCCGCCAGGGCTCGATCGTAATCTTTGGCATTGAGATAAATATGTCCACGGAATCGGTGTGCGACAGCCGAGTTGGGCATATCCTTCAAGAGCTGATCGATCTCTTCACGGGCTTCTTCTTTGTACCCGGGTAGGTACTCGTCACTCACCATAAATCCCATACTCTTAATGACGTTGGTGCGATAAGCCCTGGCGCGGTCATTTTTTGGGTTGGCTTTGATTGTGGCATCGAAGATTCGCTTGAGTTTCCTTTCTGCGTATGCGCCCTCGGTCTCTGTGTTCATTATGCTCATCTCTTCGGCGACTTTCTCCGATTCGGGTGAAATCGCAAGTTTATGAATGTCTGGAAAGGAGTCGTCGGTAGCTATAGCTTTTTCATCGAGGTTTGCTTCTCCAAAGAGGGGCGTCGACCTGCGTGCCACGCAGTCCCCAATTTTTCCGGCAAATGTTTCGTAGTTTTCTGTCAGACCTTCTTCGCGTGAGATAACCGGCTTCTTTACCTTCAGCGTTTCGGTGACAATCACACTATTCTGAGGACCGTTTTCCACGGTTCGCTCGAGCGTGGCCCATGGGCTAAGCACGTAGCAATCAAGATCCGCCTCGTCTTGTACCTTGGCGTTCTTATAGACTGTTTTGGTTTCATATGTGCCGACAGGCCCGATATACGCGCCTTCTTCGGCGCTGGCGACACGCATAGATCTCAAGGAGAGATCAATAGTGAGCTGCTTAGACTTTTTGTGATCCCTTTCAATTTCGCGGACTGGGTTTGAACCTAAGATTTCGAAGGGCCAGTTGCTTTCTGTATTATGAATTTCCAGGGCTTCTCTCGGAAGAGTCGCTTTTGATCGCTCTTCATAGGCGTTGCCAATCAGCATGTAGGGTAGAGAACGATCAATCGCTGCGTTGCCATACAGTTTGACCTCTTGAACCAAACTGAGAGCCGGAGCGCCTTCGAGGTGAACGGTTCCCTTCCAGGACTCGTGCTCTGCTTGATCGATCTCGACGTTCCTGGTCAGCAGTGCCCTAGCTGGGATTGGATCTTCCGGAATTTTTACGACTTCATTAACACCTTTGCGCAAGACCAAAGAGGGGGAGCCTGCGATCTCCGGCCCAATTCCGGCGGCGTATGGTGTTGAGCGTGTCGAGTCCACCCACAGAACGCGACCGTTTTTCAGCTTCACGTTTACAATCGCATGATTAAAAATCGTGGGCGTCGGGACCAAAGTTTTTAGATCAAAATCACGAAATGTCCGTTGCGACTGTGGCGCCGAATTCACGAGCGCCACGGCCGCGTCGATTCCCGTGTTGCGTAGGATCGCGGCGACTGAACTGGCGTAATCCTTACAGTCGCCCTTCCTTTCAGCCACAACTTCTGCGTGGCTTCGCGGAAAATACATTCGTTCCTGGGTGATCCAATTACCCGAATAGGCAATGAGCTTGGCGACTTCGACGGTCACGAAGTTGATCCGTTCGATCTCATCTGAAATCTTTTTAGAATCTTCCGCTATCTTTTTAAGTTGGGGAGGGAGGGGTTCATTCACAATGGCGTCGTATTTGGCGGTCAAGGGTTCGGCAATCTGCCCCCAAGACTGAGCCGTTGACACTAAGACCATCGGGATAAAACCGGAAGGGACGAAGCCCATGTGTGTTAAAAATGGAACCTTAAACGACGGCTTTACGACATCGATATCGACGAAGTACAAACCGTCTTTTTTGTATTCGTTTACTTTCAAATAGTGATTTGTGTCGAAGGTTGACGCATGGACTGGCTTGACTGAAGAAATCTCGACGTGTCCGCTCATTTCCGGAAACTCGGCGCCATATCCAAAATCAAATGTGGCAACGGCGGGTATAAGTGGACTTTCAATTGACTCTTCGAATTTGATTCCGACTGTCGAGTCGGCCTTCACGTTATTGATGGGCACAATCAATCTGTGTTGATCGGAGAGACCATATTTTTCGTTCGATTCCGAGCGGTCCTGCAACTTCGATAGGTCTGAAAGCTCTTTAGTGCCGTTGTTTATGGAGTACGCTTCAATAAATTTTATTTTCGAGATTCCAGGCAGGTAGTGAACGTCTCGCAGGCCGAGATCTACACGTCCTTTTTCATTTTGAGATTTAAATTCGTAAGTGTTTTCAGTTTTTGATGTACCATTCGCCTCGACTTTGGTTTTGGTGATCGCATGCTGCAGTACGTAGGAAGCGTTGGCGATTTCCTTCTTCTCCTCGCTTTCCAGCGGATCGGGGCGGTTGGTCTGTTTGGCGTGTGCCGGAACAACCAGGAGGTGGGCGATAAATAACATTAGTACAGGAACTGTTCTCATCTCGTGTTTTATCGGTCTCCCAATGTTGTTTATTTAGTTTAAAAGTTAGGTTGGATCGTCTTGAGATTGGTAACCATGACTTAATTCTATATGCCCATGGCGCCAGTGCCTCGATCTTAGAGACAATGAAATGGCGACCTTCAGGCTACCTGCAGTGACCCTCGTAAAGATCAGGAGTATCCCAATACCGCTTGAGCTCCTCATTGGGACAAAGCTCCTCTAGCGGATATTTTTTGGAGAAGCATCTCACGACATGATCATATGCATCCTCCTTGCAGTTTGGATCGGAGGAGGGTTGCTTCGTGTCGTATACGCATTTGAAACCTGTCAAATCTTCCGCCATTCCGTGTCGGATGGGATGGCCCTCGGTTACAAAAAACACCTTTGAACCTGGTCCGTAGGCTTTTTCACAGAATGTTTGAGTGTCCATATCGGAGCGGACTTGCTTATGGGCACAGCCACACGCGGCCGAAATCGCTGACAAGATCAAAATAATTCGAAGGTACGCGGTCCTCATTGAACACATACTCTTTAAGCAGCGCCTTTTCCAATTGAGAGATTCGATGCATTATTGCATCGCATTTCATAAGTCGGTAGTAATTCGTCAACAATAAGAGATGCCAGCCTCACTACAGCTTCTCAATGTTTACTCGCCAAAGAAAGATTTGACTCCGCTCTTTGAGTCCTCCAGTAAACTTAAACACTTCTCTTTTGCAGTGGCTGTATTGGGATCGGAAACAGCACCAACAGCCCTTTTTCGTCTTTCGACTTCTTTTAGCGCTAATTCCTCAGTAGCAAATTCCGGCGAATCAACATCAGGCCCTCTGCAAATTTCTTCAATATGACTGTGTTGAAACATACTTAAAACGTCCTTTGGAGCATGGACTAGCGCCTGACCCACTGCAAGATGCAGGCTTTCACTGGTTCCGGCATCGCTCCCGGAACATCTTGTCATTAATGAGCGGCGCGACCACGCCGCGGAAGCGACGGTAAAAGCTGGATCCCGGAATCAACTCGTCGCAAAGAAACTCTGGATTGAAGAATGATTGCTGGTCTCGGTTGGTCGGACACACACGTAGCTCCGTGGCAAAGATTTGGAGATTAGAGTCACTTCAAATTACCCATGCCAACAGTAGTACCCACAATTTTGGATCTAGGGAAGTTTGCTGCAACTCGTTGGCAATGCTTGCGAAAAATTCTCGTACGCTCTGTTTCGAGTCAGTAGACACGTACGTCGCCAGAGCGACTAAGATGATGAAAGCGAGCAGCAGCAATTTTCCAACTGGTGGCACAGCGCCTGTTGCAAGCAGCGACTGTGCCGTAGTGAGCATACTTAAAAGCACTAAGCTTAAACTGGCTTTGCGAAAACGGAAGCTTTTGAACGCTCTCCGAATTCCCCCATAATAGAAGACTGAAAAAATTAGATGGAGGGCACCAAGCCCTCCGAGAATATAAAATGCGATGGCTATTTCGCCCACTTGCTTAGTAAAAATCACGATCTCACTCTCCCGATGCAGAGCAATTTGGCGGAGGTGGCTCACAACCAATTTTAATTCCGCGCCCAACATTCGTCACGTAAGTTCCTGCCATTGAGCAAATGGTCTTCTGGGCAGGCGGAAGGGGCGCCAAAAAGCAGACCACAGTAATGCACATTCCTGCATGCTGAATGTTGGCTCCGCTCTGCCTACACGACGCGCCCTCGCATCCGGTTTTCGACCCTCCTTCTGGAGGCCCAATCGCCGGAACCCCAGAAAGCCCCGAAGGATCAATAAAATTCACCGGGTCTGACATCGTATACTGGTACAGATTTGTTTCGATAATAGAGGGTTTTCCGACAGTACCAACATACCCATAGAGGTTGGTATCACCGACGTCAAACAGGATTGGATCGCGCTGAGTCCATCGGCCTGACTGCGCATCATAAGCCCTCTCTCCGAGCCCGACTCGAAGAGTATTCACATTGTAAATCCCGCCGGTAAACGCAAACGGTTGAATTGAAGGATTGGTGTCCATCGTTACAACTCCGAACTCGTCATAATCCAATCTTTCTAAAATCGTACCATCATTTACATTTACAACCAAGCGGACGCTTCCGAGGTGATCCTTTAAATAGCGATATGTGATTCCGTTCGCGATCATAAAATCAGGACCCAGGTCACTCGTTGCATGCCCATAGCGCTGGAGAAGATTACCCGACGCATCTAGCTCAGCTTCGAATCGCCCATCAACGCCGTGGACATAGACACGGGTAAGCGCTCCATTGACCTGGGTTCCTGAAAAGCGATCGTTTCCGTCGAAAAGATATTTTTGAGTGTTTCCATTCGGGAAGTGGGCAGAGCTAAGTTTGCCGCTCAAAGAATACCCATAGGCAACCGTCCCTAACGGTCCTGTTTTTGAGATCATTTCTCCATTGTCGTTGAATCCGTACGTTGCTTGGCCGTAACTGATGGCTCGGTCTTGAGCGTCGTAGGTGCCGCTTGAGGCTTGGCCGTTAATAGTTGCCGACGTACGGTTACTGTTGGAATCGTAGGAATAACTGCTGAACGGCAAACCGTTTTTTGTTGTTCCAGTTAGGCGTCCTGCTGAGTCGTAGACGTATCCATACCCAGTTGTCACTCCGCCTATGGTTTCGGTTTTTGTGGTGATACGTCCGAGCACGTCTCGATCAAGGGTGAAGGAATAAAGAACCGTTGATCCATTTAGAGCGGTATAGGATTGAAGTTCTCCGAATGAGTTATAGGTTGTCGAATCAGTGATATTTCCCAAAACTGTCCCGCTGACAAGTCCAGACGCGGGATCACGAGTCAGTGTCATTGAGCCAGCTTGTACCAACAAGTTGTCTTTGTCGTAAGCGAAATTGATGGCAATCCCGCCAGCGGAAGTTGATGTTGGCAGCAAGTCGTTGTTGTAGGTCTCAGTGAAGAGTGAACTTACTGCTCCACTGTTTTGAAGTGATGTGACGAGATTCCCAGTATAACCATACGCCGTTGCAATGTTGTCGGGAGAGGTAGCCGTAGCGCGCCGGCCTTGGCTATCATAGGTGTAGGCAATGTTACCAAGTGAACTTGATACTGAGAGGAGACGATCGGTAACCGTATCGTAATTGTTTGTAATTTGAACGCCATCCGGTCGCGTGATGGTGCTCAATTGCTTATCAAGATTGTAAGTATATTGAATGGCGCCTGTTCCGCTTCCGATCGACGGCATTTGGAAGGTGGTTAAGAGATCAATTAGGTTATTGACGAGGCCATATGCTTGCCGTCCGGGGGGAGTAACCGATGCGAGATTTCCGTCAGCGTCGTAGGTCTGCGCGATAATCCGTCCGTCGGGGAGCTTGGTGCCGATTACGCGTCCTGCCCCATCATATGAATACGACGTCGTTTGATTGAGGGCATCGGTCCTCGAGGCGAGATTTCCTTGCGCATCATACTTCAGAGAAGTCGATCTTCCTCCTTGCGCTATGCCAGTCAAATGCCCGCGCGCATCGTACTGGAAAACTGAGGGAGTAAAACTTGCGACCTGACTTTGCAGCACTCGCCCCTGTGAATCTATGGTCTGGGTGGCCGTGCGGCCCATGGCGGAGGTACTCAAATATGTACGAGTCGCGCCGGAGTATTGAACCGTCGAAACCTTTCCATTTGTCGTAAGTGTGTCGAGACTCTCGTACTCGAAAGGATTAGACGAAGTGCTCGACGTAATCGTGCGGCTGGTCGTCGATTGGTAAGAGATTGACTGGGTTCCCGACATAGTCGTGATATTCGCTGCTTGGAGCTGAGCTGGTAAGCCGAGGCGAGGATCCGCTTGTAACGTAGCATTTGTTGAAACGTTCCCGGGATTGGATGTGGCCACTGACGTGTTGGCTGTCGAAGTCGTCGATGACACGAGGCCAGCGCCATCTGTGTACGCGGCGCCTTCTTTACTTAAAATGCTGCCTTGATGGTCCATCGAAGACATACGGCCAGCCGCTGTGGAGACATCCACGTGAATATTGGTCGATGTGAGCGTGCGCATGAGCGCAGTGAATCCTCCGGCCGCATCTTGATCCTTCGTCAAGAGCCCATAAGAATCGTAGCTCATAGTCGAAGAGTTTCCGCTCGGGCGTGTGAACTGCGAAAGCATCGAGCCCGCCAGATATTGCATGCGATAGGTCTCGGCATTGGGATTCGTGACAGAGGCTAGATTGCCGTCGGCATCGGTCGTCAGTGTGGTGACTTGACCGAAGGGGGCGATGATTGACGTCGGCGTTCCGTTGCTATCGCGGGTGATCGTGGTTACGTTTTGATCCCCGTCAGTGACCGTAATTACGCGGCCGGATGAATCGTAACCGAAAGTCCATTTAGGCGCGCCGGTAATCGCGTTTAGAGTTTGTAAATGCTGACCGCTCGGATCAAAGATGTAAATCTCCGAACCATTCTTTGACGGAATGGCAAAATTTCCGCCGTTTGATATCCCGCTTAGACTCGGAGTGATGATGCGTACGTCGCTGTTTTCCGCCATCCAGACTTGGCTTCCCTGTGCGAATAATCCTCTTGGACCCGCGAGTCTGGTTTGAGTGGCTGCGGCGCCACTCGCCAATGTTCCCGTCGTTACACTATCGACCTCTTGATCGCCTGCAAAAAGATTGATCGTGCCATCGGGAGAAATCGATCGAATACCTCCAGGGGACAGCTCGGAGAAATATACAGTTCCATCGTTTCCTATCGTGATCCCATAAGGCTGCACTAGTGCGGCGTCTAAGGCCGGTCCGCCGTTACCGACATCTGTAAACGATGTCGTGCCATTTCCCGCAATGGTCGAAATCATTCCGGACTTACTGATTTTGCGAATCCTATAATTCCCCGAGTCTACAAAATATATATCGCCTTGTGGGGAGATCGTCAGGCCTATAGGCAGATTGAGGAAGGCTGAGAGCGCGGGCCCGCCATCACCTGAATAGCCTGGATTTACGGGCTTACCGGCGATCGTATTTATTATGCCGAGTGGGTTAACGGAACGTATGGCGTTGTTATTGAAGTCAGTGAAATACAAGGTTCCTTCGAGAAATTTTAAAAATAGCGGTCGATTAAGTTTCGCTGATGTCGCTAGACCGCCATCACCACCAAAGCCGGCCGTGGAGGATCCTGCAAAAGTCGAAATGATTCCTGATTTATCGACTTTTCGAATGCGGCTATTGCCAGAGTCAGCGATGTAAATCGAACCGTCGGGACCTTCGGCCAATCCGACAGGAGTATTCAAAATCGCGCTTGTCGCGGGGCCATTATCGCCTCCATATCCGTTACTTGTGGTGCCTGCGAAGACGGATGACGTTCCATTCGGAGCAACTTTTATGACCTGACTCAATATCGTAATATACGTCGAGCCGTCACTCGCGACGAGAACATCCATCGGGAAAAAGCCCGATGCTGTTGTCACAGGGACGATGTATGTGCGATAGCCCTGAACTGTGTCTGATGTTCCATCGCCGTAGTAGAGGATGTCATTTAAAGGATCGTATGAATGGTGAGCGCTGATCAGCCAACCACCCACTTCATTGCGCGCAGACTTAGTACCAACCTTGACCTGAGTGGTCTGCGTGAGAAAGTCGGGCAGGCCATTAATTCCTGAGTTGACGGTAATATCGCCGGTGATTTGGCCAAATGAGAAGCTTCCACTCAGGCCTAGTGGAACACCTAGTTTGTTTAGGTAGTTCGGCATATAGCTATAAGAGATCGTGATCCGAGCCGTTTGGGCGGCGTCGATCGCGCGCCCGAAAGCATCGTTGCCGTCCCAAGTGTAAACGCCGACGAGACCGGGTCCCGTCGAAAAGGTTTGTGTGAACGATTTTCCCGCAATGTCGACTCCAAAGACAATGCCCTCTAAGCCGGGGGGAGGAGTGGCGGTCGTTAACGGTATCCAAAGTGTTCTTTCAGCAATGCGGCCAGGTGACCTTGTCGTCGAATAGTTGAGAGTGAGGGGTGTACCAACGAGAGGGATTGATTCCCCGAGCGCCTGATTAGCGACGGAAATAATAGAACCTTTCTGTGTACCTCCCGGCGGAGTGCATTTCGGGCCCTCGTTTGGCGATGTCGCCTTTGCTCCATTTGGTTGCGCAGCGTTCGTTGCAATTGAGCCCATAAAGTTTCCGTCAAAGAGCGAAAAGTGATCATTGTAAATTCGCCAGAGGGAATGCCCGGCGCCATAGGTCACAGCGAGTTGCTTTAGCTCTTCCGCCGTCACACCAAGTGCAGCTAAGTCTGAAGCTGAGGCGGGGCCGGTTCCGGTAACGTCGATCACGGCCTGTCCGTTTTGCACACTTAAGATATTAATCACAAGTCCGTCGGGTTGCGGATCCCACATGCCGGTATCTGCATTGTACATGCCTACAGGAACGATCATGCCTGTTTGAATATTGAGGAAATTGTCGACATAGAAAGGAATCTTCTGTGAAAAGAGAATATGCTTTGCACCGAGCGCGCGCCCCTCATCTGAGGAGATGTCGACCGCATATGTGTAGGCAGATGTGACTGGAAGTGTGCCGGGCATGCGGTTTGGCCCTTGATCGCCGACGGTAAACTCGGTCGCGCGCATCGAGAGATTCGATACGGGCATCATCTGGCCCGAAGGAAGAACAAATTGTGCGGTGACTTGTGCTGGTACCAAGAGAGTTGTGGTTCGCGTTCCGCGGCTGTCTGTCTGCGGTGTGCCCTGAACGATCTGCGTAGTCGTCGCGCCTAGAGTGATCGGCGTGACTTTCGGATCCGGCTTGATCAGCATGACATCTGGTGCGGCAAAATAGTCTTGCATGGAAGTCTTAATCGAACGCTGCGAGGTCAAATACCCTGTGAGCTGATAGTTAACACTGACAGTGCCGCCACCATTTACGGCGAGATCGAATTTTCCGTCGGCGCGTGAGATCGTTTGGCCAAGTTGGGGGCTACCCACCACACTGATTGTGACGCCGGGAAGAGGGTTCCCTTGATCGTCGAGCACGCGGCCATGAACTACGGCCACGCGCGTGTCAACGATTGCCCCTGGTTGCACTCCAGTCTGAATCGGATTCGAACCGCTATAGAGAAAAGCGACCGACTGACTCACTGTCGGATTGCCGCCGGTTGCAAGCGGCGGTGCCTGCTGCTCAGGGGGTGCGGGCGGAGGAGGCGGTGCTGTCACACTAATATCAAGATGTGCGCTCGCGCTTAAATTCATAGAGTTCGAGACGGTGAGAGTCACGGTGTAAGTGCTGGGATCTGTAAATGTGTGCGTCACTAAGCCAGACGCTGACGAGGTATTGCCGTCCCCGAAGTTCCACGCGTAGGTGAGGGGCAGTCCGTTTGAGTCGACCGTGCCCGCTGTGTTGAAAAGTGCAGAGTAGGGCGCAACGCCGGTCACGGGCGTGACGGACGTGAAGTGAACCGTCGGCGGTTGTGCCACGATCACTTGGACTTGCTTGGTGATTGAGTTGCGACTGCCTTTATAATTGATGACCGTCAGCTTGACATTATATGTGCCGGCTTTTGCGTATTGGTGAGTGACGATCGGGCCATTTGAAAGATTGAAGCGGCGGAACAATTGGCTGAGGAAATTGAGAGCCATTTGAAAGAACGAGTTTTCATCCCAATTGCCGTCATTGTCGCGCGCGCCCGTATCGCCGAAATTCCATTGATAGAAAAGCCCCTGGCCGTTCGGATCTTGCGACGCGCTGGCATCGAATTTTACTTTGAGATTTCCTTGCGCGGCGCTGATCTGAGTTGCTGAGAATGCGGCTACCGGAGGCAGGTTCGGCTTAATCGTGACTGTTTTTGTCGCCGACGCCTGAGCCGGTCCATCATATATAGTCAGCCTGACCGTAAAGGTGCCCGATTTTGAGAAAAGATGATCGGCAAAAAATCCAGAGGCCGTCGCGCCGTCACCGAAATTCCAGCTGTATCTTCTAATGTCGCGCGCGGGTTGGCTTCCGCCAGCGCTAAAAAATATAAGATCAGGTGCGATGCCCGAAGACGAGGACACGTTGATCTGAGCGGTGAGTTGGGGCTGGGGCTGGGTGGCGTTGGCTGGTATATATAAGACAAAGAGCAAAACGCCAGACACAAGAGTGCGCAAACCCATTACATCCCCCACCAACGTACCGATACGAAACATCACGTAATGCGACGCCCGTTTGAATTGCAGTGCCTGGACTATCGGCCGGGGTATTCGAGCGCTAAAGGAATTTCGTCAAAATTTTCCAACAGAAATAGTTTAGGAAAACCGCCCACTAAGCCTGTCTCAAGATTGGGTCAATTGTGTAAACCAATCAACTTGATTGGACAATGTGCCAAGTATAGTTTAGTCGGGCGCCCGACTATCTTATGACAAGCTTGGTGGTTGGACAGGTGAAGTCGAGCTTCTTAAAATCGACTGTCGAGCGGTGCCACTGCTCGCGCTGTAGAATTGCGGTCAACACCGAAGCGTAGCTCCAGCTCAAATTGTGAGCGGACGCCGGTGAGCCATCCATCTTGCTCTGTTGTTCCGCCATTGTTCCGTCAGCAGGAACACCGTCGAGCATTGTTTTGAGAAACGCATCGCCTTCGCGCGCAAACGCCTCGGCGAGCTCCTGATTCGGCAACTTGAAGGCCGTATTCGGAGCGACTTCAGTGTCGAGCACCCGGCTGAGAGTTTCGACGCGCAGAGGGCTCGCGATCAGTGAACCTGCCGTGCCCGCAACTTGAGAAGCGATCCGGAAACTCAACTCTGAATACGCCGACGTCAGAAAGTAAAACGAGTTGCCGCCGTAGTAATTGTCGCCTTTGTGGCGGCCCATCGCGGGGCCAATTTTCTTGCCGGCGTTCACGGGAAAAGCGGTTAAGAAATAATCCTCGAGACGAGTCAGCGTCGCCCACACGCGCTCATCCATCAGCGTGAAGTGCGGCTCTTCGAGCTGACCATGATTCACGGCCAATGCCACTGACGTGTCATAGCGCAAAGGATCTGTCGGAATCGTATTGCCCATATAGTCTTGCGCGGGACCGTCGTTAAACGCGATAACCTCCCACGAAGTATTCCAGTGGTGCTCGAGCTGTTGATAGAGTTCATTTTCAGCCGCGCGCCAACCGGCCCGCTCGCCGAAAAACTGATTGCCTTCGTGAAGCGCGCTCGCCTGAACCATGCGCGTGAAGAAGTGAAAGCCGATCGAGTACTCCCAAAGATCATACCCGGCCGTGTTGTAATATTGCTCGACGGCATTGAGATCGCGCTCGATCACTCTCAACAGCAGTTGTTGGAGCTCGGGAGTCAGCGTCGTCTTATATGCACGCGCATAATGCATCAGCGCGAGCGCGCGCAAAGCCGGACCGTCATACTGCGGGCGCGGCCACGGACTCGAATCAATCGAACCATCGGGATTGAAGCGCACTTCGCCGAGACCATAAGGGGTCGGCGAATCCTGAAGACGCGCCGAGAACGCGGCGAAGTCTGCGATAAACGTGTGCAGGCGGCGCGCGCTCTCGGTGCCTTCCACATACGGCAGCAAACGCACCAAAGCATCAGTGACCAGCGCCGAATCGCGCACCCAGTGAAAATAGTAATCCGGATCCGCATGTTCGGGCGACGCGATGATGGAGCCCGGCGTGCCGATGTTCATATTGCAGGCGAGGTGGGGAAGAGACGTTTCGATCATTGTCTGCACTTGGTTGTCGAGTGTTCCCTGCGGAAGCGCAAACGCCGATAGACCTGTCACTAGAACAGCCGCAGAAAGTAGAGCTTTCAGCACAAATCCCCCCTGATTGCCTTTTAGCATTCCTTTACATAAAGTATCGGAAATGAAAAAGAACATTCTCTGGTGGGACCGTTTTGTAAGATTTTTCGTCGGAGCCTTTATGATCGCCTGGGCGATTGCCGGCGGACCATCGTGGGGCTACGTGGGAGTGTATTTTTTAGCGACGGGATCGTGGGCGTACGATCCCATCTACTCGCTTTTAAACTATCAGCCGTTCTCCGACGAATAGCTTACATCGAAGATTTTTTAGATTTCTTTTTCTTCTTCGATTTTTTCTTCGAAGCTTTTTTCTTAGCCGGCTCGCGATTCGGGCTGGAGTGGTCCATCTTATCGCCGCTAGTTGCGGGTGCAGCTTCGTCGGACGGTTGAGCCGCGGCCACAAATCCGAAGACGCTCAACAAGAGAAGTAAGTGCTTGATCATTTTCTGTGCTCCTATTTTTTCAGCATGTCCTGCAGTTCGCCTGCTTCGAACATTTCCATCATGATATCACTTCCCCCAACGAGCTTTTTGTCAATATAGAGTTGCGGGATGGTGGGCCAGTTTCCATATTCTTTGATGCCGCTGCGAATGTCATCATCCGCCAAAACGTCGACCGATTTGAACTCAGTGCCGACTTCATTCAGAATTGCGACGGCGCGCGCGGAAAATCCGCACTGTGGAAAGGAAGCGGTCCCTTTTATGAACAAAACCACGCGTTTTTCCGCCAAAAGACCTTCAATTTTTGCTTTCACTTCGGGATTCATTTGTCCTCCGTTTTTATAGTCAGGGCGTGCACTTCGCCGGTTTTGAGCTCTTCCGCAAATGCCGCCATCACCTTTTGGTGGCGCTCCATGCGCGACAGTCCGGCAAAAACCGGAGAGCCGACGAAAACTTCGTAGTGATCCTCGGTTCCCGTCAAATCGTGCACATGGATCTGCGCTTTCGGGAAGGCGGTTTCGAGCCGAGCTTTCATCTGATTTGGTGACATGGGCTTCTACATATCTCATTTTTCGCGCGCTTTCCTGCACTTGACGCCGTTGACCAAGGGCGTTATGGATGATTCATAGATGGTTCACGACGATTCCGGATACCAATATATCGAGACGGTCGATCCTTCCCACGTCAAAAGGGAAAAGGCTAAAGCGCGCGAAATGAGAGCGAGCAGCTGGTGGAAACAGCAGGTCGGCAAGGGCGTTTGCTATCACTGTGGGCAGAAATTCCCTCGTGAAAACCTGACGATGGATCACCTGATCCCCTTGTCCCGTGGAGGGAAGACCAACAAGAAAAATATTGTGGTCTCCTGTAAACAGTGCAATTCTCTCAAAAAAAACCTGACTGTCGCTGAACTTCGACTGAAAGCGATCACAGATTAATTCCAACTTGGAAGACAACGGGAGCTAACGGCGTGTCCAAGATTACCAGTAGTAGCACCGCGGAGTATTTTGCGAAGAACCTCCAGCAGGTCGGCTTTTCGTCGCCTGCAAAAGCGGTTTTAACGACTCTGAAGGAGGCCGTCGACAACTCGCTCGACGCCTGCGAAGAGAATGACATTTTGCCCGACCTCAATCTCGAAATTCAAAAAATGGGTCCCGGCGCCAGCCGCAACACGGATTTGGTGCAGATTATCGTCGAAGACAATGGCCCTGGTATCGAAGCAGACGATCTTGCCAAGGTGTTCGGCGAATATTTGGCGTCGTCGAAATTCGGCCGCGGACGCTGTTCGCGCGGTCAGCAGGGGATTGGTATTTCGGCCGCGACGACTTGGGCGCAGCTGACCAACGCTTCCGGCGTGCGCGTGACTAGCAAAACAAAAGGCATGCGCAAGGCCGTCACTGCGATTATCGATGTCGATATTAAGGCAAATAAGGGACTCGTGAAGAAACGCGAAACCATCGATTGGGACAAACCGCATGGATTGCGCGTCGAGTTCCGCATCGATGGCCGGATAGTTTTGAACGGTGACGGCGGATTGATGACGTATCTCGAAGGTACGACACTCGTGAATCCGCATATGTCGATCACGTACAAATTAATGGAACAGGACCAAGTGGTCATTCCCCGCGTGTCGACGACGGTTCCTGAAATTCCGCCGGCAACGCTGCCGCATCCGCACACGATGAAGCTCGGTGAGTTTATGACTCACGCAGGTCTGTTCGGCAAAATCACTCTGGAAAATTTCTTGAAGAAGGGCTTCTCGCGGATCAGCGACGCCACTTTGAAAGAGTTGACTACGAAGGGCGTGCCGAAAGGCTTACTGACCAAAACACTCACGCAGATTTCGGAAGAAGATTACAAAAAAGTCTATCAAGCTTTGCACGAAGTGGAACTCATGGCGCCTTCCACCCGCTCGGTGTTGACCGTCGGTGAAGAAGGTCTGTCGAAGAGCATTCAGCGTTTAGGTGAAATCGATTTTTTCAGCGTCGTGACCCGCCGGCCGCGCATTTGCGACTTTAAGCCGACGGTCGTTGAAGTGGCGATCGCGCGTTTCAAAAACCGCGGCCCTGACGGCGACTCGCCCGTCCAGTTGTTGCGGTTCGCCAACCGCGTACCGCTGCAATTCGACAAAGGCGCGTGTGCGATCACTCGTTCGGTTGAATCGGTGAATTGGCGTTCGTACGGTTTAAATCAGCCGAAAGACAGCTTGCCGCAAGGTCCTTATGTCTTCGCGGTTTCGGTGACCTCGCCGTTTATCAAATTTAAAAATGCTTCTAAGGAAACGATCGACGGCAGCGACGACTTGATCGACGAAATCCGCCGTTCATTGATGCAAGCGGGTCAGAAGATGTCCCGCCACATACGCGCCGAAGATAAGGCCGCGGATCTCGAGCGCAAGATTTCGCATATCGAAAAATTCGGACCGATCCTGGTGCAAGGCCTGGCTAAGATTGTCGGCGCTCCCAAATCGCGTGAAATCAAAGCCGAAGAAGGTCTCAAGAAACTTCTCGGACGCGATGCCAGCTCGGCGGAGGCCGAACTCGAACAGGCCCATTCGCGTTTGCAGGTTTTGAAAGCCCGCGAGAAGAAAAAATTCGGTTCCGATGATGAAGAAGAGGCAATGGTTGATACGGGGGCTGAAGAATCCTCGATGTCGGAAGCCGCAGTCGAAGAACATGAAGAAGCCGCCGCCGCCGACACTGTAGAAGCCGCGCCAAAAGGCACGAAGAAAGCCGCCGACAAAGGGACTAAGAAGATGGCGGAACCAAAGGGTACAAAGAAGGCTGCCGAGCCGCCCAAAGGTACGACCAAAAAAGCGGCTGACGTCCGGAAATCCAAGTAGGAGCTCGAATCATGTCGAAAACAATCCGCATCCGTGAATTGACCAAAGATATTCCCAAAGAAGCAAAGCTCCTTTGCGACGCTATGCTGAGCGATCTTGAAAAAGCTAAGCGCCCGGTCCTCGAAGCCGTAAAATGCGCTTTGGACAATTCATTTTACAACTCGAAAGTCGGATACCTCACGCCCGGTGACAAGGTTGTCAAAACGGAGCTCAACGTCTCCTCGGTTCAAAAGATGGCCCGCACTGTCTTCATGCTCGATATTTTGTTGGGCAATTTGAAGTCCGGCGCCGTGAACACTAAACGTGAATTGTATTACATCTGCAAGGGTTACATGAGGTCCAGTCCGGAATATAAGCCTCTCGATTTTGACGACCAGCCCGAGAGTGATGCCATTATTGACTTCATTGGCGACATGCTTGAAGTCTACCGTGAAGAGATGAACTGTTTTGCCAGCGATCGCGGTGGCGCAACCTACTCCAAAAATCTCGTCGTGACCGAAACTCTTTCCGACGGCACGAACGCAGTGGTGGATTTGGGCTCTCTCGGAACCACGCCCTTTCAGCCAAAGAACAAGCCCCAACAGTTCA
>Ga0265338_10002564_pt1 | contig 26867 bp, 27 predicted proteins | sample 42126metaG_FD_193579 | JGI IMG/M metagenome (GOLD analysis project Ga0265338, IMG submission 193579) | Rhizosphere microbial communities from Carex aquatilis grown in University of Washington, Seatle, WA, United States - 4-21-26 metaG | ecosystem: Host-associated > Plants > Roots > Rhizosphere...
GCTCGGGAGAGCCCCGGTGGCGGTGAGCGTGAGGGACAGGGTGCCGCTCGTGGTAACTGCGAACGTGAACGGCGATCCAACTTCTGGGTCGGCGGTTGCCGCGCTCGTGACCGCGGGCGGCGCCGCGCTGATCGTGATGCTCGCACCCGGCGCGAGGGTCTCCCACGCCGACCGGGTGCTGCCGTACTGCGTCCCGAACGGCGTCGAGTTGAGCGTGATCGGGTCGACGACCGAGTAGCCGAGCGGCGAAGTCACCGGGACGGTCACCGCGCCGGCCCCGTTGTTCGTGACGGTGATGGTCCCGTCTACTTGCGAAGCCGCGACCGTGTTGGCCGAGCTCGCGGTGCCCGCCGGCTGGGCCGTTGCCCACGCGCTCTGCTGGCCCAGGATCGAGCCGATGGCGCCCATCGTCGGCTGCTGGTACGGAACGGTCGCGTTGAAATACGTGTGGTACTTCGCGAGCAACGGGTTCAATACGGAGTACAGGAGTCCGTCACCGACGGCCGTCGACGTGTTCGGCGGCGTGACCGGGATCGTCGCCGGCGCGGTGCCCATGATGTTGCTCTGGTGCACGAAGGTGGGCCGCGGGTCGTTGTTGACCACGTTCGCGAACATGCCGGTGACCACCGAGTCGACGATGTCGGACAAGGTCGCCGGTTCGGTAAGGCACGTCGTCACCAAGGTGTCGACACACTCGCCACCGCCCGCGACGTCGACGTAGAGCGTGTTGTACTCGTCGAGCGCCTGGGCTTCGGTGGAGTTGTTGTAGAAGATGTTGGTCGGGTGCCGGGGAACCGCTTGCGCGGCGCCGGCAGTGTTGCTGATCGGGAACGGCGCCGCCGCGGGGAACACGGTCGTGGGCGCGGGCACGCCGATGCCGAACTGGTTGTCGGCCGGGTTCGGGTACGGCTTCGAGGCGTCGGCGCCCACCGCGGTGATGCCCGCCGCGGTCAGCGCGGCGGTGAAGTACTGGTTCTGCTCCCAGGGCTGCTCCAGCGCGTTCTCGGTCGTGGGCGGCGTCGTGAACGCCGACGTGCCAGAGGCGGCGGTGTCGACGAAGGTCTGCGTCAACGGCCCGCCGTTGGTCACGTCGGTGAGTGAGGTCGGGTTCCCGAACTGCGCGTCGGGCAGGGTCGAGCTCGGCGGGGTGGAGAGGTTCCCGACGAACGACCACGTGGCAGCGCCGACCTGCTCGCGGTACACGCGGTAGTTCCCCGCGTGGCACACCGCCGGGAACGTGATCGTGACCTTGCCGTTCGCCGGCACGTTGAGCGGGTCAGTGACCGAAGCCGACGACTCGTCGGCCGCGGTCGCATCGGCGCCGTTGAACTGGTCGGTGACCGCGTACTGGTAACTCCCGCTCGGGATATTGCCACCGGTCGACGCCACCGCGGTCTCGATGTTCGGCGGGTCGACCGCACCGGCCGCGCCGGGAACGAGGTTGGCAAGACCGGAGTGGCCGCCCGGCACGAACGTGTGCGGGTCGAGGGTCCCGAGCGCCTGCGCCGGATCCGAGCTCAACGGGAGCGCGAGCCCGCCGGTTCCGGCGGTCGCGCCCTTGGGCGCGGTCGCCTTGTTGACGTTCTCGTTCAGCTCGGCCTGGATGTAGTTGAGCGGCGCGCAGCCGGCGTCGAGGTAGGCGTGGTCGTAGGTGTGGTTGAGCCAGCCGAAGTCGCTCGAGTAGGACTTCCCGTTCGCGGGGTCGGTCTTTTGGAATTCGGCCAAGAGCGGGTCGGTCACGCTCGCTTGCTGAACCGCGTCGGTCCCCTGCCAGTTGAAGAGCATGTCGAGGCGGAAGTTGTTGGATCGCTCCCACGCCGCGGCGGTGTCGACGTCGACCGGATTCATGCGCAACGGGGTCGCCGCGAAGTCGTTGGCGTGGGTGGTCGTGCTCCACGGGTCGTCGGGAGTGAGGACGTCGTCGACGTGAATCGACGCGTAGTTGCGGTGAAGGCCGACGTGCGCGCCGCCTGTGACCCAATCGATCAGATCCGGGCCGAGCAGCAACCACTGCGTCATGTTCGGGTTGTAGCTGAAACCGAGGGTCATCTCCTGCACGTTCGGCTGCGCGTCGCCGGTCGGCGGGTGCTGGTACACACCGATCAACACGTTCGCGGCCGCGTCGTTCAACAACGGGGTCTCGGTCGCGCCGGTCGGCAAACCACTTGCCACCGTGCCCGGCGAAGCGAAGCTGCCTGCATCGAAGGGAACCGGACCGTTCAACGACGCGAACGTCGTCAACCCCGGCGCGGTCAACGTCGCCGTCGTCCCCGAGATCAGGGTGCCGCTGTCCGCGTCGGTCACGCCGCTCAAACCCACGGTTCCGTCGGGAACGAAGTCGCCATCGAGCTGGCGGATCCCGAACGTCGACTCATATCCAAACAGCGCGCTCAACTGACCGGCCCCGAAATCGGCCGGCTTCCCCGCCAACACCACGCCGTCGTAGAGCCCATGCGTCGGCGACGACGTGAGCGCCGGCAACGAAATGCTCGCGGACCCGAGCGACCCCGTGGCATCCACCTCCGTGAACGCGACGCCTTGGCTCGTCAGGCCCGCCGCCCACGCCGCAGTGTTCGGATCCGTCGCCCCGGTCGGAGCGCCAATGAACAACAACCGCAAATCAACCGTGTCGCCGGCCGTCGCCGCCTGGACGGGTGCCGTGCCCTGGGGCGCCAGAACCGGCACCATCGCCGCACCCACCAACAACAAGACCGTGGCCAACGACGCCGCCGACCGCCGGGCCCTCGAAGCAGCTGACCCCCAACTGCCGAATACGGCGCGCGCGGCTCTGGGAGTCGTATAGCTCACTGGTCGTCGCACACGGGGCGCGCTCCTTCGTGTTCGTGCATCGGATTCGACGAGCTGGGCGGAACCCGTGCTGACGATTGGAGGCCGGCGCGCATCAGCCGCTGCGCGAGGGCGATTCGTCGCGTGCCTCGCGTACGAGCCTCTGATCAGTAGATCAATGGAACAGGCCCAACAAAAGTCGTGGCGTCTTCGGCACGTGCAATATCGCCCGACGTGTAAACGGGGGAAGGCACTGTACAGGCAGAGTACTGCGCGCGTGGAGCTACCAAGACACGTTCGGCGCGTCGGAGTCGTTCGTGGGATGGCTCACCCCGAACCGCCCCGGGATCATGAGACTTCAATCGTTGAGCGGATGTAGTCACGTCTGTGTCCGGGAGGAGCTATCCGCCGAGCTGTATGACTCCGAGATCGAGAATCGGAGAAGGAGCGTCTCCCGATGTCACGTTCCCAAGATTGCGCTCTTGCACTGCGAGCGTCGCTCGGGCGTTCGCGATCGCGGCCTCGATCTTCCCCCGGTGACGGACGATCCCGACGTCGTCCATCAGACGCTCGACGTCGCGCGCTCCGAACCGGGCCACGCGCGCCGGCTCGAAGCCGGCGAACGCCTCGCGAAACCGCTCGCGCTTGCGCAGAATCGTCAGCCACGACAGACCCGATTGGAAACCCTCGAGGCACAGCTTCTCGTACAAACGCACGTCATCGGTAACGGGCCTGCCCCATTCGTCGTCGTGGTACGCGACGTTGTCAGGAGCCGAGACGCACCAGCCGCAACGGCGACGTCCGTCAGTGCCCTTCACCACCGAGCCCATCTAGACGCCCCAGGACTGAATCGCGTCGACGACCGTTTCGGGATCAGCCGCGTCGAGCTCGACCAGCGTGGTGGCTCCGCCGAACCACGCGGCCCGTTCCACCCGATCGGCGCGAGGCGTCGTCGAATGCGGAGTCTCGATCGCGAGCACGGGCTGGTCGATGGCGGCCCAGAAGTGGCGCGCGAAACGGGCACTCGACATCACGCCGTAGCCGTAGCCGGCGCGGGGATCGAGCCCCGAGGCGGGTGGCGGAGCGGTGGCAGCCGGATCCGCCGCGATCGCGCGGACCATGGCGTAGAACGCGTCAATCTCCTCGGCGGGACTTCGCCACGGACCCCAGAGTCCGTCGACAACCACCACGCGATCGCAGTCACCGCCGGCGGCGCCGACGAGCGCCGGGTGCGCGTTGTGTCCGACACCGACGAGCGTCGACGCGCCTGTGCCGTGCGGTTCGCGCGCCAGGGTCCAGCGTGCGATCGCAACCGCGCTCATCGGGTCGTAGTGGCCCGTGCGCGTGGCCGGCGTGGAGCCATGACCGGGCAGATCGGGAACTCTCCAATCGGGCGGCGCGGCTGATCGCCAGCGGGCGCCCCCGGCCGGATCACCGAGGTCGTGGAGCAGTACGACGGTCATGCTCGGCCTCATCGATGAATGCGCGTATGGCAGCCATCGTTGCTTCGGGATCCTCGAGGTGCACGTAATGACCGGTACCGGGCACCGTCGCGTGGCGCGCGCGCAACCATCCGATTCGTTCGGCCTCTTGCTCCGCGGTGAGGTCGCGCCACGTGTCGTGCTCGGTTCCGGTGATGACGAGCACCGGGCACTGCACTCGGCTCTGCTCCTCGGCGAGAAGCTCGACGGTGAACTCGCTCGGCACCCCGAGCCCGAACATCGGATCGGCCTTCCACACATATCCGCCGTGGGGACCGCGTCGGCTCCCGTGTCGCGCGAGATGCTCGGCCCACTCAGGAGACAGACGCGGGTTCTGCGAGCGGCGGTACGCGGCCATGTCTTCGACCGACGGCCACTCGCGCCGATGGCGATCGAACAGGATGCGATCGGTTCGCGCCGCGTTCGTGCGGATCGCGGCGCGAATGTCGTCCGGCGGCGCGAATGCGTCCGGGGGCGGACCGAGGCCGTCCATGACGACCAGCCACCGAACCAGCTCGGGGAACGCGCCCGCGAGCCCGATCGCCTGGCCACCGCCGAACGAGTGCGCGATCACGCCGACCGCAGCCCCGACGACTTCGCGCACGAGCAGGGCGAGATCGAGGTGGAGCAGCGCCCACGCGAAGCCCGTGTCGAGCGGGCCGCTGTCGCCGTGCCCGCGAAAGTCGAGCGCGATCGCGTGGTAACCGAGCGCCGCGACGCGTGGCGCGAGGTCGTCGAACATGCGCCCATGGTCGTACGCGCCGTGGAGGAGCAGCACCGGTGCCAGCGTCGGATCACCCCAGCACCACAGGCGCAGCTCGGTCCGATTGACGGCGACGAGCTCCGTGCGATCAGGATCACGGAGGGCGCGGTCGTGGTCGCCCGCGAGCGGATTCGCGTGATGCTCGGTCATGGGTCGGCGCTCGCTCGTCACTCTCAGCAGGCAGCCTATTGACCGCCGGCTGGTCAGTCGACGATCTTGCGCAGCTTGCCGAGGGTTGCTTGTTTCTGTGCGAGCGAACCGATGAGGGTGAGTTGCAGGTGGGTCACACCGCTGGCGGCGTAGGCGGCGATGCGGTCCTGGATGTAGCCCTCGGGTCCGACGAGTGATGATGCGGCGAGCAGCTCGTTGGGCACGGCAGCTGCTGCTTCGTCCTTCTTGCCGTCGAGGTACAGGTCTTGGATCTGTTTCGCCTCGGCTTCCCAGCCGTAGGCGCACATGATCTCGTTGTAGAAGTTCTGGCCGCGGGCGCCCATGCCGCCCACGTACAGCGCGGCGGTGCCGCGGCCGAAGTCGTTGATCTTGGCCGGCAGGTCCGGATCATCGGTGAACATGACCGGTCCGCCGGCGATGGTCTGGAGCGGCCCGAGTTTCGGGTCGCGTTTGGCCTTGCCGGCGTCGAGTGCGTCGCCCCAGACGCGGTCGGCGCGCTCCGGGATGTAGAAGCTCGGGATCCAGCCCTCGGCGAGCTCGGCGGTCGCTTCGACGCTCCTGCTCCTCAGGCTGGCGATCCAGATCGGGATCGATTCACGGATCGGCGTGTTGATGAGCTTCAGCGGTTTGGCCAACCTGGTGCCTTGACCTTCGGGGAGCGGGATGTCGATCGCCGCGCCGTGGTGCTCGATCACCTCGCGCTTCCACACACGACGACACACGTCGATGACTTCCTTCGTGCGCGCCAGTGGTTTCTCGTAGGGAACGCCGTGGAATCCCTCGATCACTTGGGGCCCGCTGGCCCCGAGACCCAGATTGATTCGCCCTCCGCTGACGACGTCGAGGCCCGCCGCGGTCATGGCGAGCAGCGTCGGTGTCCGGCTGTAGATGTTGACGATGGCGCTGCCGATCTCGAGCCGGTTCGACCGTCCGGCCAGGTAGCCCATCATCGAGACGGCATCGAAGCTGTAGGCCTCGGCGACCCACACACAATCGAGGCCCGCCTGCTCGAGCTCGACGGCCTCATCGGCCGCGGCCATCACGTCGCCCGAGTAGTTCAGCATCACGCTCAGCTTCACGTCCTGCTCCTCAACGCTTGGGTGACGGCCGGCAGCGGCACACGTTCATTGATCGGCGCTCGGTCGAGCCGGTCGATGAGCTTGTCGAGTATGCGGTCGAGGCGTTGTCGTTCGGTCGCGCTGAGCTCGTGGAAGAGCTCGTTCTCGGCGGCGACGAGGTCTTCGACCGCTCGGTCGGCGGTCGCGTGCCCGGTCGGGGTGAGCTCCACGAGGGACCCGCGGCGGTCGTCGGGGTCGGGGCGGCGCACGATGAGCCCGGCGGCTTCGAGCCGGTTGAGGCGGTTCGTCATCCCGGCCGGGGAGATCATCGCGACGCGGGCAAGGGTTGTCGGGGTCAAGACGGTTCCATCGCCGGCGCGGCGCAGCGCGGCGAGGACGTCGAACTCGCCGACGGTGATCCCGTGCGGCGTGAACAGGGTGTCGGCCGCGCGCAGGGCAGTGTTCATGAGCTGGTTGATACGCAAGGTGGTGCCCATGGCGGCGAGGTCGAGGTCGGGACGTTCCCTCGTCCAGCTCGCGATCGTGTCGTCGAGGAGCTCGCGCAGTGTCATGCCGACATAATACTTCGACACAGAATATTTTGACAGCGAAACTTCGACGTCGTACTATCTCGTCATGCCTGGTCCGATCATCCGTGCCCACGACGTCGCGTTCCCGCGCTTCCAAGCGCCTGATCTCGACGAGATGGAGACCTTCCTGCACTCGTTCGGGATGCACACCGCGTCCCGCACCGACACCGCGTTGTACATGCGCGGCACTGACACCGATCACCACGTACACGTCACCCACCTCGGCGACCCGGCGTTCCTCGGTCTTGCGTTCGAGGCAACCCGCGCCGACCTCGACCGGCTCGCCGCCGAAACGGGCACCGCGGTCGAGCGCCTCGACGAACCGGGCGGTGGATCGGTCGTGCACCTCACCGATCCGGACGGGCGCGTCGTCGATGTCGTCGCAGACATCGACACCACCGAACCGATCGAGGTACGCGGCCACGCGCCGTGCAACGTCGGCGCCGAGCGCGTCCGGATCGGTGCGTTGCAGCGCGTCCCTACAGGCGCGTCTCAGGTGAAGCGGTTCGGTCACGCCGCGCTGAAGACGCCTTCGCTCGCCGCGCTCGCCGGCTGGTACTCCGACACGCTCGGCCTGCTGGCTTCGGACGACCTCTACCTCAGTGCACCCGACGAACCGATCGGACGGTTCATGCGCTGCGACCGGGGAGATCAGCCGGCCGATCACCACACGTTGCTGCTCGTGGAGACAGGTGAGGTACGGCTCGGTCATTGTGCGTGGGAGGTCGCCGACTTCGACGATCTCATGGCCGGCCACGACCATCTGTTGGCGGAAGATCGTCGGCACTACTGGGGGATCGGGCGCCATGTGCTCGGCGGGCAGGTCTTCGACTATTGGAAGGATCCGCTGGGCTTCACGGTCGAGCACTGGACCGACTCCGACCTGCTCACGGCCGACACGCCGGGCGGCGTCTACAGCCTGTTCGATCCGATCAACCAGTGGGGCCCGGCCCCGCCGGCGGACCTGGACTTCTGATGGATCTCGGGATCGCGGGACGGCGTGCGATCGTCGCGGCATCGAGTACAGGTCTCGGATTCGCGTGTGCGCAGTCACTGGCGCGCGAAGGCGTGCACGTGGTGATCAACGGACGTGATCGGCAACGCCTCGACGACGCGGCGACCAAGCTGCGGGCCGAATCGACCGTCGGCGTGGAGACCATTGTCGGCGACATCGCCGAGCCCGCGACGCGTGCCGCGCTCTTGGCTGCGTGCGCGGAGCCCGACATGCTCGTCACCAACAACGGTGGCCCGCCGCCCGGCCGGTTCCAGCAGTGGGGCCGCGACGAGTGGATCGCGGCCGTGGACGCGAACATGCTCGCACCACTGTTGTTGATCCGTGACGTGATCGACGGCATGGTCGAACGGCGCTTCGGTCGCATTGTCAACATCACCTCGGCGATGGTCACCAGTCCTTACGCGGCGATGGGTTTGTCGTCGGCGGCGCGCACCGGGCTCACGTCGGCCGCGAAAGGCCTGTCGCGCGAGGTCGTGGACGCGAACGTCACGATCAACAACCTGCTGCCAGAACGCATCGACACCGGCCGCCAACGCCAGATGGCCGAGCTCGCGGTCGCGATCAAGGGCATCACGATCGAAGAGGCGTACGTCGAGATCGCGGCGACGATCGCCGCCGGCCGCCTCGGCCGGCCCGACGAGGTCGGCGACGCGTGCGCGTTCTTGTGCAGCGCGCAGGCCGGCTACATCTCGGGCCAGAACCTGCACCTCGACGGCGGCTCCTACCCAGGGCTGTTCTGATGGAACACGTCGACGTACTGATCGTGGGCGCAGGGCCCGTCGGCCTGACGGCCGCGCTGCTCCTCGAACGGCTCGGTTGCTCCGTTCAGATCGTGGAACGCCGCGACGGACCACAACGCGCGCCCGCCGCTCACGCCGTCAACGCGCGCACCTTCGAGATCTGGCGCCAGATCGGCCTCGACGTCGGCGACATCCGCGCACACGCGCAGGACCCGGCCGACGCCGGCGCCGTGCACTGGGTCACGAAGCTCGGCGGCGAGGTCATCGCAAGCCTGCCCTACGAACGTCAGGGCGACGAGCAACTCGCGGTGACGCCCACGCCGCTCCGCAACCTCTCCCAACACCACCTCGAACCGTTGCTCGTCGACGCGCTCGTCAAGGCCGGCATCCACGTGGGCTACGCGCATTGTTGGGAGTCCGCGACTTCCGACGATACGGGCGTGGTCTCGACGATCACCGGACCCGACGGCCCCCTCCACGTGTCGAGCCGATGGCTGCTGGCGTGCGACGGTGCGTCGAGCCCGGTACGGCGCATGCTCGGCATCGAGCCCGTTGGCCCCCATCGCATCCAGAGCTTCGTGATGGTGCATTTCGCCGCCAACCTGCGAGACCTCGTCGGCGATCACCCGGGCGTGTTGTTCTGGATCTGCGACCCGGCGTCGGGCGGCACGTTCGTCGCGCACGACATCGACCGCGAGTGGGTGTACATGCACGCCTACGACCCCGACGCCGAGGACGCCGCGTCGTACACCCCGCAACGTTGCGAGCGACTCGTGCGCGCCGCACTCACGGACGCGGACGTGGGCCTCGACATCGTCACGATCGCGACGTGGACGATGACTGCGCAGGTCGCGCCGCGCTTCCGTGATGGGCGCGTCTTTCTCGTCGGTGACGCCGCGCACCGGTTCCCCCCGACCGGAGGGCTCGGACTCAACACCGGCGTGCAGGACGCGCACAATCTTGCCTGGAAGCTCGCGGCCGTCGAGCACGGCCAAGCCGGGCCCGACGTGCTCGACTCGTATGACGCTGAGCGCCGTCCTGTCGCGCAGCGCAACGCCGAGGTCAGCCTCACCAACGCGTTGAAGCTCATCGAAGTGCCGATCGCGCTCGGCGCCGACCCCGACCTCGAGGTATTCCGGGCGAACATGGCTGCGACGCTCGCGGACGCCGACGGCCGCGCCCGTGTCGTCGCCGCGATCGAGAACCAGGCCACCCACTTCGACATGCTCGGATTGCAGCTCGGCTATTCCTACGAATCCTCCGAAGCAGCCGACTCCGGCCGGCTCGACGAAGGCACCGATCCGGTTCGCACGTATGTCCCGTCGAGCCGGCCGGGCGCACGACTCCCCCACGGCTGGATCCGACGCGCCGGCGCCGTCTGCTCGACATTGGATCTGATCCCGCTCGATCGGCCCGTACTCATCGCCGGACCCAGGAGCGAAACCAGCGAGTGCGACCTGCGCGTCGGCGCCGACTTCGACGACCCCGATGATTGGTGGTCCGCCACCCTCGCCATGCCCGATACGGGCGCGCTGCTCGTGCGTCCCGATCAGCACATCGCAGCCCGATGGATGACGGCGCCGCCCCCGAACGAGATCTCCAGTTGCGAGCTCTCACCCTGGTCGTGAGCGCGCCACGTCGGCGCAGAAGGGTACCGATGTTCCGACTTCTCAACGTCAATGGACGCGCTGCTCTACCCCGGAGACCTGATCTTCACCGGCACCCCGTTGGGTGTCGGCATGGCACGAGGCCGTTTGCTCACGCCGGGCGAAACGATCGTCTCGGGCGCCGACGTGATCGGCGAGCTCCGCAACACATGCCGGCCCGGAGCGAGCGCCCTGGCCGGTTGAGCACGAGGGACCGCGAAACGACCGGTCGTCGGAGAGGGACTGCGCATGCAACGGGAAACGACTGATGTCCTCGTCGTCGGAGCCGGACCCGCGGGTCTGATCGCCTCGGCGTTGCTGAGCCGGGCCGGGATTTCGTCGCTCACCGTCACGAAATACGGGAGTACCGCGGACTCGCCCCGTGCCCATGTCGTGAACCAACGCTCCAACGAGGTGTTCCGCGATCTCGGCATCGATCAGCGGGTCATGGTCAACGCCATGCCCCAAGCCATGATGGCGATCCAGCCGTTCGCCACGTCGTTCGCGGGTCGAGAGATCTGTCGCATGACTTCCTTCGGTGGAGGCGACCGAGACCGCGACTACCGGGCCGCGAGTCCGACCGAGATGTGCAACGCGGGCCAACACGCGCTCGAGCCGATCCTGCTCGACGCGGTCCGCGAGGCCGGCGGCGACGTGCGCTTCGATCACGAGGTGGTCGCCGTGTCCCAGACCGCCGCGCACGCGTCGGCGGTCGTGCACAACCGGCGCGCTGGCGGCGAGTACGAGATCGAAGCGAAGTACATCATCGGCTGCGACGGCGGACGAAGCCTCGTCGGCGAACAAGGCGGGTTCGCGTTCGAGGGCACCGCCGCATTGGGCGACGCGATCACGGTGTGGATCGAGGCCGACCTGTCAAAGTACGCCGCGCACCGGTGCGGCGCGCTGTTCTGGGTGTGCGGCCCGGGCAGCGACGACGTGTTCAGCGCGTGGACGTGTGTCCGGCCGTTCACGGAGTGGAGCACGATCTTCATCCAGCACGGGCTGGCCCCGATCGACCGTTCCGAAGCGACGGTGATGGCGAAGGTTCGGGCCGCGATCGGCGATCCCGATGTGGACGTGCGGATCAAGAAGATCAGCTCGTGGCAGATCCACAACGTTGTTGCCGAGCAGTACCGCCACGGTCGGCTGTTTCTCGCCGGCGACGCCGCGCACCGCCACCCACCCGCAAACGGGCTCGGCATGAACACTTCGATCCAAGACGCGTACAACCTCGTGTGGAAGCTCGCACTCGTGCTCAACGGGGGCGCCGGCGACGGGCTTCTCGACACCTACCAAGACGAACGCCGGCCGGAAGGGCGCAAGATCGTCGACCGCGCGATCCGAAGTGTCGGCGAGATGCTTCCGTTCATCGAGGCGCTCGGCTTCCGCGGCGACCAGACCTACGACGAGGCGATGGCAATCCTCGGCCACCTCCACGGGCCCGATGGTGAAAACCGACGCCAGGCGCTGCTGGCGGCGATGGACTTGCTCAACGGCCAGTTCAACGCCCACGGCGTCGAGATGGGTCAGCGCTACGAATCCGCGGCGGTCATCAACGACGACACGCCGTACCCGACCGACGGCCGGGAGCCCGACCTCTACTACGTGCCGACGACACATCCCGGTGCGCACGTTCCCCATGTTTGGCTCGAGCGAGACACTGCACCCGTGTCGACACTCGATATCTGCGCCTACGACCGTTTCACGCTCATCACCGGCATCGACGGGCACGCGTGGAACGTCGCGGCGGCGAACGTCGGGGCGGAGCTGAACGTGCCGATCGACGCGGTCTGTGTCGGTCTCGGACAGCCCGCCAACGACGCGCTCGGAGCATGGACCCGCGCCCGCGAGATCACCGATGGCGGATGCGTGTTGGTGCGCCCCGATCGATTCGTCGCATGGCGCAGCGCCGGCACGGTGACGAACCCGACTTCGACGCTGCGCGAGGTCATGGCGCAGATCCTCGACCGGCCGAAGTGAAGGAAAACCTCGATGACCTATAACTGGGAACCCGAACAGCGCAACTTCCTCGATACCCACCGATGGGCTGTGCTGGCCACCGGCCGCAAAGACGGTGCACCGCAACAATCGATGGTCGGCTACTTCGTCGACGACGATGGGCGACTCGTGCTGTCGGTCAAGTCGTACACCGCCAAGTGGCACAACGCGCTGCGGCAACCCAGCGTGAGCATCGCCGTCCCCGACGGCCGCGAACACCTCGTCATCAACGGAGAAGCGGAACCCATAGCGGACGATCCGTTACGAGGCGAGCTGACGGCGATGTTCTTCGGCGTCATGCTCGGAACTCCTCCGGCTGATCCGTCGACCTTCGTCCCCAGCCTCGACGAGCAGCAGCGAATGGTGCTGCGCATCACGCCGACCCGCACGTTCTTCCACGCCTGACCCCGCCTACGCCTGACTCGTTGCCGCGTTACGCGTCACACAGGAGCACTTCATGCACAACGATTCATCCCAGCCCGCATCGGAAGAGACCATGGCCGCGGTGTTCGAAGGGCTGGCGCGAGGACGCCACTGGGAGCTCTGGATCGTCGAAACGGTCCCCACCCCCGACTGGCCGGACCTGGCGCAAGGGTTCCCCGAACGGTTCGCCCAAGCGTTGCGCGCCCATCTGGATTGGCTCGAGCAACGGGAGGCCGACGGCACGCTCTTGCTCTCGGGCCCGGTCGACCAAGACCTCGGGCTCGGACGCGGCCTCATCGTGCTCCGCGCGGCGTCGCGCGCGGCCGCCGAAGCGATCGTCGCCGACGAACCAATGGCGCGCGCCGGCTACCGAAACAACACCGTTCGCTCATGGACGGTCAACGAAGGCTCGATCACCGTCCGCGTCGACTTGATGGCGAATTCGATTCGACTGAGCACATGACAAGGAGAACTTCATGACCGACACGGCCTTGCGCATCGAGCATCGGGGCCCGGTGGTGATCCTCGAGAATCAGGATCCGCCTCGGAACCGGATGACGTTCGAGTACATGGACGAACTCGAACGGGCCGTGATCGCACTGCGCGACGACCGCGACGCGCGTGCGGTGGTGATCACCGCGGCCGGTGAAGAGCACTTCAGTGTCGGCATGGACCTCAAGCAACTGATCTCGGGTGCGGAAGCACGCGGTGGATTCGAGGCGGTCCTCGATCAGCGGCTGCGCGTGTTGTCGCTGATCGAACAGCTCGACAAGCCGGTCATCGCGACGATGTTCGGGTACTGCCTCGGTGGCGGCCTCGAACTTCCACTCGCATGCCACTTCCGCCTCGCCGCAACCGAAGGCGCGCACATCGGACTACCGGAACTGGATCTCGGGACCGTCCCCGCGTGGGGTGGCACCGCTCGGCTGACCCGGACGGTCGGCCGGGCCCACGCACTCGACATGATCTTGCGAGCGAAGAAGATCGACGGACCCACCGCCCTCGCCATCGGCCTCGTCCACGAGCTCCACCCCATCGCAGAGCTCAAGACCAAAGCGGTCGAGCTCGCCGAGGAACTCGCCGCGCAGCCACCGATCGCCGTGGCCGGGGTCTTGCGCGCAGTGGTCGGCGCCGAACACTTACCGCTCGAGGAAGCGTTGCGCGTCGAACGAGACGCAGTCCGCCGGTGCAGCAGCTCGGCCGACCAGATCGAAGGCATGACTGCATTCCTCGAAAAACGACGACCGCAATTTCACGGCCGATGACGAACGCTCGAGCTGCGGCGCGCTGATCCAAAGCGATGATGTTGCTTGACAGCGGGTCGAGGATGTCAGCGGCGAACTTCTGTTTTGCTGTCGTACGCATCTCGAGCGCCCGTCGCACATTCCCCCACTAGGTCCGAGTTTCTCGAGACCAAACTTCGTAAGCGAACCGTCGAGTTTCTCTTCGGTGTGCGCGCGTCGAGACTCGCGCCGCACGCCTCGATCAATTCGAAGGCTGAACCGGCGCCTCGTCGCGGCTCGTGTTCCAGCTCTGCGGCAACCGGCCAGGAGGGGCTTCTCATGACGCGCTTTCCGTCGAGCCGACAGACGTCAGTTCTCGGAACGAGACTGAGCTTGGTCGCGCTCTGCATCTTGTTGTTCGGCAACGGGGCGGCGGTGGCGCAAGCGACGGATCTCGCATCGCCGGTTGCGGCCGTGTCGGGAGCCTCGCGCGGTGCGGGCGCCGCTACTGGCGGCGCGATCGCCGAGACGGCAATCGCGGCGAGCTCCGGCCCGAGCGTCGAGAATCCCGCGTGCAGCCGCGATGTCCTTGTTCGCGACCCGCAGTGCACCGCGCAGGATTCGTTCCCGACGTTCGGGAGCGTCGGAGTGCCGACCGCGACCGCGAGCGGCCTGTCGCGCGGATCATGTGACCCGCAAGCGAGACATCAAACGACCACGTGCCGTGACGGGCATGACTCTCGGGGCGACCACCACCACCACCACCACGGGCACCGGGGCGGGCACCAGCCGTCGGAGATTGCGATCGCACTCAGCACGCCGACCGCGTCAATCCCGATCGACACCGTGGCCACGCTCACCGCCAGCGTCACCGATAAGGATGGTCCGGTCGTCGGCCGGCTCGTCTCCTTCACCGTGAGCGGCGCCAACGCCGGGGCGTTCGGCTCGTGCGTCCCTTCCGACTGCAACACCGACACCACCGGCACGGTGACGTTCGCCTATACCGGCACCATCCCGGGGGACGACACGATCACCGCGAGCGTCGAGTCCCACCGCATGACACTGACGGCGACGGCAGCCATCACATGGACCTCGACGCCGCCTACGACGACAACCACCCCTCCGACGACAACGACGACGACAACCACCACGACGACTACGACTCCGACCACGACAACTACGACTCCGACCACGACTCCAACGACTACGACGACCGCTCCCACCACGACGACGACTGCGCCTGCGCCGTCAGGCCCGACCATCTTCGAAGTCGAGCTTCGGCAGTGCACGTACATGCACGTCGGCTACAACAGATTCCCAAGTGGCACGGTGGTGCGCTGGAGCGTCTCGCAAGCCAAGAGCACGGTCTCGAGCGGACAGTTCACGGCCCTCGGTGGCGGAAAGACCTATCACTTCCTCATGCTGGCGTTGGGCGTCACGCTCCAAAACACCTCGAAGGGAACAACTCACTTCCACTGGTCCACCAACGGCACACCGTTCACCTACACCGCAGGGCGAGAGCCAGGATGCTGAACTGACAGATGACCGGGCCCTGATACGTCACGACCCGCCGCCCCTGCTCGGCGGAGCGTTCGCCGTCAACCGGGAGCGACCCAACAAACGCAGGGTGTGGTCGGTGATCGTCGCGTCGGACGGCGGCGCCCGGCGTCGAGGTCATCTTGGACTACTCCACCTGGTACGTAGGTGGTATCGACGCGTCGTGGTGCGCTGCTCATACTCGCAAGATGGGGGACGAGCAGCGACAAGGCCGGGAAGGCGCGGGAGCAGCAGCCGAGATTCGTCGGCAGCGGATTCTTGCGGTCGTGACCGAGATGGGCGAGGTGAGCGCCGGTCGTTTGCGCGCCGAGGTCGGCGGGAGAACGGCGACGGCCTATGCCGACCTCACGGCACTCGTCAACGACGGCACACTCGACGTCGGACGCAAAGGGCGCAAGGTGCTCTACCGACTGGCAGCGCCGGGCACTCGCACGGAGAATCCGGCGCGATCCCCGGATTGAATACACAGGCGAGCTCCTGCTTGCGGAGGTCTTCGCTTTACGTCAACGACCCGTCACCAACGTCCTGGCCGGGTACAGCTGACCCTGGCGGTCTTCGAGGTTGCCACGCCGCTCGTCTGGCACCTCGAGAGCAGGTTCAAAGGAGGGGACATTTCACGGAATCGGTGATTCGGCCTTCTTCTGCGCTGCCTAACCGGCAAACTTCGGTCAGGTGCGGGCCGTTCGCGACCGATGAGAGAGAGGTGCCTTCCGGATCCGGTGACGCGGCCGCGCAACGCGGCTTCCGCTCGGCCTTTTGGCGTGCGCCCGCAGCCATCGCTGCGATCGGCTTCGACGGGAAGCTGCTCGCGTGCAACGCGGCCTACGGCGAGATTGTAGGAATCGACCCGGACGAGCTGGTAGGCACAGATTCCGCGGCCTTCGTGTGCCCCGAAGAGGTCGAGCAAGTCGTCGCCGAGAGCGTCGTTCGGATCGAAACCGATCGCACGGCCGCGACCCGGCCGACTCCGATTCAGTTGCAGCGACGCGACGGCACGCGGGTGTGGGTGCAGTTCGACTCGGTGCTCGTCGACGACGGGCCGGGCGAGCCATACGTACTCGCCACGATGACCGACGTCTCGCCGCAGGTAGAGATTCAGCAAGCGCTCGATAGGAGCGACTCCTGGTCTCGCACGTTGCTCCAACATCAGTCCGACATCGTCACGGTTGTTGATAACAACGGTACGGTTCACTACATCTCACCGAACTGCGAGCGCCTGCTCGGCTTCAGCGCGCAAGAGCTGATCGGAACCTCGGGCCTCGACAACCTTCATCCGGACGATGTCGACGCGCTTACCGAAGGGCTGCGCGCGCAGCTCGCGGGCGGCAGCGACGCGCGGCCGGTCCAGTACCGGCAACGTCGCCGCGATGGCAGCTGGCTGTGGCTGGAGGCAACGGCACGGGAGCTCCCCGCCGAGCTCGGCCTCAATGCCGTCATCGTGAATGCCCGCGACGTGAGTGAACGCCGGCGAGCAGACATCGCGGTGTCGGAAGCGCAGAGCCGCTTCCGCAGCGCGTTCGCAACATCGCCGCTCGGCATTGCGTTTACGAATCTCGATGGGCGGTTCACCTGGGTCAACCGCGCACTCGCGGACACACTCGGAGAGACGGAAGCTCGGCTTCTCGAGATGAGCATCGCCGACTTCTCGAAAGGCAAGGATCTAACCGAAGAGATACTCGCAGCCGGGCGCCTGGTGCGCGGTGAGATCGAATCCTTCACAACCGAGCAGCAGTATGAACACCCGGACGGTCGCTCGGTTTGGGCGCGCCTTCACTTTTCGCTCGTTCGCGATGCGGACGGCGAGGCCGCGCAGTTTCTCGGCCAGCTGGAAGACATCACTGACCGCAAAAGGCGCGAATTGGCGTTGACGCACGATGCGCTCCACGACCCGCTGACCGGCTTGCTCAACCGCGCCGGCCTACGCGAACACATTGACCTCGCGTGGAGCGACCGCATCAGCTCGGCGCCAATGGCCATCCTGTTCGGCGATCTCGACGGCTTCAAACACGTGAACGACACCCTCGGCCACGACGCAGGCGACGAAGTGCTCGTTCACGTAGCCCAACGGCTATGCACCGCTGCGCGCTCTTGCGATGTCGTCGCTCGTTGGGGCGGCGACGAGTTCGTTGTTCTCTGCCCGTCGGTTCAGTGCGAGGCCGACGCGAGTCATATCGCAAATCGCATTCACGTAGCCCTCGAGGCCCCGTTCCGGGTCGGCCCCGGACTCGCCGAGATCGGCATCAGCATCGGCATCGCGCTCGACACCGGCCAGCCCCTCCCCGACCTGCTGCTGAAGGATGCCGACGCCGCGGCCTACCGCGCGAAGACGAGCGGACGAAACCACATCGTCGTCGCGTAGGTCCGGCGACCAGCAGACCGTTCGCGCCACGCGTACCGGCCAACACCCGTCCCCGAGCGGGACCAGAGCCGAATCTCGCCAGCGCCACTGTTGTCTCATCAAGTTCTTTCGGGCCGGGGACGATAGCCGCGATATGCGAGCACGCGCGATGTCCGAAGCGCGAAGATTGCCGGTACGCAGGGACGTGCTCCTCGGAATGGGCTTGGTCGCCGCGTTCGCGGTTGTGGTTGCCAGTACGTCGGGGGTAGTCGAGACCCAAGGCGGCACGGTGGCGCCGGCGCTGATCGTCGCCGGTTCGGCGACGATCGCCGATGTCGGACTCCTCTGCATGCCGTGGCGGCGTCTCACCACACAGTGCGAAATGGCGTTCCCGCTGCTGTTGGTCGCGGCGGTGATCGCTCTCGGCCTCGCGACGAACGGCCTCGCGTCGAACTACACGGGCTTTCTCACGCTCGCGTTCGTGTATGTCGGTATGACCCAGACACGCGCATTGTTGCCGGCATTGGCCGTAATCGCCGTTCCCGCGTGGCTCCTCTGTCAGTCTCAGGTCGCCGCGGCGGAATCGGTTCGGCTCGGGACCACGCTGATCATTTGGCTCTTGATTGGCGGAGTGCTGGCTACTCGCGCTGCCCGCGACCGTGCGCAGGCAGACGAGCTGATCGATCGCGCGAACATGGACGGGTTGACCGGCCTGGCGAGCCGATTGTTCCTGTCGGATCAGATCAGCCGTTCGCTCGACACGCAGGTCGTGCGCGAGTCGTCTCTGATCGTCATGGACCTCGACGGGTTCAAGAACGTCAACGATATGTTCGGTCATGCTACGGGTGATGAGCTCCTCATCGCAGCCGCACGCCGCATTCAAACGGCGGTCCGCCCGAGCGATACGTGCGCGCGCCTCGGCGGAGACGAGTTCGCGGTGCTGCTCCAAGGTGCCGATCTCTACGAAGCCACTCAGACCGCTGCCCGGCTCGTACAAACGATGGCCCAACCGTTTGAGCTCGCGCGGGTTCGCGCCGCGGTCACTGTCAGCGTCGGTGTCGCCGGCCTCCACGGTTCCGTCAACGCCCAAGAAGTCCTACGGGATGCAGATCTCGCGATGTACGAAGCAAAGGCCGGCGGTCGCAACCGGCTCGCGTTGTTCGAGCGAGACATGCAAGAGCGAAGAGCGGCGCGCCTGGAACTCGAGACCGAGCTCCGGAAGGCGCTCGAACGTGACGAATTCGAGCTCTACTACCAGCCGGTAGTGCACCTCCAGACCGGCGCGATCATCGGGACCGAAGCACTTCTGCGCTGGAACCACCCGCGCCGCGGACTGCTCGCCCCCGACCAGTTCCTCAACGCGTCCGAAGAAATCGGCGTGATCATCGCTCTCGGCGAATGGATTCTCACCGAGGCATGTCATCAAGGTGCCGAATGGCAGCCCGAGGATCCGATGAAGGCGCTCACGATGGCGGTCAACGTATCCGCGCCGGAAATGCTCGCAAGCGACTTTGTCGCGCGGGTTCGAGATGTTCTCACGACCAGCGGCCTTTCCGGTGAACTGCTCGTGCTCGAGATCACCGAACGGCTGTTGCTCAGCGATATTCCCTTCGTTCGTAAGCGGCTCGAAGAGCTCAAGCGACTCGGTGTTCGAATTGCCATCGACGACTTCGGCACCGGCTACTCGTCACTTGCTTACCTCCGCGAATTTCCAATAGACATTCTCAAAATCGACCGAAGCTTCGTCACACCCCTCGGCATCGACCCTCAGGCGGTCGCCCTCCTGAGATCAATCATGGCGATAGCCAACGCGCTCACTCTTGACGTCGTCGTCGAGGGTGTCGAGACCGAAACTCAGGTCGAGCTGCTCACCGGCCTCGGCTGCGAGGTCGCGCAAGGCTTCCACTTCGCGCGGCCCCAACGAGCTCCGATCCTCACCGAGCGACTCCACCCATCCAGACGACGGACGCCACAACCCACGGATACGACACGACCACAACTCGCCTGAGCGCGCATTCCGGCAACGCTGCACGGACGAGTCGAGGCACCATCCGGTCAATGCGACGAAGTGCCTCGCTGAGATGCCGCGACCGCGCCGGCCGCGAGAGTTCCGTTGACGCTGAGGGCTCGCTCTTGCACGGCGCGCGTCGCGGATCGTCCCGCGAACAGTTTCTGACCGCCGGCCGTTGCGCGACCGCTTCACCGCGGCCTGTACTCACGACAACGTCGAACCACCGCGACCGCGCTGGTAGATCCCCGCTCTAGTTGTTCTGTCCGGCGCCGTTCCGTCGATCCCACGACCGAGAGGCAACGGAATTCTTGGCAGGCCGGAGAAACCCCGGACGACCAAGAATGCCACCTGACCAGCACTTATGCAGTGGGCGCTGCGGGGCTCCAACCCACGACCTCCTGCTTGTAAGGCGAAAGTTGACGTTTCGCAGCGGACAACTACGAACCGTCACAGCAGGTCAGATACGAATTCCGGATGTCAACGAACAGCGCGAACGACAACGACCGCGCGATAAACGCGCGATGAACTCCCTGCCACGACGGCTTGCTGAGTCGCAACACCCGACGTCGAACGTATCGCACGAGCAGTCGCGAGCGACGGATCAAGATCAGAGGTCGAGGAGGAACCTGAGCGCCCGCGCAATCGCGAATAGTGTTTCGTCGACAACGGAACCCAGCCGCGTGACAAGGCGTTGCTCCGAGACCGACTTGACGTCCTCGCACTTCGCGTAGATCACATCGTCGAGTCCTGATCGGCCCGGCTCGATCTCGATGTGCGACGGCAGTCCCCGCCGGGTCGTCGTGCAAGGAACCACGATAACTACACCGGCGCGACTCTCGTTGAGCGGATCGGCCGACACGACGACGGCGGGACGTCGCCCTGACTGTTCGCGCCCGACTGGCTCGCCGAAGTCCATGAGCCAGATGTCGCCCCGATGCGCGCTCGCGTTTACGACTCTCGATTCGCGACGCGCGCTCAAGCTGACCGATCGCGCAGCACGCCGCTTTCCGCGCGGCGCTCCGCCTCGACCTCCGACCAGGCTTCCGCGTCGTCGCGCAATGCGTCGAACCCGACCGACAGCTGGTCGAAGAAGACCCGACGCTCGAGCGCGTCGACTGCCTCGTCCACGAGCTGCGTCATCGGCCGACCGGTGGCGTCAGCCAGCTTCGCGAATCGGTCCCGAGTCCGCTGGCTGACTCGTATCGTCGTACTCACGAACCAAGTCTACAAGATTGTAGACGATTTCGTCTACATCCCGCGGGCCGCTGCCTCACTCGCCGGCGTCGACCGCCGCGCCGCACGCGGCCTCGTACGCGGCCGACACGAGACCGTGAACCTGCTCGCCGCGCACGTCTACGTCGAGCACGGCGAGGCGCCACAGCACCGCGTCGGGCGGGTCGGGCGGCTCGATGAGCGCGACGTCTCGGTCATCGGTGAGGCCGGCGGGCAGTCGCGCGCCATCTGCGAACGGCCACCACGGCGCGACCGTCGACCCGCTCGTTGCGGCACCGCCACCGCGAGCACGCATCGGGTCGAGGAGTTGGTCGCGGCTGCGTCCTCGCCAGGCGAGCAGTAACCATGGGTCGTCGTCGAGTCGATCGGCGAACAGGTACAACACGGCCGCGATGTGCTTACACGGGTTCTCCCAATCGGGACAACTACAGCGCGCATCGAGCGTCGACCAAGAAGCCGGAAACAGGTCGACCGACGCGCCACGGAACACGTCTTCGAGGTCCGCCGGCACCTCGCCGGCGAGCAGACGGGCCACGAACCCCACTCGCGACGCGAGAGCAGCGTCGACACTCGCCCACTGGTCGCCCGTCGGCTGCGCCGCGGCGACCGTGACGACGTAAGGCGTCCGGCGAGATCCCTGCACTCGAGCCACAACCATTCCCGCCTGCACGTCGAACGACAAGACCTGCCCGGCGCGCGCATACCGGCGACCGCGCTGCATCCGCGACCCCAGGCCGTACGACTCGAGCACGTCGACGAACCGTCGCGACCACCAAGACGCCGCTATCGCCCCGCGCTGTTTGGAGGTCGCGAGTCCGCCGTCGGCGGGAAGCGGCACCGATTCCGGGTAACGGTGCCAGCGATCGTCCCGACGTCGAGGGGCCATCAGTCCTCCACCGCGTCGGCCCGCAGCGCAATGACCTCGCGCAGCTCCTTCGTGGACATCTCGATGATCCAACCCTCACCAGTCCCGACGACCTGTTCGGCGAGCGCGCGCTTCGCCGAGATCATCGCGTCGATACGTTCCTCGACCGTTCCCGCGCACACCAGCTTGTGCACGAACACCGTGCACCGCTGACCGATGCGGTACGCACGATCTGTCGCCTGGTCCTCAAGCCTCCCCACCCCTGCCGAGATGCGCGCGGACCGCCTCGAGATCCTCCGAGTGCAGCTCCACCCACTCGCCCCTCCCGCACGAGCGAATGCTTGGCCTCGGCCGCGGCCTCCAACTGGCGGAGCTCGGCTCGCGTCAAGGTGATCACCCAGCGCCGCCTTCCACTCGAACGAGACGAGCGCGTCCATACCGACACCGCCCGCAACCGTCGCGCCGCGGCGAGACGCGGCCTTCACGCGCAAGCCCAGCCGACGCTTCTGAGCCCACCACGACGGCAGCAGCACACCGATGCCCGCATCCGCGAGCGAAGCCGCGGCCGATACGCGCGCAGAATGGTGCGCACGGTTGTGTCGGGCTGGCGGGGTGTTCGGGTCAGGTGTTGGCTCGCCCAGCGACGTCGCGGCAGGCGTTGAGCATTGGTGCGGTGAAGGTCGCCCGTGCGCAGGCGATGTGGCCGTCGTCGTGTTCGACGAGCCGGGCGCCTGGGATCTCGGTGACGAAGCTTGTCTGGTGTGCCGGGTTGACGAGGCGATCGCGGTTCGTGCGAAGCACCGCAGTCGGGACGTCGATGCTGCTGATCCAGGTGCGGGAGTCGAAGCGAGTGATACTCCGGGCAGCTTCGGTAAGCATGCGCAGGTCGTGGCGGCGCATTTCTGCTGCGGCCCATTCGAGGAAGCCGGCGGGCCGGTCCGCGCGCACACGGCGCAACAGTTGCGCACCCGCGGCCGGGACAGCCGCGAACGGGCCCGCGACGCGGGTGAGTGCGGCGAGTGTCGCGAGGGCGGTGTCCGCCACGTGTCGGCTTTCGGCCGAGAAGGCGGGTGCGGTTGCGCACAGCACGAGGCCCGCGACCTTGTCCGGGTGACGGCGCCACAACAGCTGCGCGACGGGACCGCCCATCGAGTAGCCGGCCGCGATCACTTTGCTCACACCGAGTTCGTCGACGAGCGCAGCGACGTCGTCGGCACAGTCGGCAAGGCGCATGTGTCGAAGGGAACGGATCCCACGCGCATGGCCGCGTAGGTCGGGCGCCACAACGTGGAACTCGCGGCTGAGCGCGTCGAAGGTGCGGAACCAATTCAGTCCGCCGCTGGCCATGAACCCATGGAGCAGGACCAGGGTCGGCGCGCCAGGCGGCCCAGCGATCTCACGGACGAACGTGGTGCCCCGCCCCGGAAGCCGGATCCGGCGACCCAACGGCACCGCGGGCCCGACCCGTCCATCAGAACGGACGACCGCCGCGGGCACAGCATCGCCGACCAAACGCCGGAGCAGATCCGAAGCCGTTCGCTGCATGCGCCCCCCCCGAGCATTACGCGCAGCCACCATCGTGGCACGTATTCACACCTCGCGGGGTGACCTTGTAACGGCAGGCCGACCTCGATCGAGGCGGACGCCGGCCCGTCGGTACCGCCCCGGACCGAGGGAAGCGGTAGCCGGTGCCGCGGCAGGTGACCAGTGAGTTGGGGAAGAACGGATAGCTCTTGCAGTTTGATTCAGACCGTGCGGTGCCAGTGCTTGTGACGTTCGCCTCTTCACGTTGTGCCTGGGTCGTCGTTAAATGAAGGTGATCAGGGGTTCGCTTCGGTACCGCGGCCGACGGAAGAGGTGGAGCCAATGAAGGCTTCGGTGATTGCTGGGTTGGCGTCGGAGGATTCGGGCGACCGAAGGCGGTCCGCGTCGGAGGAGTTTCCCGTCGAGCAAATCTCTATTCACGGCCAACGCTTCGGCTACCGGCGCGGAGGCAACGGCCCGGTGCTGTTGTTGCTCCACGGGATCGCCGGCAGTTCCCGCACGTGGATCCCCGCCATGCATCTGTTGCAGCGTGACTTCACGGTGCTGGCCCCGGACTTCCTCGGCCACGGCGAGTCAACCAAGCCTCCCGGCGACTACTCGCTCGGCAACCACGCCAGCGCCATGCGCGACTTCTTGCAGCTACTCGGAATCGAGCGCGCCACGGTGGTCGGGCAGTCCTTCGGGGGCGGCGTCGCGATGCAGTTCGCCTACCAGTTCCCCGAGATGTGCGAGCGCTTGGTGCTCGTCGATGCCGGTGGCCTGGGCCGCGAGGTGAACTGGATGCTCCGCCTCGTCACGTTGCCGGCGGCGGAGTACGTGATGCCGGTCTTGTTCCCGAGCCTTGTGCGTGACTGGGGAAACTCCCTCGCCAGATTCCTTGGCGACCGAGGAATCCGTAACGCCCGAGCCGCGGAGATGTGGCGCTCGTACACGTCGTTGACCGAGGCGGACAACCGCCAGGCCTTTGTCCGCACCATGCGAGCGGTCATCGACCCGGGCGGCCAAGCAGTAAGCGCCATCGACCGCCTTTACCTCGCCGCCCGCACGCCCACGCTCATCGTGTGGGGCGACCAAGACAAGATGATCCCGGTCGTCCACGCCTACAAAGCACACGAGGCCATCCCCAACAGCCGCCTCGAGATCATGGAAGGGGTCGGCCACTTCCCCCACGTGGAACAGCCCACCCGCTTCGCCGAGATCCTCACGGACTTCCTGCACACCACACAGCCCAGCAAGTACAGCCCCGAAGAGCTGCGCGACTTGCTGCGCCAAGGCACCCTCTCCGAGCCTACGCGAGCACAGCCTGGGGCGGTGAGTGCGACAGGCGGCGGTTCACGAGATCGAGGTGAGACGCGGTGATGGTCCGCAACGCCGTGAGTTGTCGGAGCGAGAGCCGGTCGCATACCCATTCCCAGTGCAGCGCGACGGCGTCGCCCGGCTGCAATGGCCCGGTGAGCCCGTAGCCGTCGCGGGCAGTCACCGCGGTCTCGATCGTCGGTCGTCCGAGCGCGAGCTTGCGGCCGTCCCACACCAGGGGCCGACTACGGATCGTCGCGCGGTCGCCGAACATCTCCAGCACGCGGCCCCAACGGATCCGGCACCGGTCGAGTACATGGAGGGGCTCACCACCGTCGGAGCCGCGTAGGAGGCCGACCCACGGATAGACGGCGAAGACATGGAATCCGTGCTGCGGGAGTGGCGCGGCGGGGATGACCTCCGAGAGTCGCGACCAGTCTCGCCCGGCCGGGCCGCGAAACCGCGTTTCGAGTGACGTCGCCAGGAGCGCGATCGGCACATGCTCGAGGAGCTCGTTCCCGATCCAATACGCCTCGACAACGCGCCGTTCGAGTGGGTCGTTGATGCCGTTGGCGGCCGCGATCAGCTCGAGATACGGCCACGCGCCGTCGAAGCCGTGCGCGAGCGATCGCAGGTCGCCGTCGACGACACCGGATGCTGCGTACTCCAGCAGCGTCCGGTGCTCGTCCGGGCCGCAGTAGCCGAGCGCGTTCGGGGGATACGCGAACCGTGCGAAGAGCGTGGGGCCGGAGGCGGTCGTCACGACGGCGCGATCGGGGCGACCCGGGTTTGGGTGTATCGCGTCGCGATGCACGCGACCACGATGCCGATCGTGATGATCGCCAATCCCGGCACCTGGGGCCGGAGAGCGACGCCCTGCGCAACGTCGTTCAACGCCGCGGTCACGAGCGCGCCCCCGACGAGGACGGCCGTGACGTCGACCGCTTGGGCTCTCGAGAGTGCCGAGAACCAAAGACCGACGTACGCGCACAGGAGGACGCCCGTGAGGAGAGCCCACCCCCACTCGTTAGCAGTGAGGCCGGTGAGTAAGTGCAGCCGACCGGTGAGGGCGACCCAAGCGATGAGCGCCACGACGCCGATGCCCATCCGCGCCGCGCCGAGTGTGAGCGCGGACCGGGTGGGGAGCAGTCGTTTGGCGATCACGACTTCGACTGCCCAGCACAAGGTCGCCGCGAGGATCAGGGTAGAGGCCGCGTCGGCTCGAAGCGCCGGCCAGCCGCTGGTGAGCCTCGCCTGACCGACGATGAGCAACGCGATCGCGGCAACGTGTCCGGCGTTGAGCCGCTCACGGAGCAACGGCACCGCGAGCAGCGCGACCCACACGACGAGCGTCTTCTGTAGGAACGCGGCGTCGGTCGAGCTCGCGCGCTTCAGGCCTTCGAAGAACAGCACAAAGGGGATGGCGCCGCCGACGAGGCCGACCGCGAGGATGCCGAAGCAATCATTCCGGGTGAACGGGACACGTGCTTCGTTCGGCCTGCGCAGACGTGCGGCGCCCAGTGCGAGTGCGGCGAGGAGGGCGGCTGCGATGAGGTTCTTGCTCGTCGTGTAGACGGTCGCGTCCGTGAATCGCTTGGTGCCGTATCCGTTCACGAACACGGATACACCGCTGATCGCGGCCGTGGCGAAGGCGAGCACGATGCCGGCTGTGCGAGTCCGCGGCACCATCATGATTCCTCCTCGGCAGCGTGTAACGAACGATGAAGGGCGACGAGCTCGGCCGCGTCAGCGGGGTCGAGCGTCTCGACTGCGAGGCCCGTGTGCACGAGGAGCCAGGCGCCGGGCTCGACGGTACCGCCATCGAGCGTAAGTACCACGAGCGAGACGCGTCGTTCCGTGCCATCGACGTCCACGACCGCCTCGTGTCCGCCGCGGTCGACGGAGAGCACCCGCGCGGGCATCGAGAGGCACATCAGCCGCAACCCGCGATCTCCACGGCGATCCGCGCCGCGACGGCGGCGACCGCTCGAAGAACCGGCCGCGACAGCTGTTCGCCGTGGCCGAAGTTCGCGCCTTCGACTGCGAACACGACGAGTCGGGCCGGCATTCGGCCCAGCGCGCGGCCCAGCGCCGCGGCGGTGCCGACGCCCAGCGCGTGGCTGCCGC
>Ga0265338_10002566_pt1 | contig 26853 bp, 26 predicted proteins | sample 42126metaG_FD_193579 | JGI IMG/M metagenome (GOLD analysis project Ga0265338, IMG submission 193579) | Rhizosphere microbial communities from Carex aquatilis grown in University of Washington, Seatle, WA, United States - 4-21-26 metaG | ecosystem: Host-associated > Plants > Roots > Rhizosphere...
TCTACTCTGGCGGTTAGCTACTCTTCCCACCTGTAACAGTGAGTACCATCGCCACTAGCGAGCTTAACTTCCGTGTTCGGAATGAGAACGGGTGTGGCCCCGCCGTTAAACCACCAAAGTACAAAGTCCAAAAAACAGACATAAAATCAATTTCAAACAACAAATTATTGCGATCCTCAAGTTCCTCTCCCTCTATCAAGGGATTTTTGTAAACAATTGATCAATTAGTACTTCTCGGCTCAACAGATTGCTCTGTGTACACCTAAAGCCTATCAACGTAGTCATCTCCTACGGATCTTAATGATTACTCATCTTAGAGTCGGCTTCGTGCTTAGATGCTTTCAGCACTTATCCAATCCGAACATAGCTACCCAGCGATGCCCTTGGCAGGACAGCTGGCAGACCAGTGGTTCGTTCACTCCGGTCCTCTCGTACTAGGAGCAAATCTCTTCAATAATCGACGCCTGCAGTAGATAGGAGACCAACCTGTCTCACGCACCTTTTCGTTTGTTACCAAACGGATTGGACTGTATCTTAATTTTCTTTCGAAAATCGTTAACGTTCAGTCTCTACGGGCGCATTGCTGCTTCCCTCGGGGTTGTCCTGACTCTGTATTTCAGGATTTCTCCGATATAAGTTAACTTCTTCCTGCTTCGCTTTTACAAGCTATGCAGGACCGCCGTGTTGGTTGGTTCTATCTTTTCTATTTATTTATAAACGAAACATATACTCGACGGTTCAGACGGTCCATAACTCCATCAAGGAAGCTAAGCTCCCCACTTGGGAGCTTAGCTTCCAAGTTTTGATGAAATCCTGAACGGTCTGAACCCAGCTCGCGTATCACTTTAATTGGCGAACAGCCAAACCCTTGGGAGCTTCTTCACCCCCGGGATGTGATGAGCCGACATCGAGGTGCCGAACTCCGCCGTCGCTATGGACGCTTAGGCGGAACTAGCCTGTTATCCCCAGAGTAGCTTTTATCAGATAATCTTCCACCGCGTCTAATGCGGATGGTCGGTTCACTATGGTCTGCTTTCGCACCTGCTCGGCATTTACGCCTTACAGTCAAGCCCTCTTTTGCCATTGCACTATCGGCACGGTTTCCATTCGCGCCTAGAGGACCTTAATACACTCCTCCGTTACTTTTTAGGAGGATAGCGCCCCACTAAAACTGCCCACCAGATACTGTCTCGACAAGGTTTTGCCCTGCCGGTTAGCGCATACAATCGTACAGAATGGTATTTCACTGACGAGTCCACCACAACCAAGATCGTGATCTCAACCTCTCCCATCTATGCTACGCAGTAAAACCGTATACGCAATATCAAGCTACAGTAAAGCTTCTGGGGTCTTTTCGTCTATCTGCAGGTAACCGGCATCTTCACCGGTACTGTATTTTCACCGAGCTGTGCTCCGAGACAGTTCCCCAGTCGTTACACTATTCGTGCGCGTCTGAACTTACCAGACAAGGAATTTCGCTACCTTAGGACGATTATAGTTATCGCCGACATTCACCAGGGCTTATACAAATCACCACCCAGCGTTTTACTCTCAAATTTCTCATTCAGATAACTATATTCATAATATAGTTGAGCCGAAGAGCGGGATTAAGAAGAAAACGCTGGGCAACGTCCGTATTTGACCTTCTGGCATTGGTCAAGTGTCACCCCCTATACATCCTCTTACGAGTTCGCAGGGAGCTGTGTTTTTGGTAAACAGTCGCCAGGGAGACTTTCGCTGCGGCCCCTAAATAAATAGGGGCAGGCCTTATTCCGAAGGTACGGCCGATTTTTTGCCGAGTTCCTTGGAGCACACTCACTCGTTCGCCTTACTCTACTCGAGCTGCACACCTGTGTCGGTTTGCGGTACGGTCGTACATGCAGTTAAGTTTAGAAGTTTTTCTTGGAAGGCTCTTCGCTAACTTCTGCACCGGCCGAAGCCGATACATGCCCCACTCTGCTGATAGTTGCCTTAAAGCAGCACGCCGGATTTTCCTGGCGTACCTATCTTACATTGCAGCGGTCAATCCAATAAGACCGGTTAGTTTATTTCCTCCGTCGCTCCATCACCTGCATGCCGGTCAGGGAATATTAACCCTGTGTCCATCGGGTGCGGCTCTCGCCATACCCTTAGGCCCGACTAACCCTTCGCTGATCACCATCGCGAAGGAAACCTTGTGCTTTCGGCGTGCGGGGATCTCACCCGCATTGCGGTTACTTGTGCCTGCATTCTTACTTCCGAACGCTCCACTATGGGTCGCCCCTTTAGCTTCATTGCAGATCGGAATACTCTCTTACCGCTTGATACTGCCGAAGCAATACCAAGCCCTCAGTTTCGGTACTACGTTTTAGCCCCGATTATCTTTGGCGCGGAATCTCTCGATGAGTGAGCTGTTACGCTTTCTTTCAATGATGGCTGCTTCTAAGCCAACATCCTCATTGTCAGTGAAACTCCACCTCCTTGTGATGCACTTAACGTAGATTTTGGGACCTTAACTGGAGATCAAGGACTCTTCTCCTTTTGTACGGTGGAGCTTAGCCCCCACGTACTAACTGCCGTGCAACAATAATGGTATTCGGAGTTTGATAGGACTCACGAGATTGCTCCCTGTTGAGTCCTTCCAGTGCTCTACCCCCACTACTCAATACGCACGACGCCAGCCCAAAAGCTGTTTCAGAGAGAACCAGCTATTACAAGGTTCGATTAGCTTTTCACTCCAACCCACAAGTCGTCCGAGAGTTTTGAACGGCTCAACGGTTCGGGCCTCCAGAGCGATTTCTCGCTCCTTCACCCTGCTCATGGGTAGCTCACCTTGCTTCGGGTCTTATGCATGCTACAAACGCGCTATTCACACTCGGTTTCCCTTCGACTCCAGCCTCTCGGCCTTAGTCATGCGCAGCATACATAAACTCGCAGGCTCATTCTTCAATAGGCACGCGGTCGAGGTACACCGGCTTGCGCCGGGACCTCTTCCACTCTTTGTAGACATATGGTTTCAGATCTATTTCACTCCCCTCGCCGGGGTTCTTTTCACCTTTCCCTCACGGTACTAATTCACTATCGGTCTTTGAAAGTATGTAGCCTTACCGGTTAGTTCCGGCAGATTCGCTCAAGCCATTCGTGTCTTGAGTTACTCAAGGACAATTAAGAAGTTGTTTTGATTTCGCCTACGGGGCTTTCACCCTCTGGGGCGTCGCTTCCCAGCGACTTCGGCTATCTAACAATTTGTAACTTCGTGTGTTTATGAACTTCATTGAGGACCCAATCGCGATGAGGAATCGCGATTGGGTTTGTTGTTGGTCGGAGCAGCTGGATTTGAACCAGCGACCCCCAGCATCCGAGACTGGTGCGCTACCTGACTGCGCCATGCTCCGACTAACCTTTTGTTTGGTCGGCGAGGACCGTGTGTGCGGCCCTCGCCTTGTCTCCCTGAGATGGATTCGAACCATCGACCTCTCGGCTGTCATTCCTTCCCGCCACACAGCAGTACAAGTCCGACAGGTGTGATCCGAGCGCTCTACCCGCTGAGCTATCAGGGCCTAACCAATTAAACGAAAGAACTATTTTTATTTTTCCTCAATGAAGTTCACAACACTATAACTGCCTTACAACCTCCTAGATGTACTAGATCCTACACACCTTACCCGTGCTCAGTGTTTACACTGAGCCAATAAAATGCGCAGAATCTAGTTTCTAGAATTTGGGCTTTTTCGCGTTCGCTCGCCGCTACTAACGAAATACTTATTAGTCTCTTTTCCTCCAGGTACTGAGATGTTTCACTTCCCTGGGTATGCTCCCTGGCTTGCGCCAGGATGATAGATTTTTCAATCTAACGAGTTTCCTCATTCGGACATCTCCGGATCAAAGGTTGCATGGCACCTCCCCGAAGCGTATCGCCGCCACGCTGCGTCCTTCATCGCCTTTCAAAGCCTAGGCATCCACCATACGCCCTTATATGTTTTTCTCTCTTGTGTTGAGAGAGAAGAAACTTGAGAACCGCAATAATTTGTTGTTTTTTGATTTTATTTTTTGTTGTCCATTTACGCATCCTCGAAAAGACCCACTAGGAAAGTGGTTGCGCAATGGGATTCGGTTTTCAAAGAATCTCGAACTCGTCAGATTTTGCCAACAAAAAATCCCGCTTTCAGGCGGGACAGTGCAACACTAAAGTCGCTGCTATCGCCGCTTTTTTAGCCGATTAGTGGTTAACATATCTGTAAAGGAGAGTATATAGGAGCGCCTTATATATGTCAACAAAAACAAGGCTTTTTGACCCCCGCACCACTAGACTGGTAAAAAGCCCAAAATATGCTTATATAGCAATAGATTAAGCCTGCCCATAGAAGGAGATATCTCATGTTCAATTGGCTCTCTAACCCATCGAACTTGCCGGTATGGACCGTGCTGGTTATCGGCGGCATACTTTTTGTTGCCGGGATGGGTGCCGGCTCCCTTATAAGGGAGTACGTCGAGTTCCGACGGCAAATGAACACGCTTCTGAAGAGAATCGAAGAAACGAATGCAAAGTTCAAACAAACAAGTAATGAATGAAAATGCCGCAAAGAGTAACGCCCCGCCAACAAGTTGGCGGGGCGTTTTTACTTGAGCACAAAATTAAACTATTTTTTGCACTTTACTGTGATGCTGTGAGGCCGCATTCCTATCAAGTTCGACAATAAGATCGGCCCTGTCGAATCTTCGAGCCCACGACACAAGTTTTAGGATCTGGCTTTTTGGCGCATAAGCAAACCCAATGTAAGGCTGCGGTATGATTGGATCGAGATTCTTCCCGATCTTCGCATAGAACGGGCAGTCGTCGAGAAGCGCCGTGTTTGCAAATCCGAAGCGGATTTTACAATCCAGATCTTCCGGCGTCTTGCGCCAGTTAAAAAGCCACTCCTCATTGCGCACCCTAAAGTCGGGATGTGATAACGACATCTGACACCTTATATGCTGTTCTTAATCCAGTTAATCAAAAACAAAACAGCTCCGCAAGGGAGCTGTTTTGCAAAACTATTTTGAATTCTGATTACACGCGATTGTTGTTGTGGATCTGGTCGCGCGTTTTTTCTATAAACCGCGCTGCGGCCTCTTGACCGCCAAGACCAAACGCCAAACCAAACGCTAGCGAAAGCGCCACCACCAAACCGGTAAAGAGCGTCTGGAAGTATGCGGTTGCTATGCCAAGCTGGCTGAGCGCTGCAATAACCGCAAATGACCAAATGGCCCACTTGGCCGCCGTACCGGCAAAGCCGGCCGAGCGTATGCCCGCGGCGCGAGCCGCACCCGCAACCACGCCCTGCGCTACTTCGGCAACGATAGCCGCAACAAGCAGGATGAATACCGCGACGATAACCTGCGGGAGGAACTGCACTATTATCTGCTGGAGGAAATACGTGACGATTGAAAGGCCGAGCATCTGGAGCGCCGCCATCAAGAAAACGATAATGACGAACCACTTGACCAAAGCACCTATGAAGGCACCGGTGTTGAGCTGGTAGCCCGCACGATGCATTACGTCGCCAAAGCCGGCCATGCGGAGCCCCTGGTCGACCTGGAGAGCCTTAATGGCCTCTGCCACCACGCGGCCGAGCAGCGAGCCGATAAACCATCCGATGAGAAAGATAATAATGGCAAACAGGAGGTTGGGTATGAAGTTGGAGACTCCCCACAGCAGGTTGTAGAACGACTGCTGCAGCACCTGCACCGAGTTTTGGATAAACATATATAAACGCTAATAAGGGCAGTAAACGAACGATTAATAATCGACGCCTTAATTGTAGCAAGCAAAGGCCCCTGGGAAGAGGGCGGTGGGGATAGCCGCTTTTATATCCCAATAGCTAGCTATTGGGCCCTATTTTAGGCCTATATTCAGCTTGTCGTGCACTATTTTGTGTGGATAGTCGAATATGTCCTTTACCAAGTGGTCGTTCATCCCCATGCGATACAAAAACTGCTCGGTCGAGAGAGCGGTGTAGCGCAGCTCTTTGCCGAGCTCACTCTCGAGCTTGCGCGCCTGCTCGCGGAGCTTGCGCTCGTTAATGCGCTCGCCTACCACAAAAAGATCGAGCCGGCCTTCTTCCCACTCGCCTAAAAGCACGCCCGCAATGACTAACAATTTAACCGTGCCCACGCCGCGTATCCGCTGATAAATATCGCTTTCGCGCTGCGCCGTGTTTAAAAGCAGATTTTGCAAACCGGACGTGTACTCGAAGCCGGAGGCAAGTTGGTAGCGCGCCGTTGCATTCTTGCCTCGGCGTGACTTTTTTATAAGGCCTATTTGTTTGAAAAGCGCAAACTCGCGGCGGGCTTCCGCAGGCTTGACCTGCGCGCGAACTGCCGCCTCGGCCGCGCTAAAAGCATGCTTCGGATTGAATAAAAAGAGCCGCAGAAGCTTGAGCCTTGCAGGAGTGCCGAATAATTTCTGTAGAGTATCAGTCATACGGTAGTGCAGCCTTAGTACCCAGAGTTGCAAATGTATTTTACTTGGGGTCCGCGCTTTAGGCAAAGCCTACTTGGCGGGTAGGTAGGGTGTGGATAAAAAAGCCTACTCGTATATGAGTAGGCTGGGGGTAAGAAGGGTGAACGGGAGCAAAGAGCTAGCGAACGAAACGGTGAAGAAAGAACTGGGCGAAGAAGGAGGATCCGTCTATTAATACCCGGCTGCTCGGTAAAAGGTTACGCTCAAGACGCAAAAACTCTCCGTAAGGAGAGTTTTTGTTCTGCTTTTGTATTTGTTGAACTAAAGTTTACTTTAGTTCAACTTTGCCGCCAGCGGCCTCTACGGCTGCTTTAAGCTTGTCTGCATCTTCTTTTTTGAGGCCTTCTTTGAGTACAGTCGGGGCCGCATCTACGAGGTCTTTTGCCTCTTTAAGGCCCAAACCAAGGGCGTCTTTGACCGCCTTGATAACCTGTACTTTAGCCGCGCCGGCATCGGTAAGGTGAGCATTGTAACTCGACTTCTCTTCTGCCGCTGCGCCAGCGCCTGCTGCCGGTGCTGCTGCAACCGCTGCTGCAGAAACGCCCCAGTGCGACTCGAGAGCCTTGACGAGCTCGTGGAGCTCGAGCACTGACATTTTCTCTACCGAGTGGATAAGATCTTTGAACTTTGCCGGAGCCTCTTTTACTTCCTTGCTTGCTGCAGCTGCCGGAGCTGCGTCTGCTGTCGTCGTTTCGTCTGCCATAATAATGTTTTTATTTTTTAATTAACTATTTATTTTTCGGCTTTTGCTTGGAGTACCATCGCAAGCCTTTGAAGGGGGCTGTTAATGAGCTGCACAAACTGCGCACGCAATGCCTGCATGCCCGGTATTGCCGCTATCGAAATGATTTCTGACTCGGTTACATATTTGCCGCCAAACACCCCGCCTGCAAAAGCAAGCTGCTCGGGATATTTTTTGACAAACACAGCGAGCTCGCGCGCAGGGGCCAGCTCGTCTTTGCCGTAGGCCATGCCTATCTCGCCTATGAGCTCCGGCATCTCGCCTTCAACTTTAGAGGCAAGCGCGCGGCGTACCAAAGACTTTTTAGCTACGGTGTAGCCGACGTCTTGGGTGCGAAATGCTTTGCGCATTTCGTTTTGCGCAGCAACGGTAAGGCCTTTAAAGCGCGCGAACACGATTGTAGAAGCAGTGCCGGCGATATCCGACACTTTGCTTACTATCTCTTGTTTCTTTTGTTTGGTAATTGCCATATGACTTAGGCTAAACTTCCTGCACAAAAAGATTCTGTGCGTTCATTTATATTCGCGATGTGCAAGCACATCGCCTTCAGGGCTTAGATTCGACCCCTATGCAGGCGCTTTCGCATTAAATCCCTTTCGAGAAACCCGCAGTCTCCGTGGCCCTATGTACACACCATACTCTACCTAAAGCAGCGGGTCAAGCAGCAGGCTCGGCTATCTGCTCTTGTGGCGCAGGCAGATGCGAGGCCGTTACTAAAAGCACGCCGAAGGCGGCGGCTATGATAAGCAAAAATACCACAAAAAAAGCGAAGAACGTTTTGGTAAAAAAGCGGTTCATGTTTTTATACTATCATGGTGTTACTGGCTGTTTTCTACACTGTTGTAGGCGGCTTTGGATAATTGCGCAATGATACTCTCAAGCTGCGGCAAAGGCGCCGAGCCGCGCGTCATGACGCACATAACATACGGGTCTTTGCCGTACACAATGCCGCAGTCGTGGAGCTCGTGCTCGGTTGTTATGTTGTCGGGCGCGATGCCGACGAGTCCGAGCTTGTGCGACACAACCGTACTGCTTGCAACGCCCGCCACCAAGCCCTGAGTAAAGCTTACCTGACTTAAGAGTTGCAGCGCTTTTTCGGAATCGTCGCGTGAAAGGTATGTGCCGTTATACAGCACGCGGAACATGGTGGAGATTTGATGCGCGCTTATGAAGTCGGCGTTAGAGAGATTTACATTGCTCTCCGTCGGAATGCCAAGGTCGCCATACACGCGGTTAAGCGTGTCTGGGTTGATGTTGGCGTCGAGGAGCGCGGTCGCGTTGTTGTCAGAGTACTTTATCATGTACTCGATAAGCTGCTCGACCGTATATGACTGTCCGGGCACTATGGCCTCTGCAGGCGGAATATCTTGCATCTGGTTGAGGTCGGTGCTGCCGACTGGATAGATCAATTCTTTTGTCAGGACCGCGGGGTCGTTTTCCGACATCTGGTAATAGGCTATCATAAGCGGTATTTTCCCCAAGCTTGAAGGGTAAAACAGCTGGTCGCCGTACACGTTGGCCCATGCGCCGGTTTTAAGGTCGGTAAAATATACCGAGGCCTTGCTTATGTTGCCATCGCTCTTGTTGGTATCGATGATGCTTTGGATCTCCTTGCTAAGCAGGTTATTTTCGCTGTAGATGTTGGAGTTGTTGATATTGCACACCAGGAGCGGGTTGATAAAAGTGTACCCGCCGAGGCGCAAAGACTGCGGCGCTATTGTTTGATTGCTCTGCTTATTTGCATACCAGCCCAGGCCAAAACCGCCGAGTCCGAAGAGCACAGCACATGCAAGAATTTGCAGCCACGCAAAGCGCATAATAGTTATTGAGTCTGCATCTGCTGTTGAAGCTGCAAAAGATCGGGATTGTTGGGGTTTGCCTTAAGACCCTCTGCAAGGATGGCGCTCTGTGCAGAAGGATTGTGCTCCATACCATACAAGTAGTAGAGGCTGCGGTATGCGTCTATATAGTCGGGCTGGAGCGCTATCACCTCTTTATAATCGGCCTCGGCTTTAGGATAATTTTGGAGAAAATTGGTATAAAGGTCGCCCAAGTCAGCGTACGCAATGTAGCTCGTAGGCGCTATTTTGGTGAGATATATCCACACTGCCTCGGCTCCGGCATAGTCGCCCGCTATTTTATAGTCGACTCCAAGCTGGAGCCATGCGTCGCCCTGGTTGGGGTTAGCCTTAAGCGAGGCGATGTTGGCCGCTTCTTGTGTTTTTAAATTTGCTACCACATCGGCGGAGAGGCTTGGGGAAAAGGTCATCGAGCGATTAAGGCTCGGAGCTACCGGCACCCCAGAACTGCTGGCGCCTTGTGTGATAGTCACCGTTGGGTTGCCGGTTGCGCTGACACTCCCCACTGTTATACCGCTGGTAGAGGTAGCGATCGTCGAAGTAGCAGTGGTGGCAGGAGCACCCACGCGGCTAGCCTGGTAGGAGTGGGCTATAAAAAGAGCACCTATGACCAGTATGCCCACAATGAGCATGAGAAGCGGGATGTAGTTTTTGTTCATACAAGCATTTTACCCTTCGACTTTGCTCAGGGCAAGCCAAGCATATAGTAATGATAAGAAACACAAAAGCCCCCTCGAAAGAGGGGGCTTTTGTTTAGCTTAGCCGTTAGGCTGTAGCGTTGTTCGAATTACTTCGAGACGCTGATTGCCGTACAAGCGTTGCCGAGACCAGCGGTGGTGTAGCAGCCGCCGAGACCATAGCTGTTCGACCAGTCACCCGAAGTCGTTGCCGACGTTCCAAAGGTGTCAGGAGACCAGACAATGTTCGATCCGCCTGCGTTCAATGTCGCTACCGTACCGGTTGCGAATGCATTGTCACCAGCGAGAGCAACGTTGACGCTACCGTTGGCACCACCGTTTCCGGTAAGGGAAAGGTTAGCGCGGAGGGTGTACGTCTTGCTGCCGCCTGCCGGGATGATGCGGTCACCGGTGTTCGACGAGCTGTCGAAGATAACGGTTATCGCAGTTCCTGCCGGGTTCAAGATCGAGTTGGTCGTCGAGGAAACGTTACCGTTCGGGCCTGAGAAGGTCGGAAGGGTGAGCGTTGAGCTCGTCGTCGCGATGTTGAAGGTGAGCTTGTTGAGCTGCACTTCTCCGTTAGACGGAGCCGAGACCGTAAGCGTCAAGAGGTTGTTGAGGCCGTTTGATGCAGACGACTGACCGGCTACGTAGTTGAAGATCGGGTAGCTCTTGAAGATGCGAATACCTGCAGAGGTGGTGCCGCCGACGTTACCAGAAATGGTCTTGCCGGAGTTAGCGCCAGTACCCTGCGAGTTAAGGTAGTCAACCGCAATAAGGTCGCTCGATACTGCAGGCTGGTTGGTGCCGAGGGTGGCAACATCTACCTTAACAAGTATCGTCGCGTCGAGATTGTTCGGAAGCTGGACAGCGTTGGTGAGCGTTGAGGTAGCCGTGGTAGCGCCGCCCGTGAAGGAAGCGGTGCCAAGGAGCGTACCTGCAGCTATAGCCGTACCCGAAGTCGTCATGATGTTGTTACCCGCGTAGAGGTAAACATTGCTGATGTCAGACGAGTTCGCGCTGCCGTTGAGCTTAAGACCGAGCTTCTGAAGGTTTACTGCCTCGTTTGTAGCGCGGAATTTAAGAACGTTTACCGTAACGCCGGTCGTGCCGCCCGCTACTACCGCGTATGAAGGCGATGAGGAGTCGGTCGATACTGCCAACGTTGCAGTGGAAGCTACGGTCATCTGCGGAGCGTTGCCGCCACCATTGGTGAGGCCAACAGTGTTACCCGAAGTAGCTCCAGTAGCTGAGAACGAGCCGAAGTTGGTGCCGAACGAGTAGATTGCGGTGTTTGCTGCCGATGAAGACAGGTTGCACTGCAAGTTAAGCGTTACTACCGTGCCCTTCGGTATCGTCAATGAATTGTCGAGGCTGAAGTTAATAGCGTAGGTAGTTGCGGTGCTGATGGTCGTCGTCGCGGTGACGAGAGTCTGACCAGTGGTGCCAGTAGGACCCTGGCTGCCGTTAAACACGCGGGAGCCGGTGTTAAGAGCAGTGGTGCCATTGAAGAGCTGGCAAGCGCTGAGGTCAGCCTCAGTACCGCTGTAAGCAGTAGTGAGAGTCAACGGGATAGACGAGAGGCGAACGTTTTCACCAGATTGCGACGCGTCGAGCTGGATGCCTGCGAAGAGGACGTTGCTGCCTCCTGCGACAACCGTCTGCGAGGTCGGAACCGAGTTGTTACCGATGGTAAGGGTTGCACCCTTGACCGTCATGGTGTTCATGGTGAAGTTCGTTACACCAGTGTTGATGTTGTTGCCGGTCGTGTTACCAGTAACGTTTGACCAGTCAGTAGACGGATTGGTTTCAGCCTGAATGGTTGAGCCATTTCCAGCATTCGAAGGAACCTGACCCTGAATGGTGTAAGTATTCGATCCCGTAGGGAACAAGATAGAACCAGTGAAGGTTACTACTTGATCTTCATTTCCTGTACCGCCAGTACAAATTGTGGTACCGGAAGCGCCATTTGCAGTGTCGCAAGTTGCGTTATACGGACCAGCAATAACCTGACCGGATGAGCTTACGAGCGAAACGTTCGTAAGAGGACCCATAGCCGTAGGCGTAATGAAGTGAATCTTCAACGACTGTACCGTGATAGCCTCGCCGGTGAGGTTAGTCTGGAAACCGCCAAGAGGCTGGCCGTTAACGTTGATTGCGACGTTCTGAGCACCGACAGAAGTTGCGTTCTGGATGGTCGAGAACGTACCTGCAGTTACGCTAACGGTAGAACCCTGGATGAACGGCTGAGTAGTGCCGAACGCGAAGTGCGTTGCGTGAGTCGAAGCGCTGTCGAGACAAGTTGCCTGGATAGTGCCCGAGACAGAACATGCAATGGTATTCGGGCTAGTCGGCGTTATGCCAAAGCCGTACGTATTACCAGTGATGTAGATGTCGGTGTTGCGGTAGACGTCGAACTCTGCCGTGGTGTTAGCCGTAGTATTAGCGCCAAGGTCACCCTGGACGTATACATCAAGCGACTGACCCTTCGGGATAACGATGCCCGACGGGAAGACGGTGGTGTAGTAGCGGCCGGTCGAGTCGAGCGTAGTCGGGTACGAAGTACCGTTAACTACGGTCATGACGTTCTGAACGCCAGAAGCAGAACCGGAGTTGTACCAGGTGATCGACTTGAACGTGTCATCTTCAACCGAGCCTGCCTGGATGCGGAAACCGGTGAAGCGGTAGCCCGTAGTGCCGATAGCCTGGCTGGAAGAATTGTTCGGGTCAAACGAAGATACCTGAACATTTGCCGAACCAATCTGCAACGTAGCGTTCGTCGTGTTGCTTGCGCCCGTGATAGGGAACGAGCCATTTACGGTCGAGGCCGTGTTGACAGAGGTAACTGCAAACGAAGCGATGTCGCCAGCACCCGGAGTAGCCGAGATGTTACCCGCTACCCAGAAGGTCTTAGAAGTACCAGCCGGGATAGTTATCGGCGAGCCGATAGTAGCCGAGTGGTTTGCGTCGAGTACGCGAGAGATACCTACCTGTACGCCAGTCGAAGCGTCGATAAGAACGACGCCTGCGAAGTCGGTGTCAAGCGAAGGACCTTGGCGTACAACCGATACGCTGTTTACGGTAACCGGTGCGCCGTTTGCCGTAACCGTGAAAGCGGTGTACGGAACACGTGCTGCGTTGAACGGAGCAATCGTGTTGGCCGGCTGTGCTGCTGCAGATACCGTTGCGGTGCCTGCGGCGCCAGTCGTACCAGTGCCGGTGCCTGTACCAGTAGAGGTAGAGCCCGAGCAGATGATGTTAGCCTCAGCCTGAGACGCTGCGTAGAAGTTGCCCGTAGGGGTCGTAAGACCGAGCGGGGTCAATATCTGAGCTGCGTACTTGAGCTGGAACTTGTTGACCGCTGCTTTGGTAAGAGCGCCGAAGTAATCGGTCTCTGAACCAGGTGAACCTGCGCCAGTCGCAGCAACCTGCGTATCTGCCGACATGTTCAAGAATTGCTGCAATGCCATAACGCTAGCGCTCGTCGCACCCATCTTGAGATTGGTGTTGAACGTCGTGCCAGGGCATATGCCAGCGGCGTGCGCCGGAGCAGCAACTGCTGCCGAGAAGGCGACTGCTACGATCGCTGCAACACCGATGGTGAGAGCCGCGATGCGTGATGAACTCTGAGTAAGTGTCATATAATAATAACTTTTCGAACGATTAATAATTACTTGTAATCAACGGATAAAAAGAAACAGAGAACGCTATAATCTACCTATCCTTACTTCTGTCTGTAGACTCCTTACTCTGCTTCTCCACCTCTATTAAAGAGAAAGAGGAGCAGGGACAGAGAGTTTACATAACAGACGATGAAGGAACAATTGGTAGCAAGAGAGGAGGGGAGTATCTTTCATTAGCAACCATGGCGGGACAAGGGGTATCTGAAAAATTCCTGTTAGTAACAACCTTAATGACGCTCCAAGCATACTTTGCTTACAGCGCCGATATTTACTTCTATTATATTGTCAATGAACTGGCCCCGTATCTACAGTAAAGTAGAGGCCTAAGCACAATTATAGGGTGCTTAAGCTACAGGCGCAAAAAACCCTTGTGGATAAACAACAGCAACGAGCCCCGACTAATAGACCTAGTGGGGCTTTAAAGGTTGTGTTCTTCCACGCAAAGGAGCATACCACCCTTCTAAAGGAGGTCAACAACGCTTTGTACCCCACCTGTTGTCATACCTCTCCTACATGAAGCTAGGCTTAAGTAGGCGTCTTCTTATATTTCTACTCTCCGGCCTAGCTAGGCCGGAGAGTAGACGCTCCAGCGGCGCTCGCCGTGCTTTTGTATAAGGCCTTCCTTTATAAGGAGCGCCAATTCCCGCTGTATAGTCTTTTCGCTGCAGTCTTTTATGACTCGGGCTATTTCTTTAATAGATACGCTCTTATTTTTGCGGACAAACTCCAATATAAGAGAGGATCTCTTATTTTGACCTTTATATTGTCTTTGAGAATCAGGCATGTCCTTTTGACCTTTATTTTGTCCTTTAATGTCCTTTATAACGCTTTGCTGCCCCGCCGCTTCTATGGAAGCGCCTAAAAGGGAACGCGTGTCATCGTAGCTCGGCAAAGAGGGAAGCAAGAGGTCGTCTTGGTTTATAAAAGGGGAGAGCCGGCTGCCGGCCGCTATTTTTTCCGCAAGCTGTTCGAATTCTAGGCTTATGACAGAAGCGTTCTCAGCGCTCAGGCATTGCTGTGTGGAGGCAAGCCGGACCGCGGTAAGAAGCGCAAAAATGTCGGCGAGCACGATGCTCATGTCCATCTCCCCCGCTGCAAAATGCACGACCGTCTCGGGTAGCCGTGATGCGGCAGTTACCATTTGCTGCATGTTTTCGGCCCACTCGCCCGCGGAGCGCGCTTGCAAAAGAGATAATACATGCGCTAGCTTTTCCGCCTTTATGTAGCATAAATAAAGATCCGTGTGTCCTTTAAAAAGGATTGATTTTATGGCGAATTCGTGGAATTTCTTGCTATGTTCCGGCATATGTTTGTCTTTAGTATGTCCTTGACTTGTCCTTTTATGTACTTTAGATTTTAGGGACACGTAACGGACGTCTCTTGTCTTATAGAGTAGCGCGCCGACCTTGTTGCCGCAAGTTAGAGAACATGCTGCAGTACTTCCCCACACTCTTTGCAGGGAATGGTATTATGGGTAACGTAATGGCATCGAAGAAACCCCAGAAAAACGGTAACGGCAAAAATACCAAAACGCGCGAGGGCTCCGCTATACCGAAAGAGACCTTGCGCTCCATCGTGGTAATCGTACTTTTTATCGCCGGCGTGCTTTTGACGCTTGCCGGCCTCGGCGTTGCCGGCAGCGGCGGCAACGACCTCTATACCCTTTTTGGCTACTTGCTCGGGACTATCGGTTACTTTTTGCTGCCGCTCATATTCTTTATGCTGGCAGGAAACGCTCTGCGCGAGGAAGGGGGCGGATTTGCGCCCATCAAGATAATTTCGGCGACACTTTTTGTGCTGTCGGGCCTCGGCTTTTTGGCGGTAGTGGCAAACCGCGGCGGGCTGGTGGGGAGCTACATCGCGAACCCGGCGGTGCATTACTTTGACGTATACGCCTCTCTCATAATCCTCGGCGGCGTGTCTTTGATATCGCTCCTTATGCTGCTCGAAGGGCGCATTACGCTCGAACCGTTTGTGGCTACGGGGCGCAGCATTGCCGGCCTGTATGCAGAACTTTTTACCAAAGAAGCGCCGGAAGAGGCACCCGAACTTACCGACCTTACCATAGACGAGCCTTCGGAAGATTTGGATGAAGAAGATGCGGAAACGTTGGAAATCGCGGAGCCAGCCGACGTGGCGCCAGCCCCGCGTATGGAACAAAAGCCCGCTGCTACTGCCGCCGCGCTTGCTGCCAAGCAGGCCGCCGACAATCTTAAGAGTTTGCTCGGGCAGTACACGCCGCCGCCGCTTTCATTGCTCGAGCGCGACAAGGGCCGGCCGGGCGTGGGCGATATCAAAGGCAATGCCAATATCATTAAGCGCACGCTTGCCAACTTTGGCATCGTGGTCGAACTCGACGAAATTTCCATAGGACCATCGGTTACGCGCTATGCGATAAAGCCGGCCGAGGGCGTACGGTTGCAAAAAATAGTCGCGCTCCAGACAAACTTGGAGCTCGCGTTGGCCGCGCACCCGGTACGCATAGAAGCGCCGATACCGGGTAAGTCTTTAGTGGGCATAGAAGTGCCGAATTCCGCCAAAGTTACCGTTGGTTTGGGAACGCTTTTGGAGTCGCCGGAGTTTACCAATTCCGGCAAGCCGCTTTTGGTGGCTCTTGGCCGCGACATTGCCGGCGGCTCAAGCTTTGGCAACTTGGCAAAAATGCCGCACGTGTTGATTGCGGGCGCAACCGGCTCGGGCAAATCGGTTACCATACACACTTTCATAAACTCGCTCCTTTATAGATGTGGGCCACAGCAACTGCGGTTTATCATGATAGACCCCAAACGCGTAGAGCTGACTTTATACAACCAGATACCGCATTTGCTTTCGCCGGTTATTACCGACCCCAAGAAAGCCATCATGGCTTTGCGCTGGGCCGGCAAGGAAATGGAGCGCCGCTACAACGTGTTAGAAGAAGCGCGCGTGCGCGACATAGACTCTTACCACCAAAATATTTTGGCGCCGGCGCTCGAAGAGCTGCGCAAAAACCCCTCCGCCGCTGAAGCTATGGAGGGCAAGGGCGGCAAGGTGCCCGAACCCATGCCCTATATTGTCATTGTTATCGACGAGCTTGCCGACATCATGCAGACTTTCCCGCGCGAGCTTGAGGCAAGCATCGTGAGGCTCGCGCAGATGAGCCGCGCGGTCGGAATCCATTTGATTTTGAGCACGCAGCGGCCGAGCGTGAACGTCATTACCGGGCTTATAAAAGCCAACGTGCCTTCGCGCGTGGCGCTGCAGGTGGCTTCGCAGATAGACAGCCGCACCATACTCGACCAAGGCGGCGCGGAAAAATTGCTGGGCGCAGGAGACATGCTTTACTTAGGCGGCGAGATGCAAAAACCCGTGCGCCTCCAGAGCGCCTACATAGGCGAAACCGAGGTCAAGAAAATAACCTCTTTTATAGCTAAAAATAACGAACCGCAGCTGCCAGTAGACATGGGCGCGCCGCAGCCGGGCGCCACGGGTGGCAACCTGGGCGCCTCGGCGGGCTTTGGCGGCGATGAAGGAGACGATGTCGATGACGAAGTATACGAAGCCGCGCGCGCCGAAGTAATGCAGTCCGGCAAAGCATCCACCTCATACCTGCAGCGCAAACTGCGCATCGGATACTCGCGCGCGGCGCGGCTGATGGACGTGCTCGAAGAGCGCGGCGTCATAGGCCCCGCCGACGGTTCGAAGCCGCGCGAAGTGCTGGGCCGTAGCGGCGCAGCAACGGGCGGACACGAGCCGGGCGAGGAAGATTTATAAGCTCCAATACCTATTGCCTGCTATGAGCATGGAAAAACCGGGCGTGGAAAAGAAACAGAACGGAAAAGGCAAAGAAGGCGCCGGCAAGAAACTTTTTAACAGGCTCGGCAGCGCGCTTGCCGGAGCCGCCGCTTTAGGCGCGGTCAGTGCAGCATCATTGGAGACGGCGCATGCCGAAGCTAATTCTGATCGCGCCTTGCAGATGGAAATGGATGCAAAATTAAAAAAGATGAACGCGGATCTTTCGGAAGCTCGCGCCATATTCGAACGAAACGGCGTAAAGTTTGCGCCCAGTCCTAAACCGCGTGAACTTACCCCGCAAGAACAGGCAGCCGAAACCGCGCGGCGAAAAGAATTTGACGAACTCGTGGCGGAGACTAAAAGGCTGAGCGAAAAAAGCGCGGCAACCATACAGCGCATCATACATACTCTTGAGCAACAAAATGCTTCTGTTGCAGAAAAAATCAAAGTACTCACGCAAGAAAGAGACAAGCTACTGCAGAAGCAAGAACGCAGGCCGGGTTCGTAGAAGGCGGCTTTTTCTTTTTATTGGTACAATCCTTCCATGACCGGCCGGCCGCTTTCGGTACTTTTGCTATCGCTTCTTGCTCTTTTTATCATCGGCTACGGGGTGTTTGAAGCGCGGCGTATAATAGAGGGCCCTGTGGTGAGCATTTATACGCCAGAAGACGGCAGTGCCACCTCTACCAACGCCATAGTCATAACCGGCAACGCTGAAAATATTTCTTTTTTGACCATAAACGACAAGCCCTATTACACCGACAAAGAAGGCGACTTTAGCGAGACGCTTGCCGTACCTACCGGGTTTACGGTACTTACGGTCGCGGCAACAGACCGCTTCGGGCGCCGCACCTCGAAATCGGTTTCAATAAACGTCCTGGACTATTGCCCCATTTAAACTATTGCCTTGGTTGAAAAAATGTTTACTTGTGTATAAAAAATACACTTGTTTCTTGCATATTGTGTATTAGCTAGTACGCTCATAGAGTACTTAGTTTGAAAAATACTTTATAAGTTAAAAGCGAGCAAACAGAAATTTTAATAATGAAAAAGAAAGAAAAAAAGCCAGAAAAAGCTATGGGCACCAGAGACCAGTCGGCCATAGACGCCGCTATCCGCGATATTAAAACCAAGTTCGGCGACGAAGCTATCATGAAGCTTGGGGAAACAGCTAGGGTAGACGTCGACGTAGTTCCCTCCGGCTCTATCGGGCTCGACTGGGCGCTTGGCATAGGCGGCTATCCGCGCGGGCGCATTTTGGAAATCTACGGTCCGGAATCTTCCGGCAAAACCACGCTTTGCTTGCACGCGATAGCCGAGGCGCAAAAAAAAGGAGGTGTATGCGCATTTATAGACGCCGAGCATGCGCTTGACCCCGAATATGCCAAAAAAATAGGCGTAAAGTTAGACGAGCTTTTGGTGTCTCAGCCCGACTCCGGCGAGCAGGCACTCGAGATTGTGGAGTCTTTGGTAAGGAGCGGCAAGATAGACATCATAGTAGTAGACTCCGTGGCCGCGCTTACGCCAAAAGACGAAATAGAGGCCGACATGGGCTCCTACCAGGTGGGCAAGCAGGCGCGGCTCATGTCGCAGGCTTTGCGCAAGCTCACGGCCATAGTGGCCAAGTCTAAAACCATCGTCATATTTATTAATCAGATACGCATGCAGATAGGCGTGATGTTCGGCAACCCCGAAACCACGACCGGCGGCAAGGCGCTCAAGTTTTACACCTCAGTGCGCCTCGACATACGCCGCATCGCGCAAATCAAAAAAGGAGAAGAGGTTGTGGGCGGCCGGCATCGCGTAAAGGTAGTCAAAAATAAAGTCGCAGCTCCCTTTCGCGTAACGGAGTTCGACCTCATGTATAACGAGGGTATTTCTACCGAGGGCGAGCTCTTAGCTCTGGGCGAGCGTTACGGCATCGTGCAAAAAAGCGGCTCGTCATACGCCTTTGGAGAAGAAAAGCTCGGCCGCGGCTACGATGCGTCGCGCACTTACCTGCGGGAAAATAAAAAAGTTGCCAACGACCTGCTTAAAGCCATACGCAAAGCGCTGGTAGACGGCACCGTAGCCAAGCCGGCCGCCAAAGCCGGCGCCGACGAGGAGTAAAATCGACTTCCTCACTCTCCGTTAGGTGAGTTACTATGAAACTATGACTGAAGGCGCGCCAACGCAGGATTCCGGACAAGAGTACGCGGCACAAATGGTCGCCAAGAAGTTTGGAGAGTACCTCGAAAGGATGTTTTTGACCGTGCCTGAAACGATTCCTATCGAGGAGCAAGTCACGCAGATTGTGGCATCGCTGAAAGAGCGTGCCCAAGATTTTGTCGATCCAAAGGACTTTGCTTCCCTGCAAGGGAAAATCCAAAATGCTTCGTTTAAAAATCGGGAAGAAATAGTTAAAGCTCTCCCCTCTTTAGTTTCTCAGTTTTTGTTGGCGCACTATTCTTTGGACGATCTTGAAGCTCGCATGCGTAGCAGCCAAGCCGAGAAGCAAGGTTGGGTTGAGATAAACGAAGTTCTTTCATATGGAGTTAAAGATGGCACGATTCATCTGCACGTTCCTACCGTCTTTACCAAAAAGCCCATGGAGATGCTTAAGCTACTGGAGTCCGGATTAAAAACGATAGCAGCGCGGCTCAAGACTGAACCAGCTTTACATGAAATATCTAAAATAACCGGCTACTCCTGGATAGTGTTCGAATATCCGCAGCTGCTGGAGCGGATGGGTTTTGTAGTAAGCAAGCGCGACGAGACATCTCGCGAAGCTCTTGCCTCTTTGAACCGCGAGGATTTTCTTAAACGTTACGGCAGCTAGGCGGCAAAAGTATGCGCACGCGTTAAGCTTATGCGTTCCGGGCCCGCAGCGCGCATAAGGTCGGCAAAGAGGGCTATAAACGCTATGGCTCCCACTACAAGAGTGAGCTGCACGAGCGGGCTCGTGTGCGCTACGGCATATAAAAGATAGTTGCCCATAGAGGCCACGCCGTGCCGCTCTACAAGGGCAAAGTTTTGGAACACTCGGGTAACCCACACGAGTTTCCAGAGCGCCGCGACGGATGCCACAAACACATACGCCTTAAGCGCGGTCGGGCCAAATATCTTGCGTACGGAGTATATGACGCCCACGTTCGCCATCACTTGCCTTTCTATGTTGCTTTGTGTATGCGTAGTCATGGTGTAATCGTTAGTTTTTAATTTTTTTAATTATTCGTGACGGTTTTATAAATCTTTTTAAACTCGGCCTTGGCGCGATGTACCCGTGTTTTTATTGCGCCCACGGTTACGCCCTCCTCGATTGCCATCTCTTCTTGCGACTTGCCGTCTACAAAAAAGCTGCTAAGCGCATTGGACATGGCACTGGGCATGCGATTGAGCACCGAGGCAACAAGGTCGGACAGCTCCTTTTTTTCAAACTGGCGGAGGTTCTTGTCGGGGATAAGCGCCCATATTTCGTCGTCGAGCTTGGCTCCCTTGACATCATCGCGCCTGCGTTTCTGGTAGTGCGTGAGAGCCGTGTTGATAAGGATGCGGTAGCCCCAGGATGAAAAGCTCGCGCCTTCTTGAGGGACAAACTTTTTTGCATTGAGGTATATCTTGGTAAAAGCCTCCTGCACGATGTCCTCGGCCTCTTGCTCTTCATGCACTATGCCCATCGCCTTGCGCATGAAGGGCGCCTCGTATTTGCGCACCAAAAGCGCAAACAGGTTGGGATGGCTGAGCGAGAGTGCCAAGATTTCTTCATCCGGCTTCCCTTCCCCCTGCTCCTCGATAGAGAGGTATTCCATGGCAACAGAATATATCATGTACCGTTATATACAACCACCCCTTGCGCAAAAAAGTCACCAGGGGTATGGTGGATATATGCATAGCGCAAAGACAGTGGTCGGCCTTCTAAACCTTCTTATTACAAGCGGTGGAGGCATGGCTCGTTTTTAGTAAAATACTTTAGTAAAAACACCCCAGCCCTCCACCAAAATGGAGGGTTGTTTCGTTCTTGGTTCTTTGACAACAGAAAGGAGGAATGCATGGCTAAACGCACGCTCAAAGGCGTCGAAAACTTCGATTCGTTTGTGACCACCATAAAAGGGGTTACCGCCAAAACATGTATCGGCAAACCCGACTGGTACCGCGGCAAAAAGATGCTGAAGTTCCAGACAAACGGCACGCGGAATCATGTGTGCGTGCAGGTGTGCGAAACCGAAGGCAAACAGTCTGTGCATATCTACAGCACGGATATCGGTACCGTTATCGAACACGCCAAAAGCTATGCTACTCGTGAGGGATACATCACTCGCGGATGAGTTCCAGCCAGCTGGGCCGCGCAACAAAGTTGCGCGGCCTTTTCTTTTTGGGTAGTATGGGAGCAACGCCCTCCGGGCCTTTTATTTTGTATGGCAATGCTTGAATACAACGAAATACTCCCCAAAAGGGTCATACTGCTCGACGACGAGCCGTATGAGGTTTTGGACGCGCACGTCTTCCGCAAGCAGATGCGCAAGCCCGTTAACCAGACCAAACTGCGGCATTTGATAACCGGCCGGGTAACCGAGCAGGCTTTTCATGCCGCAGAAAAAGTGGAAGAAGCCGACCTCTCGACCAAAAACGTCAAATATTTGTACGAAAATAAAGGAGAAAAATGGTTCTGCGCCGAAAATAATCCTGCCGACCGTTTTAAGCTGGATGGTGAGATGATAGGGACTGCGGGACAATTTTTAAAACCCAATAGCATTGTGGAGGCGCTTGTTTTTGACGAAAAGATAATCGGCGTCAAAATCCCGATTAAAGTAGAGCTCAAAGTTACCGAGGCTCCGCCGGCGGTTAAAGGCAATACCGCCCAGGGCGCCAGCAAAGAGATAACGCTTGAGACCGGCGCCACGCTCCAGGCCCCCATGTTTATAAACGAAGGCGATGTCGTGCGCATCAACACCGAACTCGGCGCATACGTCGAGCGCGTGGATAAAAAATAGGCTACTGAGAGCGGATTTAGATTTACCTTACGGTTTCGCCGGAGAGACGATTGCCGGCGCAAGCGGAGCTTGCGCGGCTATGGCTGCCGCCTCGATTGAGACTGCGGTTGCCCGGGTGCCTGCAACCGGCGTCACATTAACGAACATCCCCGCGGACAAGCCGTCGAAAGAAATTGTTTGGGAGGTAAACGGCAAAGGCGGGGTGGGATACGGCCCCGGAGTCGAGCTTGCGGCGCTTGCCCGGTAGGCCTTGAGCTGGCTTTGGTAGACCTGGGATTGCGCCGCCATGGTCTGCAGATCTTTTTGGGTCTGGAGCTCGACGGTGGTCGAAGAAGCCACTCGCACCACAACGGCCGTTGCCTGAGATGTGCCTGGCAGCTCGGCCTCGACAGTTATTGTGCTGCCACCAACTGCGGTTATGCGGCCGGAAAGAAAGTGGAGCTGCCCGTCGGGAGAGACCGGGGCGGGCGGGGCCGTATACGAGCCGTACGCAGAGGGCCTGATCGCCGCATGGGATATATATACTGCTATGACCACCAGCGCGATTGCCGCCGCAAGCATCGCGGGGAGGAAATGAGGATTTTTGTCGATCATCATGCTCTTTTTAAAGTCTTGAAGTTTAACTTCAAGAACGGATATGTATTTACTGCGCGGAGGCTCCAGCAGCAAGCTTGAGTATGCGCAAAGCGGTGCCAGTGTCTAGGTTTACCGCTATCGAAACACTATCACCCGTCTTGAGGTCGGAAAGGGAAAGAGGGGTCGTTTCAAATGAAAAAGGGAGTATGAGCAAGCGTATCTTTTCTTTATTGACCTGCGGATCCTTAAGAAGACTTTGATACTCGCTGGTATACGCATCGAGATCTTTCTGCTGGTCGGCCGTGCTTTTCATGGCGCCCTGTGTAAAAACCGAAGTATCTGCCGAAATCGGTATTGTTTTGTTGCCACCATCTACGGAAAGAGTAATGGAGTTCTGTGAAATGGCTTTGATCGGACCGACGTCAAAAACAATCCCCTGACCCACGCCGGTAGGGGAAGAGTCACTGCCCTGCTGAGATGCCGCCTGATTAGGAGATGCATTTGACGCACTGTGCGTGTTGATTTGATTTCCAGACGTTTGGATTTTGTAAAAAAGATAAACCTGAGAGGCTGCCATGACCAAGAGCAAGCCGACGATAGTACCGAGTAGTATTTTGTTCGGAGGAAGAAGCATAAAGAGCGCTAGTTAGTACAATAGTGAATGGTAAGTATATCTCCCGCCTGGCCTTGGGGATTCCCAGCAACCCAATCCCGAGAGGCATACCCGGGACAACCGCAACTGTTTCCGTTAAACGGGTTCCCGACGCTTCCGTATTGGTTGCAGCCGTGTATATTGTCCCACGAATACATGCCGCCAAAGGCCGCACCGACTGTGCTGGACGGGCAATTGACGCCGTTCTGCTCGCAGACCGGTTGCCCCCCCTCATAAGCCGTGCCGCCTATATGGAGGTCGCCGTCCACCGTCACCGGGTGTTGCGCATCGGGCTGCCCCAGATGAAGCCCATAACTTTCGTAAATATGAGTCCAAGAACAGTTGCCTATGCACAGCTGAGAAAAAGTGGGAGTGCTACCGGTTGTGACCGACTGGTTGACCCAGTTGCCTAAGTTGGTGCCCATGTAGCCTATGTAGGGATTCCAAAAGTTGGGGCTGGAGCCGCTGCGCACGTCTTGGTTGACATTGGACGAGCTGATATTGCCGCCAAACCATCCGTTACCTGAGTTGTCTACGTTAAATATCCAGCCCCCCTGCCCGCTGAGGAAGCCTATATCGTTGCTGTTGGCGTGGATGTACTTGACCCCGTTGGGCGACTCGTCGTCGTGCATAGTGATGTAAGTGTAAGCGCCGCCCGCGTTGGAGACGTCGAGGCCGTTGGTGGCGTGGACGGTGCCAAAGGTGGGATTGGAATTATAGTCCACGTTCTGATTGGGCGAGTAGTGCGCGTTTAAGTTTGAGAGATACGTGCTCAAGTACTGTCCTCCGGCCCAGAGCATATAAATATCGCCATTTCCTGCAAAAATCGCGCCCTGCGAGGTATCCAGGGCCGCGGCATGCAAAGTTTGGTCGCCACCAGCACCAGGGTTGCCAATGTATACATTACCGCTCGCGGCGCCGATGGTCGTGTTGCCCGACTCGGCATAAATGCCGGAGGTGCCCCACACGACGCCTACGCGCAGATGAAGTCCTCCATTTTCGGAATCAGTAAACTCGTTGCGCCCGGCAGTGCCTTGTATAGTAGTGCCGTTGACCGTGAGCCCGCCGGTAGTTATAGCCTGGCTCGTGGTATTGCCGGCGTTGGTAACCGCCTGGAGGTTGGGGGTTGCCGCGGCCGCCGGGCAGTTGGTGCCGTTTGCGAGGCACACCAGCACGCCGTTTGAGGTTATCGCGCCATTGACGTTGAGGTTATCCCATATTCCCACATTGCGCACGCCGCCCGCCGAGTTGTTGCCCACGATCATGAGCGTCTTGTACCCGCCGTTGTCGTTGTATATAGCTGCGCCGCCGGCGCCGGTGCCAAACTGGCTCCACACCGCATAGCTGGGTATGAGCCCGTACGCGCCGTCGACGCCGCCACCAGCTATGGTGAGCTTAGAGGTTGGGCTCGCCGTCCCTATGCCCACATTGGTCCCGTTGTCATATATGAGCGAATTGCCGATCGAGCTCGCTCCCGTAAACTTCACCACGGAGTTAACGACAGCGCTTCCCGTCCCCGTAATAGTCCCCGCATTGCCCGTAGGCCAGCTGGTGATGCAATTGGTACCGCCGTTAAAGCAGTATTGCGGAGACCACACAGTGCCTCCCGATACTATAGCTCCGGTGGCGCTTAACCCCGCAGTAGTAATATTGCCGGACTTGATTTGATTTGTTGAGCCGGTGTTAAGCGGAGCGGATGCGTTGCCGCTGGGTGGAGACGTGGCGGGGCCGGTCCAGGCAAGTACGCCTAATGCAAAGCTCAAGGCAACCGCGGTAGCGAGTCCGCCGGTAAACCATAAAGCTTTCTGTTTAAGGTCCATGTGTGTACTTAAGTATAGTCGCTATTTTAAAACGCATGAGAGTAATCCACAATAAAGCTGAACCTTTTGCGTTTATTGTGCAACCGATGCAGGCTCTGTTACCTGCACTAGAACAGCCTTCAGGTCGGTTGGGTCGGCAAACAGGCTCACTATCATGCCGACTTTAAGATCGGAAAGGGTGACAGGCGTCTCGACATTGGGGCTCGGCGCCACAAAAACCTCGCTCGAGTTGCCATAGGCCGCTTTTGCGCCAAAATCTTTAAGCTCCTGCGCATATGCGGTCTTGTCTTTGAGCGCGCCCTCTTGGTAAAGCTTAGTATCGGCATTAACCTCTGCCGTCAGGGTCGAACCATCCATCTGTTTAAAGGTAATACTCTGCGCGCCGATCGATACTATCGTACCGCTAAACGGCATTACCGATGATGCATAATGCGGCAGACTGTCGGACGGATTGGGCGCGCCCGGCGGCAAGACTGCGCCTTGAGCTGCTTCTTGCCCGGCTTGCGCCTGCCCGAGGTGCGTGTGAGACATCCCGCGTACTAAGTAGACCGCCGCGCCCGCAAAAATGACCGATGCCATCAAGATCATGCCTGCTGGAAGCAAAAATTTTTTGGTATCGGGGTGCATAAAAGATTGATTTAATAAATGGGAGAACCGTTAAAGAGTATCTGCCGGCATGCCTGAAAGTTACGCGCGCCGCCGCCGTCATTGCCCACTGCTATGCCAGTCACAAAATAGCCGCCGCCAAGCTGGTAGCAAAACGGTCCTCCGGTCCCGGCGTAGGTGTTGTTGGAGGCCCACACGAGCGCACCCGCACTCACTGCCGGGCAGTTAGTGCCGTTGCTTTGGCATAAGTAAGCTGAGGTATTTATCGTGTAGCTGCTGCCCGACTGGGAGACCGTGATGGCGCCGCCGTTGCCCGAAGCGGCGGTAAGGGAGGTAAGCCCCGCCGGCCCTTGCGGCCCAGTTGCACCTTGGGGGCCCGTGGCCCCTTGCGGACCCTGCGAACCGGTAGCTCCCGTTGCGCCTGTGGCTCCTGTAGCCCCTGTTGGGCCTGTTGCTCCGGTGGGACCCGCAGGGCCAGCAGGTCCTTGGGGTCCGGTACCGCCGACGCTCTGGCATGTGCCGTTTATCCTGAAACATCCGGTGACATTTATGTCGCCAACCACGTCGAGTTTGTAGCCGGGGTTGGTGGTGCCGATGCCCACATTTCCATTGCTCCCTAAAATGCGCATACGTTCATTGGTAACATTGGCTAAAAACCGTATGTCGCCATTCTGCGAGATTAAGTCGAGATTCGAGCCGGTCGAGAAAAGGAGCCCGTCACCTGAGCCAGCCGCTCCAACGGCCGCTTTGGTTGTGCCAAAAATGGTCGTCTGGATTAACTTGCCGCTATCATTGAGGGCTCTCAAGCTCGCGCTCCCTGCGCTGTTGATATTTGAAACATCTGCATATGTATCGGCAGCCTGGTCCTTGGAGACAACTAACGCGTTGGCTGGTGATGTGGTGCCCAGCCCAACATTGCCATTGCCCAGAATCGTCATCTTTTCTGTTGGTGCAACAGCGGGCGAGCCGCCCGATCCGGCGGTGTCGCCTTGCGTGTAGAATGCCAGGCGCGT
>Ga0265338_10002568_pt1 | contig 26849 bp, 23 predicted proteins | sample 42126metaG_FD_193579 | JGI IMG/M metagenome (GOLD analysis project Ga0265338, IMG submission 193579) | Rhizosphere microbial communities from Carex aquatilis grown in University of Washington, Seatle, WA, United States - 4-21-26 metaG | ecosystem: Host-associated > Plants > Roots > Rhizosphere...
GGGTACCGCCGGGGTACTGATCGATCAATCGATGACCAGCGCGGGAGCCTACTTCGACACCGGCAACGAATACGCCGACGATGTCTTTGAGGATGCCAGCGATGGCATCCGCGGCGGCAACAACGGATTGGGCGCCGCCGAAAGCTCGGTGTTGCGCTGCCAGTTCCTGCGCCAGACCGAGGCGGGCATCATCCTGAAGAACTTCAACGCGCTGGATTGGTTTATCTGGTACTGCACGTTTGCGGACAACTACGACGGCGTGTCCAACAATCCGGGCGCGGGCAACTTCCACGTGTTCGGTTCGTTGTTCCAACGTTCGACGAATGCCGATATCGACATCGTCGATCTGGGTCTGTTCTCGTTCCGCTACAATACGTCCATCGGCTCCAAGCAGTTCTTCATCGTGCCAAATACCTGGGCCAATGGCGCGGAACTCATGTTCCAGGGCAACACGATCGCCGACACCACCTCGGACACCGCGATCTCCATCGGCACCATGGGGCCCGTGTTCCTCATCGACAACGTCATCGCCAGCCGTAGCGGGGCCACGGGCGCGGCTGTCGTCCAGATCGGCTACGATACGTCGGAAATAGTGGCGGTGGGCAACACGTTCACGGTCAGCAACCCGATGTCGATCACCAGTTCGCAGGGTGCGTCCCAGATCATCAACGTCGATAACCAGACAGTCGCCCGCAGTTCACTGAACATTACCGCACCCACATTGCCCGGTGTGTTGCCAAATAATAACCGCACCGTGTTCGAGGTCCCGGCCGGCTCCAGCGGCAGCACAATCCAGTCAGCCATCAACCAGGCCGCGGCCCTCAGCGGCCAGCGGCCGGTGGTGCACCTGGCCCAGGGCATGTACACAATCCTGTCCACATTGACGGTGCCGGCCAATGCCGATGTCCAGATCATCGGTGATGGTGGCGTGTCCGTCTTGGAGTGGGGAGGCCCGGAAGGCACCAGTCCGTTCATCGAACTTGCCGGGCCGTCGCGCGCCATTTTACGTGATTTCATGATCCAGACCTACGGCAAGAGCGCCGGCATCCAGGTGGACAACGCCGACCAGGCCGGGGCCCGCATCTTCATGGAACAGGCGACACTGAGCCGCGGCATGACCGCCGGCTTGTTGGTCGATCAACTGGATAACGCCAATGTGGAACTGCACGACTTCTATCCATCGGCTACCTATACCGCTCCGGCTGTCACCGGCACCGGCCTGAAAGTTGTTGGCGGTCCCAGCGCTGCGAGCGGCAATCCACTGGGTGGGCGGACCTCCGTCTTTGCCGGCGCCGCCTCCGCCAATTACCTGAGTTTCGATGTCGTCAGTGGCGGCAGTCTGCTGGTCAACGATGTCTGGTATGAAAGCACCGTGGCTTCGACCTTTGCCCACGTCGCCGACAACAGCACCTTTACCGTCGATACGTGTCGCATGGCGCTGCCAGCGAACGGGTACTCAGTGCAGATGGACAACCTCAGCGGCCAAGCGTCGGTATTGAGCTGCCAGCCCGACGCGCCCGTGGGGATCTTTGGGACGGGCGCCGGCACTCTCTGGATGGCCGGTAACGAAAGTCACGGACCGACGAGCGATTACGTCACCGACACCGCCACCTCGACGACCGGGGTGTTCAGCGACAACCGCTGGTATGACCCCAGTTACGGCTCGCGGTCGGTGGCCGATCTGGGCACGGCGGATGCCAATCTGGTTCGTAACATGTTGGCTCAGCTGCGTTCAGAGAAGCCTCTCGATCAACCAGCCGTGCTGCCCAATGGTGTGACCGACTTGCGGTTGTATCGCGTGTTCGTCGACAGCGCTGTCACTGACATCCATCTCTCGCCGTAACCTCTCCGCTCGGACAACGTCCCGCCGAAAGCTGTTACAAAGTCGGGCTTCTGGAATCCTTTGTGCTTGGAAGGTGGATGCAATTTGATTGAAGCTATCTTCACGGAAAGATAAACTGCCCCAGATGTTACATGCCATCAACCTCGGAAGCCATTGGCCATTAATTTGTTGTGCATTGAGCGGACAGCCGGGATGGCATGACCTGCTCCCCGATAATTCCTCTCGCGCGACCGATAAGGTCATCGGTAATTCGATTCCGAAAAGTTTGGAGTTGAAGGCCGGCGAACTGGTTGAAGTGCGCAGTCGGGAGGAGATACTTTCCACGCTCGACAAAACCGGGTGTTTGGACGGCATGCCTTTTATGCCGGAGATGTTCGCCTTTTGCGGGAAACGCCTGCCCGTTTACAAACGCGCCCACAAGACCTGCGATACGATCTGCTGGAGCGGAAGCCGCCGCATCCTAAACGCCGTGCATCTGGAAGATGTCCGCTGCAATGGGCAATCGCACGGTGGTTGCCAGGCCGACTGCCTGGTTTTCTGGAAAGAAGCGTGGCTCAAGCGGGCATCCTCCGTCCCGGTCGCGGAGCATAATCGCGGATCGTCAAGGACAGGCGCGTTTGCCGGTAATCCCGGGTGCACGGAAGGCGAGGTTTTGGCCAATACTACCAAGACCGGCGGCGCCGCGACGGATGGGCCCGTCTATGTCTGCCAGGCAACGCAATTGTTGCAAGCGAGTTCCCCGTTGAAGTGGTGGGACCCGCGGCAATACTGGGAGGACTACACTTCCGGCAACTTCAGCCTGAAGTGGATGCTGGGTGTCATTTGTTACGCCAATTACAACGCGCTCATGAACGCGACTGGAAACTGGCATCTGCGCAAACCGCTTCGTTGGATCTATAACACGGTCCAGAAACTTCGACGGCGGTCGCCCCACCCGCGCGCCGCAGGTCGAATCCCGGCGGGCGGACCGACGCCGATTGTGAATCTGAACCTGCAGCCGGGAGAGATGGTTCGCGTAAAGAGTTTTGAGACAATCCTGGGCACCATCGATTGCGACTACCGCAACCGCGGCATGAAATGGGATGCCGAAATGGTCCCCTACTGCAACCGGGTGTATCGCGTGCGGAAACGCGTCCAGAAACTTATCGACGAGAAGACGGGCAAAATGCAGCACCTCAAGTCGGAGCCGATCATACTCGACGGCGCCATCTGTCAGTCGAGGTACAGCGAACATCGGTACTTCTGTCCCCGCGCCATCTTTCCCTACTGGCGTGAGATTTGGCTGGAAAGAGCTTCTTCAGACAGTCCTCCCAAAACACCACCGGACAACACCAAGCAAACCTGATCCCGGCGCCAGACCAACAAGCAGCGGGGAACCTCAGGGTGGATCAATCTGGTGTCCCAGTTTCTGGAAGCGCTGCAACTTGTAGATCAGCGCCCGGCGGCTAATGGCAAGGGCCTTGGCGGTCTCGGTGCGATTGAAGTTGTGTTTGCGAAGCGCTTGCAGAATGGCCTCACGCTCGATCTCTTCCAGTTGCTCCGCGTTGGCCGCGCCGGCCGGGGCCGGCTGCGCCGCCGCATCGCGGACGCGGGCCGGAAGATGTTCCGGCAGGATCAACTCACCAGAAGAAAGCAGCACGGCGCGCTCCATGGCGTTGCGCAACTCGCGCACGTTGCCGGGCCATCCATAACTCTCCAGGCAGGCCGCGACTGTTTCCGAAAACCGCGCGCGGCCCTTGGCGAATTCGGTAATGAACAGGCCCGCCAGGGGCAAAATGTCCTCCCGCCGCTCGCGCAAGGGCGGGACTTCGAGTTCGACCACGTTCAAACGGTAGAACAAATCTTCGCGAAAACGTCCGCCTTTGACTTCCTCATCCAGGTTGCGATTGCTGGCGGCCAGAATCCTGGCATTGGATCGAACCTCGCGATTGGAACCGACGCGCTGGAACCGGCCGTCCTGCGTCACGCGGAGCAGTTTGGCCTGTAGTTGGGGCGACATCTCGGCAATTTCGTCGAGAAAAATGGTGCCGTCGTTGGCTTCTTCGAAACGACCGATGCGCTGCGCGTGCGCCCCCGTGAACGAGCCCCGCTCATGCCCGAACAGTTCGCTTTCGAGAAGTGTTTCCGGGATGGCGGCGCAATTCACTTTCACCAGCGGGCCGGCGGCGCGTCCGCTCCAGGCATGGATGACGTCGGCCAACACCTCTTTGCCGACACCGCTTTCACCGGTGATCAACACGCGCGTGTCCGAGGGCGCGATCAATGACACGTCGCGAAAGATGGCCTGCATGAGCGGGCTTTTCGCGATGACAAACGACGGCAACTGCTTGTCCTCGCTGTACCGCAGGGGAACGGCCCGGGAAATGCCCGTGGCTTGTTGGACCGAGGCGAGCAGTTCATCCAGGTCGATGGGCTTGGCGAGATAATTCACCGCGCCATCCCGCATCGCGCCGACCGCTTCGCGTATGTCGGCGTAGGCGGTAACGAGTAGTACGGGTAATGTGGCGTGTTCTTTGCGAGCCCGGCGGAGTGTTTCCAATCCCGAAAGCCCCGCCATGCGCACATCGGAAACCATCATGTTGATTCCGCCGGCGCGAAGCGTTTCCAACGCGCGCTCGCCGGAATCCACCACCACCGTTTCAAAACCCTGGGCCCGCAGGAAAGAATCCAGCAAACTGCGCTGGCCCGGATCGTCATCCACAATCAGGATGCGCAACGGCTGGTTCGGCTCATTGTCCGATGGATGAGTCTTCAATTCTTCGTCGCCAGTTTCACGTGTTGCACACGGAAGATAGCACCTTTCGGCGCATTGGGAATACACTCAATTTCCCATCCGTGGGCGGCCACGATCTGCTGGACGACCGCCAGACCCAGCCCCGTCCCTTTTTGCTGGGTCGTGACGTACGGCTTGAAGATCTCCTGGCGGCGTTCGGGCGGCACGCCCGGGCCGTTGTCCCGAATCTCAAAAAATGCCTCGGTTGCGTCTTCTTTTCCGGTCACGACTTCGATGGCGCCGCCATCATTCACCGCTTGCACGGCGTTGAGCAACAGGTTGAACAGTGCCTGGCGAAGCAATTGTTCGTCCGCCTCGATGGACACCGGTTCGCCTTTGACTTCGAGACGGACTTTCTTCTCCTCGATATCATAGCCCAGCGCGCGAACCACTTCGTGGATCGCTGAATGCAGCGCCAGCATCGAGCGGCGGACTTCGCGCGGGCGGGAGTAATTGATGAACTCATTGAGTTGCACCGTGACCTTGTCCACTTCATCCACAATGGCGCGCGATTTCTCCCGGATTCCCGCCGGCGCATCCGCCTGCTTGGAAATCATCTGCGCCTGGCCGCGGATGATGTTGAGCGGATTACGCGTTTCGTGCGCAAGACCGGCCGCGGCCAGGTTCATTTCCCGGAGGTGCGTGGTCAATTCGCTGGCGCGCACCAGCCGCAACTGGAGGTCGGAAGACTTGGTCAGGTTCCGCCATGCCAGGCCGGAGCCGACGACGGAAACGCCAGCAAGCAACCCGATGATGCACCGGAGCCAGAGATCCTGATCGCAAGCGGCACGGACAGATTGGGTGGACATCACGATCACGAAACTGTGTACCCCCTGCTTTTGCAGCATGGTCTTGTAGTCTTCCTCGCTCATCCATGGTGGACGGGTGAGCCGCGGTCGGCCCGGGCCGCCGCGGGCCCGTGGTCGATTGGTGAGAGAATCTGACGACGCCGCTTCGCTATCAATATTCGTCGTGCCGGGAGCGTGGTCCATTATCTCTTCAGGGGGCGGAGGCATCGGGGGCGGGCCCGATGGCCGATTTGTCCCGAAGCGGTTTGTGTCGGACGACCTGAACATTTCATCCCGGCGCAGGATAATTGGCGGGCGGGCGCCTTCGATATCGTGGGTCACGTTGGTGCCCAAATCCACCAGGTTCATCAACGTGACGGTTTGCTCGTCCCAGCGCTCGGCGGGCCCTTCCACAGTCTTCGTCTGGAAATCCGCGAGCGTCCCTGCCGAGGCGACCACCTCCCCTGCGGCGTTGAGCAGGGCGATCCCGCTCAACTCACCGGGCCGGACAAGATCGTTCAGCGCTGATTCCAGTCGCTCTTTGGAGATCACACCGAAACGACGTTGGGACCGGAGAACGATGCCGAGTGTCGTGGAAATGTCTTTCGCGCGGAAAATCAGCGCTGACCGGGCCGCTTGTTGCACCCGGAAATGCTCGGCCGTCTGCCAGCCCAGGACCAGGGCCCAGGCGACCAGCAGAAGTCCGTAAATCAGCGTGCTGCGGCGGCTCATTTCCATGCGCGGCGTTCCGTCCGGGCGCAATCCATTGGGATTGCCAGCCGGGCTTAACTTCCGTTCTTGTGTGACTTCACCGGCAGTTTGTCAAGAAACCTGTCCAACTCCTGTTCGGAATAGGACTTGGGCACCAGGGAATGCGCTCGTTCGTTGGCGGACATCGCAATCAACTGTGACGGTGCCTCGATGACATAAGGCGTCAGGAAAATGAGCAGTTCCTCCCTGGCCGTACTGGTCGTTTTCCGTTTGAATAGGTTTCCCAGCAAGGGAATATCGCCTAGGAACGGAATCTTGGTCTCGGCGGATGCTTTGGTGTGCTGCATCAAGCCACCAATGACGATGGTTTGTCCATTGGGTGTAATCACAACGGTGTTGGCCGCAACGATGTCGATCACCGGCGCGCTGACGCCCGCACTGATCGGAACCGTCAATGTTGGATCAATGGACGAATCCTGGGGAGACACAATCATCTGTACCAAGCCATTTTGGGTGATGTAGGGCGTCACGGTCAAAATGATCCCCACCGGCGTGTACGTAATGGAGTTGATCGGGGTGCCGGACAATGTGTTGAAACTAACACTGGTAACGAGTGGAACATTTTGCCCAACCTGAACCATGGCTGGCTGATTATTTCGTGCCAAGATGGACGGACGCGATAACACTTCGGCCTTTCCAGCCTGTGCAATCGCACGAAGCGTTGCTTGATAATCGCTGCCCAGGACTTGATACATTCCCGCGCCCGGCCCGGCGGCGAACGGCGCGATTTGCTGGAAGCTCTGGATTGGCTGGCCAAGGATATTGGCAGTCGGTGCGTTGGATCCGGTGCCCGAAGCAAGTCCGGACAATCCGAAAACGTTGGCGAAGACGCCGGTTCTCCCACCGCCGATGCCGTTCATCCAGCCACCTTCGACGCCGAAATCCAGCGCGTCACTATGCGTTACCTGGACAAACACAACCTTGATGAGCACCTGAGGCTGCGAATGATCAAGATTACTGACAACCTGGGAGATGTTCCGGGTGGTCTCATCGTCGGCGATGACCGTAATGTTGTGTGTGTCAGGGTCGTAGGAAATCGTGGCGTTACCCACCGAGCCGGCGGGATTGTACTGTTGACCACTGGTCGAACTACTGCTGCTGCGGTTGGCAGCGCCACCGCCCCCGCCAAACCCACCGAATCCACCACCACCGCCGCTACCGGTGGTGCGCTGTTGGGCGCAGACTTCAAGCGCGGCGCACAAACAAAGACCGACCAGAACCGTTAGGCAGCGTTTCATTTTCAAGATTTGAGTATTCATGGTTTCCATCCTGTTGCGTGTTCTCGGTCTCAAGCTGGTTAGAATGACGTCCCCCCGGTACCACTGCGAGTCCCTCCCAAACTGGAGCCCCCGATCGAGCCCATACCGGATGTCGATGTCCCCGTGTTCTGCTGCTGAATCCGGTTCATCAACGGGCTCATCTGGGTGGACGAACTGCGGGTCGATGTGCTGCTCTGGAACATGTCCTGCAACACTTGCTGGACCTGTTGCGGATCGGCGTTTTCCAAATGAATGACGCTGACATGCGATACCTTGGGCGAATCCTGGTCAAGCTGCTCGATCATGTTGCCGATTTGATCGATCATGTCCTTGGCCGCCGTGACAATCACCGACGACGTGCGCGGATCAGGCACGGCCACTACTTGCTGCCGCTTCTTGATCCGATCGGCCTGGTTGTTGGCGGTGCCCGTAGCGCTAGTATTCCCAGCGGCAGCTCGTCCGCCACCAAAGTTGCCACCGCCACCAGCGCCTCCTCTGCCGCCAAACCCACCAAACCCTCCGAATCCGCCAAACCCGCCGAAGCCGCCCGGACCAAATCGTATCGGGGTTTGGGCGCCGGTCGAACTGCCCTGCTCGGAAAACAGTCCGGTCAGCAAATTCGCGATCTCCGTGGGATCGTGATGTTTCAAGTGAAACACGCGCAGTTCCGTCTCGTCCTCGGCGCTCGAATCAATGGCTTTGATGATCTCGACGAGGTGCCGGATGTTCGCCTGGGTGTCGGTGACGGCGATGGAGTTGCCGGCCTCGTTGGCAATGATGCGCTGTACCGAAATCATGGGCGACAAATCCTTCACCAGTTGTTCCGCCTCCACAAACCGAATCGGAATGATCTGGGTGACGATTTCGTCATTCTTCGGAATGGCCTCTGGATTGTTGCCCGTCTTGACCGGGATATCGCGATTGACCGCATCCTCTTTGCTGACAATCGTCAGCTTTCGCCCGTTCCGAATGGCGGCATACCCGTTCTTGTTCAAGACCGAGTTCAGCAAATCGACCGCTTCTTCCCTGGTGACAGGACGGCTGCTGCGAACATCCACCTTCCCCTTGACCGGCGTGTCCACCTCGATAATGAAACCCGCCGCGTCGCTGAGATAGCTCAGCACCATGTCGATCGGCGCGTCATGGAAATTCAAATGCAATTCCTTGTCGCCTTCCGTGCCATTCGCCGGGGGCGCGAGAAAAGTTGGCGCTTGTTCCGTCGCTGGTGCCGTTGCCGACCCGACCGTCGCATCCTGGTTCGTTTCTGCTGCCGACGCTTCCGCCGCCGGTGCGGTTTGATCCTGTCCATTCGCGGCTGACGGTAACTCACCCTGCGCGGGAGCGGTTTGATCTTGTGCGGGTGCATTGCTGCTGACAGCGTCCGCTGACGGCAATGGCCCGGTTTGGGCGTGTGCCGTCAGGAGCAGCCCCAACAGACAGCCTGCTGCCAACATCCGCATCATAAGAATTCTCATTTTAGCTCCTGTTCTCTCCGTTGCATAAGCCGCTTAAGCACATCGTTCGGTTCGTCGCTGGAACTGCTGCTGCTCGTATCGCTTGCGGTCACCGCCGCGTCTTCGGCCGAAGGCTGAGGCAATACGCTACTCGCGACCAACTGCCAGCTGCCCCGGTCTTCGCGACGCATTTGCGTGCCCACCCTCATCGTGACCTCTTTGCCGCCCGCTTCCAATTTCACGCTGGTAGGTGTGATCTCCACCACCTTGTACCCGGCGATTGCGCCTGAGTTCTGGAGGACCTTCTTGTATTCAGAACCTGTGCCGTCAAAGAAGGCAAACGTGCCCTTGTCATAACTCATGGTCCCCACCAGGGAAAACGCCTCGCCACCCTGCTGCGCTCGATTCCGGTCGCGGCGGCGGCCCGTCCGGTTCAAATTGAAAATATTCTTCTGGCTGATCGCCTGGAACGCGGAGAAACTCACCTGGCCCGTGTGGTTCGTCTCCTGCGCCGACGCCACAAGACCATTCGCCATCGCCACAGCAATGACAGTCCAGACCTTCCAGTGATGGAATGGCAATCCCGCTCTTGTCCGGTTCGTGTTCATTTTGCCTGGGGTGTGAGCACGAGGCCACTAACTTCCATGCCGAGGGTTAGTTGTTGGCCCGTGTTGTCGTGCGCGCTGAGTTCGGCTGATTCCACCTTCAACGCCATCGGCCCTTTCTCGATGGCGTACAGGAACTGGGTCAATGTATCCAAATCGCCGGCGGCGTCCACGCGGCATTCCAGCGTCATATACTCATCCGCGTCATGTTTCCATTGGGGCGTGATCGAGGTGATGCTCACCCGGCTTTGCCCGGACCATGTATCGAACGCCTTGAGCATCTGCTGTTCGGCCAGCGAAGGATTGTTCGGCAGCGTATTTGTTTGCATCTGCTGCCAGCGACGCCGAATCGCCTGCTCCCGTTGGAGCAAAGACGATCCTTGTGCAATCTCCCGGCGCAGTTCGGTGATTCGGTTCGATCGCGCCGTCCAAAGATGGCCCAAGGGCGTCAACACCAGCCGGTCGGCGGCGAACAGCGCGACGACCCCGATCGCCAGCACCACGAGAAGCTGTTGGCGATTGTTAATTCGCATTGTTCACTCCTTCATTCCAATGAAAATCGAAAGTGAATTGCATCGGCGACTTCCCGCGGATTTGGTCCACTTTGAGATCGGTCACGTTGTTGGCGGCGCGCAACTGGCCCAGGGTCCTCAGGAACGCGGCGTTGTCCCGCGCGATGCCGGTGCAGGTCACCACGTTCACGTCGCGGATTTCCAGTGTCTTGGCGGAAACGACTCCGTCCTCGGGAAACACCGTTGTCAATTGTCGCAGTATGCTGAGGCAGCGGAAAGATTCATCGAACCAGGGGCGGTACTGCCGGATCTGTTGCTGGAAGCCGTCGAGTTCCGTGACTTTGGCCGACATCGCATTCCATCGTGAACCCAGCCGGGTCAATTGCCATTGTTGTATAAGAAACGCAAACACCACCAGCAGGGCCACTGCGCCCGCCGTCGCTCCCGCCATCCGGAGCCGGCTGGAGGAATAACGGGTCGCCAGCTGTTGCCACTGGGTGATCCTGGGCCGCAGGAATTCGAACGGCGCCCCGCTTCCTGTCAGGTGGCGCGCGGCCAGGCTGAACGCGCGTGACACCGGCGCGTCGGCCGGAATCTTGACGCCAAATTCATTCGCCGAATAGGCGGGGACCGACTCTATTCTCAACCCCGCCGTTTCGAGCCGCACCTCCAACTCTTCCGCCAACTCCTGGGCGAGGTCGGACGGGCCGAAGACTCGCGCCCGCCGCACGGTCTCGCGGAGTTCCGCCGGCAACTGCCCCAATGTGATGCGCGTTTCGCGCGTGACCACGTCGGCGTGAAGCAGCGTGCGACCGCCTTCGGTTTCCAGTGCGCCTTCCAGTGCCCGCAGCGCCGCGACCCCGCCGCCACTGGTGATTTGCAATTCGACATGGCTTTCGCCAATCACCAGCGCCAGCATGCCGTTCGCTGCGTCCTTGTCCGGCGGTTGGAGTGCGGCGATACCCAGCGAAAAACTGACGGTCTTCAATTTCGCCCCCTGCAGGGCCCGCTCCAACAAGCCGAGGTGATTCTCGGGAATTCCAATCAGCGTGGCGTATTGCTTCTGGTTTGACGCCCGCCAGCGTGAGGTGGCCAGCCGCAAGGTCGCGACATCGCACGGGAATCCGCGTTCCGCTTCAATTTGCAGGAAGCTGGCAACGTCCGCCTCGGGTATGTTGGGTAATTCCACCTGCACGATGAGCGCCCATTTCAGCGGCACGCAGACGACACAGTGGCGCTCGCGCACCCCGGCCGCATCGAGATGATTGCGAATCTCGCGCCCCACAAGTTCCGGATCGGCCGTCAACGGGTCTAGCGACAGCGTCACCGAAAATGACTGCTGCAATTCCAGCGACTCGTTGGCTCGACGGAGCACAACTCCCTCAAGGCGGCTCCCGTCCAGCGCCAGCCCCAGCACCGAGGAATGGCTTTGTCGTTTCAGTGATTTCAGGTCGCGCCAATCGATCATTGGGTCTCCTTCGCCACCAGCGCCCGGCGGACGTCCTCACCCAATGCCCATCCGAGCCGGCTGAGGTCCTGCCGATAAACGATCTTCGCCGTGCCGTCGCTGATATCGAAAACGAATTTCACCCGGCGGTACCCGCGCCCGTACGGGCCAAGCGCGGCGATATCCGCGGTGAATTGATAGCTTTGCGTGGTGATGTAATCGCCCGCCTGCAAGGCCCGGATCGCCGGGCTGGTCGACCCCAACGCATCGACAATCCACGCGATCGAGCCGAGATTGTTGGGATTCGTCTGGCGGTAATTGACCAGTTGTTGCGCCGTTGGGACATCCATGCCGGGGAGACAACTCAACACGGTGACGCTCGCGGTATTGATGTTCACCCGTCCGCGGGTGAATGGCGCTGAGCTTACGGTGATCTCATTGCAAATCTGTTGAAACTCGCTCGAAATCATTCCGCTGCGCACATAGAACTGTAAGAGGCCGCTGAATGTTACCACGGCGGGGTTCGGGCCCCCCATCCCGAGTCGACGGAGGATTTGACCGGCGCGTCCCGGGCCGAACGTTGATCGCAATAGCGGCCGAAGTTGGGTCGGGTCATTGATATTGGTGCGCGCGGTGCCGTCGCTGTGCACGTTCGGCTCGCGGCTATAGACCGTGAGGTATTCGAGAAGCCCGGGGTCAACCTGGCCATTGCCGTCTTCATCCGTTTCATTGGCATCCAGGATGCCGTTGCGGTTTAGATCATCACCCGCAAGAATGTCCATCGTCGCGCCGTAGACCAACCGCAGTTCGTCCACGGATTCAAACGGAGCGCCCTTGCGTTGATACGGGGGCTGCTGCATCGCGTAATAGAACTGGGATGCGCCATTTCCGTTGGTACCCCGCCAATCGTAGATGGCGGACGCCAGGTCAGTGGTCATGCGCGGCAACCACGCAACTACATTGGTGGAAGCGCTATTCAGGTTTAGTTTCGATGCCTCATCCACCAGGCCGAAGGACACCTGATCGGGATGGGTCATGGGGTAACTGTTGTCGCGCCCGATGATCCAGAAGTGCGCGTCGCCGACCGGCACCGCTTCCGCTTGATACTGGGAAAGATCGGGTACGACGCCATTCGTGGCGTACGTGGTCAGAACGTAGCCCACATAACGTGCCGCGCCTTCGATGGCCTGGTCCGCCGCCATCCCCGAGGTGCGATTATCCGAAGCGCGCAACTCCATGGTCATGGAGTTCGCAAAATACAGCGCGATGCTGACCAACCCGAGCGCAATCCACAGCACGAGGATGAGCACCGAGCCGCGGCGGCCGGCGTCGTTAGCCCTGTAGCGGGTGCGATTTGGATGGCGCGGGTTCATTCAGCTTGTGGCACCTTGCGTTTGGTTCGTGGCGGAGTGCGTTTGCGTGTCGATAGGAACAACGATGACAATCGGCTGTCTGTTGCCGGCATCATTCCCTGCCAATTGAATCCGCACGCGGACCGCCATTGGCAGGTTGGTGTCTCCCATCGTCGTGTCCCATGCGGTACGCCATTGCGTGCCGTCGTAACAGTCAAAGTCCAGGCTTTGCACGTTGCCCATCATCCATTGGTCGTCAGGTGCCGGCGTAATGGTGGCGAGCAAATTGCGGGTGACACTGCGGATCAAGTCCCGGCCCGTCGCGGTGGCGCCGGCGGACCTCAATTCATAGGTGACCCGTTGCACTTCCCCCCACGGCTGGTTATCATGAAGCGCGCCGGTCGTGGCATACAGCTCGATGGACACATTCTGATTCAGGCCGAGGCTGGTGATGTCGCCAACCCTGAAATCACCGGACATAATCCCGTTGGTTGACGGCGGCATCGCGCCCTGCAGATCGCGCCGTAACGTCGTCAGTGCCTGTTCCACTGGCAGGGATTCATCCACCGCCCGGCTCGTGGTTTCGCGCAACCGCAGCGCGGTAAAGAAGATGGCGTTGATCGCGGCCAGTACGATGGCACAAATCCCCATGGCCAGCACCAGCTCCATCAACGTGAATCCGCCGCGGCGCCGCATTATGGAATGGCTGGTTTTCATTGCTGCAAATTCACCAACGTGCTCAGGCTCATCGAATACTTCCGATCGCGCGCCGGGAATGTCACTTCGACCGTCAGCAATTGCATTGAATCCGACGGCCACAGCGCGCTGTGCAATGTCCACTGGAAATCATGCCCGCTCTCCTGGACCACGCCGTTCTGGGTGGGCAGATTCCCATTCGCGGTAACGACACTCTCGTTCAGTACCCGCTCCGCCACGCGTGCCGCCTCGGCTTTGCGTTGGGCGACTTCGCCGGCCGTACTGGCGATGCGCAACGCATCGATTGCCACGGGAATCACGATGGCCATGAACAACAACGCTGCCAGCGTTTCCGCCAGCGTGAACCCGGCTTCGCCGCGCCGCCTGGAAATCAGTCTATTGGATGGAAGTTTGAATTGCATAGCTCAGGTGATTGGCGGCTTCCACCAGCCAGAGGGACGAACCGTCCGCGCCTGCGAGTCGCAGAGCGGATGGGCTGGATTCATCGATCGAACCGTCCGGCAAAAAACGAATGGCCGGTAAACTCCGACTGTCGACCGAAACGGGCTGCGCCTTGGCGGCTTCCAACTGCACATACTCCGCCATGGTAAAACTCTCCGCCTTCGGGTCGCCGTTGCGGGCGGTGGACTCCCGTTCGAGGCCGTACGCACGCTGCGGTGTGTCCACCCACAACAGCATGGGTGTTCCCTCGGAAACCGCTCGGCTCTGGCCTGCATGGGTGAGGGACAAGAGCCGCCGGGCCTCCGAATCCAGGGCCCGGCCCCGGAAAAAACTGGAAAGCATCGGCGCCGAGACGGAAACCGCCGCGACCAGCAACGCCATGACCAATACCAATTCGATCAGGGTGAATGCGGGTTCGTGATTCATGGCGGTTGGCTCTGTGGTCCGCACGTTCATTTCTTGAGCGTCCAATTGGAAATGTCGTCCTCGGTCCCCAGGCGCCCGTCCGGTCCCGCCGACGACACATCGTAGAAGCTGGGGTTGTGTCGACCGGGACACTCGTACACATAATCGTTGCCCCACGGGTCCTTGGGGATCACATCGCTTTGAAGATATGGGCCGTGCCAGTTGGAGGCCTGGCGCGGTTGCTGGATCAAATCCGCCAGGCCGTTTCGGCCCTTCGGATAATAGCCCATGTCCACTTCAAAGGCGTCGAGCGCGGTCTTGAATGTGGAGATCTGCGTCTCCGCCGCGGTCACCCGACCGCGCTGGGACACGCCGGAGAATTTCGGAAGAACGATGGCTGCCAATGTGCCGAGAATGACCAGCACGAGCAATAACTCAACCAGTGTGAACGCGTGTTGGTTCCGTTGAACCGTGACGGGCTTGCGGATGTATTTTTTCATAAGAATCATGGGGTTTACTTGATGTATTGTTGCAGGGTGAAAATCGGCAGCAACATGCCGATGAAAATCAAACCGATGAATCCGGCGATGATGAACAGCATCAACGGTTCCGCGAAGGCAACCGCGGTCTTCAGTTGCCGATCCAAATCGCCCTCGGTCACATTGGCGATGCGCACCAATTCCCCGTCCAGCCGGCCGCTTTCCTCGGCGACCGAGATCATTTCCAATATCGAACCGGGAAACAGCCCGCGACACGCCGCCAGGCTTTGACCCAGACGCCCACCCTCCTGCACACGTTCGATGGAGGTGGACACGGCATCGACAAGGATCTGGTTGCCGATGGATTTCCGCGCGACGTTCAGGGCCTGCACGAGCGGTACACCGGCGCCGAGCAAGGTGCCGAGCATCCGGCAAAAACGCGCCATCGCGAATTGGGCGATCAATGGCCCTACCACCGGGGAGCGCAAGACGATCGCCTCCCAGACGCGCCGTCCCTTTTCCGAAGCGAACCAGCCGCGCACCAGAAACACGGTCGTGACCAATCCCGCCGCGACGAACAGCCCGTACGAACGCACGACATGGCTCGCGGCAATAATGATCTGGGTCAGCACCGGCAAAGAACCGCCGAATCCCTGAAATAGTTTTTGGAAGTTGGGGATGAAGAACGCCAGTAGAAATGTCAATACGCCCAGCGCCAGCACGAGCAGGATGGTCGGATACAACATTGCGCTGGTGACTTTCGAGCGCAGTTCCTTCTCGCGCGATTGGAAATCGGCGATTTGTGCCAGCACCAGGTCCAGGAATCCGCCCGCCTCGCCGGCCTGCACCATGGCGACGTACACACGCGGAAAAACTTCCGGCGATTTCGCCATCGCATCCGCCAGCGGCATGCCATCGATGACGAGGTCATGGATTTCTTTCCACTTCGTCTTGGCGACTGGCGTAGAGGCTTCCGTGTACAGGATGACCAGCGCCCGGCTCAACGAAACGCCCGCCGCGAGCAGGCTCGACAACAGACGCGTGAAATTCTCCAGCGCCTTGACGGAAACCCGCTGCGACTGGAACTTGAACGAGACGTTTCCAAAAGACGGCAGGCCGGTCTTGCCGGGTTTGTCCGCCACCGCGCTTTCCGACAGGCTGACCGGGCGCAGGCCGAGTCCCTCCATTTGGCGAAACGCGTCGGGCCGTCCCGCGGCTTCCAGCTGGCCTTCCGCGATGCCGCCATCGGTTTGCAATGCTTTGTAATGAAACGTGGGCATGGTCGCGTCTATCTCTTGGGAACTGCAGCAACGCTGGTGGGTGTCGCGGTTGCCGGGGCGTTCGCCGATTCATTCTTGGTGGCGGCGGCCACTTCCTTGGCCGTCGTCACGCTCAGTACTTCCTCGACGGTCGTGATGCCGAGCTGCACCAGGCGCCACCCGTCTTCCGCCAGCGTACGCATTCCCGCGCGGCGCGCCGTATCGCGGATTTGATCCGTCGAGGCGCTTTTCAAGATCAGTTGGCGGATTTCGCTGTCGGTATCCATCCATTCAAAAATTGCGTGGCGGCCGTGGAACCCGGTGTGGCGGCATTCACGGCAGCCGACGGAGCGATAGATCGTGGCGGTCGCGGGAATCCCCAGGCTTGCCTTGAACGCCTGGGCCGTTGGCGAATCATCTGCCTGTTTGCAATGCGTGCACAACACACGCACGAGGCGCTGGGCGAGCACGGCTTCCAGGGATGAAGCAACCAGATACGGTTCGACTCCCATGTCCACCAGCCGGGTCAACGCGCCGGGGGCGTCATTGGTGTGCAATGTCGAGAACACCAAATGGCCGGTGAGCGACGCCTGGACGGCGATTTGCGCCGTTTCCTGGTCGCGGATTTCGCCGATAAGAATCACGTCGGGGTCATGCCGCAGGATCGACCGCAGCCCGCGGGCAAACGTCAGCCCGGCTTTCTCGGAAACCTGGATTTGATTGACGCCCTTGAGTTGATACTCGACCGGGTCTTCAATCGTGATGATCTTGCGAAGGGCATCATTGATTTCGTTCAGCGCCGTGTAAAGCGTTGAGGTCTTGCCGCTGCCGGTCGGGCCGGTGACGAGGATGATGCCGTGCGGCATCTGGAGAACGCGACGAAAACCCTCGAGTTCGCGTTTCTCCATGCCCAACTCGCCCATGCCGAGCAGTGTCGCGTTTTGCCGCAGCAGACGCATGACGACCGCTTCGCCGTGCAACATGGGGATTACCGAGACGCGGATATCGACTTCGCTCTCATCCACGCGGATCTTGATGCGGCCGTCCTGTGGCAACCGCTTCTCCGCGATGTTGAGGTGACTCAGGATTTTGACGCGTGACACGATCGCAGGCTGGAACCGCTTGAGTTGCGCGGGCACGGCGGTGTCCTGCAACACGCCGTCGATGCGGTAGCGAATGCGGAATTCGTCTTCGAACGGTTCGAGGTGGATGTCCGACGCGCGCAAATCGATGGCGTCGCGCAAGACCTGGTTGACGAAACGGATGATGGACGCTTCGTCCTCGGCGGGAGCGTCGAGATTTGTGTCGTCGAGATTGTCGTCAACGACCTGGAAAGATTTCTCCTCGTGCAATGTGTCGATGGTGTCCGCGCCGACACCGAGGTGTTTCTTGATTTCACGCTGGATCGCTTCGCTGGTAGCGAGGATGGGCTTGAGGGTCAAGCCGGTCAAGGTCTTGAGGGCATCAAGTCCCTGCGTGGCGAACAGGCGGCTGGTGGCGACTTCGGCGCTCCCGTTCAGGCGGCGCAACGGGAGCAGTTGCTCCTTCAGCAGAATGCGCGCGGGGAAAAGTGAGAGAAGCTGGCGATCTGGTTCAATATCTTCCAGCGTCGTGTAGGCAAGACCGTATTCCTTCGCGAGCCATTGCAGGACCGCTTCCTCGCTTTGCCCGGCGAACTTGGCGCGGGCCAAAGATTCCACATCGGTCGAGGACAGTTGCTTTTCTGTCACCATCCGCTCCAGCAACTGCTTCGAGGATGCTTCTTGTGCGAGGGGTTCGCCCATAACTTTAATCTGCCAGCTTCTCTCTGTGTCTCCCGGTCTAGTTGAGCAATCCCAGCAAGACGGCTTGCGCTTCCTGACGGGAGGTCAGCACCTTGCGAAGGTCTTCCTGTGCCTGCGCCAGCTTGGCTTCCTTGGCCGTGCGCGAGGCGCGGTATTTATCCAACGCGGCTTTCACCTGCGCCGTCGGCGCGTTGTCGTCGAGGGTCTTCTGTAACGCATCTGCTTCCGGACTGGACTGGCCGCCGAAACCGCCGCGTCCGCCCTGCGCGTTATTATTATTGTTCCCGCCGCGCCGGCCCATTCCGCCAAAGCCCCGGCCGCCAAATCCCACATCCCGCCGGGCGTCGAACTCTTTTTGAATCAACGGTTGGACGGCAGCCCAATCGGTGTCGTTCGTGAACGCCAGTCGCTCCCGAATGGTATCCATCATGCGCTGTTGGAACGCCGCAGGATCGAAGTTGCCGCCACCGCCGCCGTTGCCGCCGCCGCCATTGCCTCGACGGCTCTGGCCCCCACCATTTGTACTGCCAGTGTCTTGCGCCAGAAGTGTGCCCGCGCCCAAGCAGAGTGCCGCAGCAACTCCGCAGATAACCAACACTTGATTCGTCTTCATTCCAAAGATTCCCCTCCGTAGCTGGCGTTGTTTTTTGGCCAATGTCGCGACGACCCCGGGTCGACACGTACGTAGTGCCCGCAAGCTGTGTCTTCTCCACTTGCACGGAATGTGCCAACGTCAGAAACCTAATGAAATCAACGAGTTGTGAGGCCGTAGGTGTGCAAATCATGCGCGTCGCCCCCGGGGTTGAGCAGGATTTGCGCACGTCATGCGTGCATCGATTTGCAGGACAAGACGCTGTTCGGCTACCCGCCTGCTTCGAAACCGGGATAGAGCGTCATGCCGCCGTCGATGTAGATATTGGTGCCGGTAATGTAGTCGGCGTGGTCGCTGGCCAGCCAGACCGCCGCCTGCCCGATGTCCTCCGGTTCGCCAATCCGCTTGTAGGGAATGAGCTTCATCAGATTCGCGTACGCCTCCGGCGTGTTCCAAGCGGAGGTATTGATAGGCGTGCGGATGGCGCCGGGGCAGATGCTGAGAACGCGAATGCGGAATGGCGCGACCTCCTGGGCAATGCTCTTCATCATCATCATGATGCCGCCCTTGGACGCCGCGTAGTTGACGTGGCCCGCCCACGGAATCACGTCGTGGACGGAGCTTATGCAGATGATCTTGCCCGCCGCGCAGGAAACTTCCTTGCGCACACCGCGCCGCTTGAACTCCTTCACCGCCTCGCGGGCGCATAGGAACTGGCCAGTCAGGTTGACTCCGATGACGGTATTCCACTGGGCGAGCGTCATCTCCTCGAACTTCGCGTCCTGCTGAAGACCGGCGTTGTTGACAAGGATGTCGATCGTGCCGAACTCCTTGAACATCCGGGCGAACATCTCTTTCACTTGTTCCTCGTTCGAGACATCGGCCTCATGTGCGTAGCACTTACTGCCACAATGACTGGCGCGCTGGACCACATCGAGCGCAGCGGTGTCATCGGAGCGATAGTTCACCACGACGTCCGCGCCGGCTTCGCCCAACGCGATGGCAACGGCCTTGCCGATGCCGCTGTTGGCGCCGGTCACGAGCGCTTTCTGGCCCTTCAAAATCTTAACGATGGGACAAGCCGGCATCACGACGTCCGGAAGCTCATCCGCACGCGCGTCCCTGACGAATTGACTCATGGATACGGCCATAGGGGTTCCTCCTGAATTAAGTTTCGCTGGTTGACCCACTGCCACGCCACCTTGGTGGATGGTAGCGCAACTATTCGTGTCCGGCAAATCTCCGCACGTCAGCCGGGAATCCGTCGTTATGGCTGCAGTTTACACGTCGCCAATCCGTGCTTCTCGAGATAACGCTGGTGATCCTCCTCGGCACGGTAGAACTGGCTCTCGGGCACAATCTCGGTGACGGTGGACCGACGTGACGCCCCGGACTCACACCACTTATCCCTAGCCGCCCTGGCGATTGTCTCCTGCTCGGCGCTATGGAAAAAGATCAGCAGGCGGGACGGCGAACCGACATAATTCGTTACCGTCGGGCTGTGTATCTTGAAGAAATATTCCACCAACTGCTCGTAGCTGATTTGCGAGGGGTCGAACGTCACCCGGCAGGCCTCGAGGTGGTCGGCCTGATGTGAGCTGACGGTTTCATACGTGGGGTTCGTGATGGTTCCGCCCGCGTAACCAACCACGGTGTCGGTGACGCCCTTCAACTGACGGAATGCTGCTTCCAGACTCCAGAAACATCCGCCGGCAAACGTGGCGGTTTCCATTCCTGCTTGCGGTTTCTGGGCTGCCGGGGTTGCGGATCGTTGGGCAAGAACAAAGCCGGCACCCAAAGCCATGGCCACGATCAGCGTCGCCACGTATACGTGAAGATGTTTCTTTGGACCCACTTCCTTATGATGAAGCTTCAAGGAGGCGAGTTTCCGAATTCCGCGGGCTTCTTGCGCACGGGCTGGAGACATTGTATGGTTTGCCACGGCAGTTCGGGTGACCCTCACATGGAACCAACATCCTGGCATAACAGAATCGTGTGCTCATGAATCCTGCGCAGACAGCCGAGAGCCAGCGTCTCGCCGAGGACGCGCAGCGAGACAAGAACTGGAAACGGTGGGGTCCGTACCTGTCCGAGCGGCAATGGGGCACCGTCCGTGAGGATTACTCCGCGGATGGCACCTGCTGGGATTACCTTCCGCACGACCACGCCCGCAGCCGCGCCTATCGTTGGGGCGAAGACGGGTTGCTCGGCATTACCGACCGCGAATGCCGTTTGTGTTTCGCGCTCGCGCTCTGGAACGGCAAGGATCCCATCCTGAAGGAGCGCTTGTTTGGCTTGAGCGGCCCGGAAGGCAACCACGGGGAGGACGTAAAAGAGTGTTACTACTATCTCGATTCGACGCCCACGCATTCCTACATGAAGGCGCTGTACAAGTATCCGCAAGCGGCGTTCCCATACGCGTGGCTGGTCGATGAGAACCATCGCCGTGGCCGGAATGTGCCCGAATTTGAACTCTTGGATACCGGCGTCTTCAACGACAGCCGCTACTTCGATGTCTTTGCCGAGTACGCGAAAGCCGGCCCTGACGATGTCCTGATTCGCATTACAGTGGCCAATCGCGGACCGGACGCCGCGACGGTGCACCTGCTGCCCACGCTATGGTATTGCAACACCTGGACCTGGGGTTGCAAACATGATGGCTGCTCGGCCAAACCATCTATCACTGTCGCGGGCGATTCCCTGCTCCGGGGCGATCACAGCAGCTTTGGGCGGCACCACCTCGTGGCCGGTCCCGGTCCCGACCAGAAAGCGCCCGAGTTTCTGTTCACCGAAAACGAAACCAACACCCAGAAGCTGTTCGGCACGACCAACCGGACGCCATACGTCAAGGACGCCTTCCACGAGTATGTCATTCAGGGTAAGCGTGACGTCGTGAATCCGAAACTGGTTGGGACAAAGGCCGCCGCGCACTACGCGCTGAAGATTCCTGCCGGGAAAGACGTCGTGATTCGACTCCGATTGTCCACCGACCAACTCTCGGTCACGAGCAGTCTCGGCAAGGAGTTCGACGATATCTTTGCGGCGCGGCTGCGGGAAGCGGACGAGTTCCATTCGGACATCGTTCCCGCGACTTTGGACGCTGCAGGGAAGAGTGTCGTGCGGCAGGCTTATGCCGGCTTGCTATGGAGCAAACAATTCTATCATTACATCGTCGCCGACTGGCTCGATGGCGATCCCAACGAACCTGTTCCCCCGGAAAGCCGCAAGAGCGGCCGCAACGCCGAGTGGCGACACCTGTACAACCGCGACGTCATTTCCATGCCTGACAAATGGGAATATCCCTGGTACGCGGCATGGGACCTGGCGTTCCACATGATCCCATTCTCGAAACTCGATCCTCAATTCGCAAAGGAGCAACTCGTGTTGTTGCTGCGCGAATGGTACATGCACCCGAACGGCCAGATTCCCGCATACGAGTTCGCGTTCGGCGACGTGAATCCGCCGGTCCATGCGTGGGCGGCTTGGCGCGTGTACAAAATGACGGGAGATCGTGGCGCACGCGACCGGGTGTTTCTCTCCCGGACATTCCAGAAACTGGTGATCAACTTCACGTGGTGGGTCAACCGCAAGGATGCTGAGGGAAAGAACATTTTCAGCGGCGGTTTCCTTGGCCTCGATAACATTGGCGTCTTCGACCGCTCGAAGCCGTTGCCCACCGGTGGTACTCTCGGGCAGGCCGACGGCACGGCATGGATGGCGTTCTATTGCAGCACGATGTTGTCGATGGCGCTGGAGTTGGCGCAGGACAATCCTGCGACCGAGGACATGGCGTCAAAATTCTTCGAACACTTCGTGGCCATCGCGGACGCGATCAATACACTCGGTGGCACGGGCCTGTGGGACGAGACGGATGGCTTCTTCTATGACCAACTTCATCTGAATGGGCAGACCATCCCGCTGCGCGTCCGCTCGGTTGTCGGACTGCTGCCGGTGATCGCGGCCGAGGTGCTGGAGGATGATGTCATCGACAAGTTGCCCGGCTTCCGCAAACGGTTGCAGTGGTTTCTCGATCATCGGAAAGACCTCGCGCAGCAAATCACCTATATGGTGGCGGAAGAAGACGACCACGGGCATCGGCTCCTGGCGATCCCGTCGCGCGACCGGCTGGAACGCATATTGCGTTACATGCTCGACGAAAATGAGTTTCTCTCACCATATGGCATCCGCTCGGTATCGAAGTTTCACGAGAAGAATCCATACGTATTCCACATCAATGGCCAGGAATACCGCGTGGATTACGTTCCCGCCGAGTCCAACATCGGCGAGTTCGGCGGCAACTCCAACTGGCGCGGCCCGATCTGGTTCCCGATCAACTATCTTTTGATCGAGGCGCTGGAGCGGTATCACCACTTCTACGGGGACACGCTGAAAGTCGAGTGCCCCACCGGTTCGGGCCACTTGATGAACCTGCAGGATGTGGCGGATGAACTGCGCGCCCGGTTGTCGCGCATCTTCCTGCCCGATGGAAACGGTCGCCGTCCCTGCCATGGCGCCGAGCCGCGCTATGCCGAAGATCCGTATTGGAAAGATCTCGTGCTGTTCTACGAGTACTTCCACGGCGACAACGGCCGTGGCGTCGGCGCCGGTCATCAAACGGGTTGGACCGCGTTGGCAGCGCAGTGCATCGAGGAAACGATCCGGGCGCGCGAGGAGAAACACAACGGGAGCGCGGATCGGCATGTGCACGATGTGGGATCCACACCTCTTCCCGCCAAGTTCCCCGATAAAAAGCCATCTCGTGTTGCGTAGGCACACTTCGGGCTGCAACTGATGCAGTTGAAATGAAACCAAGACGGAATCGGCTGCAAGTGAGTGTCCTGAAACGGCTGGAGGAGGGTTTGCCTCCAACCCGTCCGCAGCGGCTTCGGCTACACATTCAAACCGTCTGGCGACATCGACGAAGCCAAAGTCCGCATCGAGTCGGGTTCCAGCTCAAGGGAATTCTGCGCGCCCTGTTTCGCCGGAGCGGGAAGCGGAGGATCAGTGAATGAACTCCGCGCCTGATACTTCCTTGCGTTCGCGGCTGCTCACATTCACCCGCGGATTGAGCCCCGATCCTCGCGTGGAGATGAACGAATGGACTCCGTTGTTGCAGTCGGGCCTGCTCGATTCCGCAGCGACACTGCAACTAGCCGAATGGATTCAGCGCGAGGTGGGCGCCGATGTCGACCTGCTCCAGTTTGATCTTTCCAAGGAATGGAACACGATCATCGATATTGAAAACTTCATCCAGCGCCATCGACGCACCCAGACGGGTTGAATGACGCGATCATGCCCGCCGCTGACTACCGCATTGTCCCGTATCGCCCCGAGCACCGGGCGCAAGTCATCGAATTCCAGAAAGACCTCTGGAGTCCCAGCGCGGAACTCAATGGGGCTTATCTCGATTGGAAACACCTGCGTAATCCGTATGTGAACGAGCCGTTGATCTACCTCGCACTGTGTGGGGAAAAGATCGTTGGCATGCGCGGGTTCTTCGGGGCGAAATGGCAGTTCGGGTCGCCACGGCAAACGCAGGTGATCCCGTGCGCGAGCGACATGCTCATCGCTCCCGAGCACCGGAACCGCAGCTTGATGACGTTGATCATGAAGACCGCGCTGAAGGACCTGGCACAGAAAGGTTACGCTTACGTTTTCAGCATGAGCGCCGGATCAATGACCCTGGTGAGCCAGATGGCGATGGGCTGGCGGAGCGCGGGATCGTTGCAACCCAGGCAACGTGTTGTTCCAGCCAAGCCATCGTTTCCCGCAGTGCGCGCGCTTCTCAAGAAGTCGCCCCTGGCTGTCTCTCTGTACCGATGGTTACGCCGTCCCGGCGGTCGCGCAACGCCGGGTGCAACTGGCGAGTCACACGGAAATCATTTTGATGATTTCGACTCGCGGAGCAAGCGACTCGGTCAGAGCATCGGCGCGCATGTGTCGATCCGGGAAACTCCGCGAACCGAAGCCATGGCGGAACTGGTTGCCAGACTCGAGAACGACCGGCGCATCCGTCATGTCCAGGATGAACCGTATTTCGCGTGGCGATTTCAGAATCCGCGCAGCCGCTACCGGTTCCTCTTTTGGGACGACGAACGTCTGGAAGGTTACCTCGTGCTGCAGTCGACGCCTTTCCCCTGGATGCCCCATATCAACCTGGTCGCCTGGGAATCGACCACGGAGCGCGCCGGCGCCGACCTGCTGCAGGCGGCGATCGAACTCGTCGGGCGCGAGACGCTGTTTACATGGTCGGCAACGTTGGGGGAAACTGAGCAACTGATGCTCAACGCCGCCGGGTTTACGCGGGTCACTCAGACCATCACCCAACACCCCGCGACCGTGTTGGTGCGACCCGCTCGTGACGAGATGCTGAACGAGGTATGGTGCGTGGGCAGTATGCGTTTGCTGGACCTGGGATCGTGGGACCTGCGGATGATCTACTCGGACGGTTTTTGATTCTCCAATACCCAGCGCAAATCCACCGGCGAGAGTCCCGCGCATTTCTGAGCCACTTGAGAGCGGTTGATTTTACCGCGGGATGTCCGGGGCATATCATCGAGGAGATACCAACGCGCGGGCATCTGATGTTTGCCGACGTGACGGGCCAGCCAGTCGTGCAACGCGCGGACGTTCTCGTCGCCCGGAGTTTTCAACACGACAGCCAATCCGACATTTTGACCGTACAAGGCATCATCGTACGCGAATGTGCAGACATCCAGCGCGCCTTCGAACCGTTCGACAATGGCGTCGATGTCGCCGGGATAAATCTTCATGCCACCCTTGTTGATTTCTTCGCGTTCGCGACCGCGCAGATAGAGGTAGCCGCGGTCATCGAGCAGGCCGATGTCGCCCGTCATGAACCAACCCTGACTGACCACCGCGTTCGTCAGATCATCCCGGCCGAGGTAGCCTTTCATCAACGCGGGTGTGTTGAGCCAGACGTAGCCGGATTCGCCCGGGGCGCATTCTGTGGCCGCACTCGGCGCGTGTTCGGCGCTCGACGTTTTGAGAATTTTGATCACCGATCCCCAGCCGACACCAATCAGGCCGTCTTCCGGCACGAGGTCCGGCACGGTCGTGCCCGCGGCCCAGCTTCCCGTTTCGGTGATGCCGTAGGCGTTGCCCACGTTGCTGGTGCCGGTCCAACGTTGGATTTCCTTCCAGAGAAACGCCGTCAACGGGGCCGATCCGCAAAACACGCGTTGCAGCGTCTGCTTCGTGGGCGGCTTGGCGATCTTGAGCGCCACGCGCCAGACGGTCGGCACGGAGGACATGAACATGATCTCGTGTTCGTCGAGCAAGGCGCCGAGTTGCATGACCAGGTCGGTCTTGAACGGCGGGACGATGAACAGATCCTGCCCCGAAAGCCAGGGGAACAGGCAGTTGCAGATCAGCCCGTGTCCGAAATGCGTCGGCAGCAAACAGAGCGTGCGGCGGAAGTCTTTCAAATCCAAGTTCTGCCGCAAGCCCATCCAGCGGGCGCGCAACGAACGGTGCGTGTGCACCACTCCCTTCGGTTGCCCGGTCGTTCCCGAGGTGAACAACACCAGCGCGTCCCGATCCAATGTGAACGCGCTGCCCATGGCGGGATGGGACGTTGATGGCGAGTGTGCGGACGCCTCGGTGGTGAGCAACACGTTGACCTGCTGCTGCTCGAGCGCCGCGGCCAGCACTTTGTCTGGTGGATCGCAGGCGATTGCGAAGCGGGGAGTAGCTGCCTGCGCCAGCGTTCCCACTTCAAAGGGCGTCAGCCGGGCATCGATCGGAATGGCGCAACCACCGAGCATCCACACCGCCATGAGATCGACGAAGAATTCCAGCCGGTTTCCGTAGAGGAGGAAGACGCGGTCCGACGGCTGCATACCGCGGGTGTGGTACCAGGCCACGCGTAGGGAGATTTCACGGTGGATCGTTGGCGGATCCCATCTCCGGCCCGTCAACGGCTCAATCAAGTTTCCAAACTGCAGGTCGAGGAACACGATTCCCTCTCCGCAGAGCATAAATCAAACCCGAACTTGATCGCCACCCTGTATTCGACACGACGGCGGATCGAGACGACAGTCACAATCCAGCGGCATTGACGACGTCCGGGTAGCCGGCCATCTTTAGCCTGACTCACGTGTTTCTCGGGCTTGCGACAAGCAATGCGATCCCGCCGGCCAGCGCGAGCGCACCGGCCACAGGCGGGATGAAGTGGCTGTGGGTGGTCTCGAAGTGCATTCCGAGGAAATCGACAGGCTTTCCTGGGGTCTTGTAAGTGATGCCCGAGTAGGCGAGCACCACGATGCCAAGTGCGATCAGGATGGCGGCAATGATTCTTGTATTCATCTCGATCCTCCAGTTTCCCCTCTTCGGGTAACCGATTCTT
>Ga0265338_10002569_pt1 | contig 26843 bp, 22 predicted proteins | sample 42126metaG_FD_193579 | JGI IMG/M metagenome (GOLD analysis project Ga0265338, IMG submission 193579) | Rhizosphere microbial communities from Carex aquatilis grown in University of Washington, Seatle, WA, United States - 4-21-26 metaG | ecosystem: Host-associated > Plants > Roots > Rhizosphere...
GAAGGTGTATTGGTTAGTACTGGTAAGGGTATCAGTTGGGGTGTCGGTAGGCGTCTGAGTAGGCGTTTCAGTCGGGGTTTCCGTGGGCGTATTCGTTAGCGTTTCGGTAGGTGAGTCAGTTGGCGTATCTGTGGGAGTATTCGTCAGCGTAGCAGTTGGAGTGGCCGTAGGTGTTTGAGTAGGCGTATCGGTTGGTATGTCGGTAGGTGAATTCGTGGACGTTGCCGTCGGAGTGTTCGACAACGTGTCGGTAGGCGTATTGGTCGGAGTATTAGTCGGCGTAACGGTTGGGCTATCCGTGAGAGTGTCCGTTGGTGAGTTAGTCGGTGTATTGGTTAGAGTTTCCGTAGGTGTATTCGTTAGCGTGTTGGTGGGTGAGTTGGTCGAGGTATCTGTTGGAGTGTTCGTCAGCGTAGCAGTTGGAGTGGTAGTAGGTGTATCGGTTGGTGTCGAAGTTGGAGTATTGGTCGGGGTAGCTGTTGATGTGTCGGTGGGAGAATTCGTGGACGTTGCCGTCGGAGTGTTCGACGGCGTGTTGGTCGGTGTATTCGACGCGGTGTTGGTAGGCGTGTTAGTGGCAGTAGCTGTGGGAGTGTTCGTTGCCGTGGATGTAGGTGAATTTGTAGCTGTTGGAGTTGGCGAGTTGGTGGCCGTTGGCGTCGGTGTGTTCGTTGGCGTATTCGACGCGGTGTTGGTAGGCGTGTTAGTGGCAGTAGCTGTCGGAGTGTTCGTTGCCGTGGGGGTAGGTGAATTTGTAGCGGTTGTAGTTGGCGAGTTGGTGGCCGTTGGCGTCGGTGTGTTCGTCGGCGTATTTGTTGGTGTGTTCGTCGGACTATTGGTCGGTGTATTCGTTGCTGTATTCGTGGGAGTGTTGGTTGGAGTATTCGTAGCCGTAGGTGTGTTGGTAGGCGTATTCGTTGGGGTATTAGTCGGTGTGTTAGTTGGCGTACTAGATGGGGTGTTGGTCGGGGTATTCGTTGGTGTGTTCGTTGGAGTATTGGTAGAGGTATTCGTAGCCGTGGGTGTGTTGGTGGGCGTATTTGTTGGGGTGTTCGTCGGGCTATTGGTCGGTGTATTCGTTAGTGTATTCGTGGGAGTGTTGGTTGGGGTATTAGTCGGCGTGTTAGTTGGCGTATTCGTAGGTGTGGGTGTGTTGGTGGGTGTGTTCGTCGGACTATTGGTCGGTGTATTCGTTGCTGTATTCGTGGGAGTGTTGGTTGAGGTATTAGTCGGTGTGTTAGTTGGTGTATTCGTAGGCGTATTAGTAGGCGTTTTCGTAGGTGTATCCGTAGAAGTTTTCGTTGGGGTATTAGTAGGTGTGTTAGTTGGCGTATTTGTTGGTGTGTTCGTCGGACTATTGGTCGGTGTATTCGTTGCTGTATTCGTGGGAGTGTTGGTTGAGGTATTAGTCGGCGTGTTAGTTGGCGTATTCGTAGCTGTGGGTGTGTTGGTAGGCGTATTAGTCGGTGTGTTAGTTGGTGTATTCGTAGGCGTATTAGTAGGCGTTTTCGTAGGTGTATCCGTAGAAGTTTTCGTTGGGGTATTAGTAGGTGTGTTAGTTGGCGTATTAGATGGGGTGTTTGTCGGAGTATTCGTTGGTGTGTTCGTTGGAGTATTGGTTGAGGTATTCGTAGCCGTGGGTGTGTTGGTCGGTGTATTTGTTGGTGTGTTCGTCGGACTTTTGGTCGGTGTATTCGTTAGTGTGTTCGTGGGAGTGTTGGTTGGGGTATTAGTCGGCGTGTTAGTTGGCGTTTTCGTAGCTGTGTGTGTGTTGGTAGGTGTAGTAGTCGATGTGTTAGTCGGCGTATTTGATGGGGTATTGGTTGGTGTGTTTGTAGGCGTATTGGTCGACGTGTTAGTTGGGGTATTTGTCGGGGTAATGGAAAAGGTGCCGTTTCCGGTAAAGGTGTAAATAATACTCACGCCGGTATTATTAACAGAGAAAAAGCCGGTCGCGAAAACACCCCCGCCAAAAGAAGATGGAAAACTGATGATGACTAATCCGGAACCGCCATTACCGCCAATGCCTAAACCGCCTGATCCTCCACCCCCACCGGATCCAGTGTTGACGACACCATTAGAACCAGCGCTGCCACTAACAAACCCCCCGGTCCCTCCACCACCCGATCCTCCAGTGCCTGCGGCGGGATTACCAAACCCGCCGTTGTACCCGCCAGCGCCGCCGCCACCCGCGTAAGTAACAGCTGAACCACTGATGCTGGATATGAACCCACTTCCACCGTTACCAGCTGCGTTTGCCGTGCTATTGCCCCCGGCGGAACCAGCCCCGCCGCCGCCGCCGCCAACATTGGCTTGGATATCAGCTCCGGTGTTTGAGCCGCCCGCATGGACATTTGAACCCGTTCCGGCTGCCGCGCCCGAACCAAGCCCAACTGCACCTTGAAATCCGCCGCCTGAACCACCGGAAGCAGGATTGGATCCAGGTGTTCCACCCGCACCTCCGCCCGTTGCCGTGATAGTCGAAAAAACCGAATTGCCGCCATTCGATGCGGCCCCTCCGGTAGATCCCGATCCACCATTACCAACGACTACGCTATAACTGGAGCCAACCAATACGATAGGGCCGGTTTCCACGTCCCCAGCGCCACCCGCGCCGCCCCAGTTGTATCCACCACCACCTCCGGCCCCAATGACAAGGTAAGTTACAGGCAACCCGGCTAACAACCGTGAAGACATTAGAAAAAACAAAAGAAAACATACAAAGGTTTTTTCCAACCTACGAGTTGCACCCAGGGAAATGTCCCATCGAAATGATTTCGTTTTGTCGGAAAAGGGCGCTATTCCCTGGAAAAAAACAAAACTTAAAGGTGAATTTTTTTGAATTTTAAAGTGATACAGGATCCAGGCCCCCGAGTCGACTCAATCAAAATCTGTCGAATTTATTTCTCAACCCATCAGTGCCCTAAGAGACGTTTCCTATGCCTAACATCGCCGACGAAACCCCAAGAAAATTTTCATGAAGTTGGAGTAAACATAATTGCAAGGAATGTGCCCTAATATTGGAAGCGACAGGACCGACATATCGGTTGGCGGCCTCGGCGAAATAAGCCGGCATGACAAAAAGGCAAAAAAGCGGAAAAATTGCTTTTAGGCGAAACTTAGACCATTTTTTGGCGCCAACTCCCTGCCATCCACACACATCTTACCTTTCCCCCGAAAACGAATCCCAAAGAAGGTTCGTTTTGGAAAGCTAATCGAGAGGGGAAAATTTTTGCGTCTTATAAATCAAACTTGGACCTAGCTTCCAGAATCGATACGCCTAGGGCATCCCGAGCGGCATCCACACCCGCCACCAGGTCCTCCCAAGCCATGACGCTGGTTTCTTGGAGTTCCGCGGCCTTAACCTCCAGCTCATGTTGTTTTGATTTGAGCTCATTCATTTGATTCCGCAACTTCACTTTGACATCCGCCTTGGCACTATCCGCCCTGGCCTGGAATTTATCTATTTCCGAATTCCATTTGTTGATATTCACTTTTAGTTTTTGAACATAACCGTTTCTTTCTTCGCCCACGAGATGGCTCCTTTTAAATTTTAAACATCATCTTCACTTTGGGTTTTTTGTACGGTTTCCGTGGTTTGGCAGCACATTTTTTCGGGTTCCGGTCAAACCATGAATTTCACGCCTTCCAGCCGCGCCGCGAGGATAGAATTCCTCTATCCGATGAGGACTAGGTTTTTTTCCACCCCTTCCTCCTACCTGCCCTAATTGAAATCTAGTCGGATCCAACAACTCATATGATTTCTTGAACGGCGCCGGTTTTGGATCCACTGTTGGCGTTTTAACCTCGGGTTTCCGAGGTAACCGAGGCTCTTTCACCTTTACTTTTGATTGAACTTTCATAAATGGCTCCTTTTCTTTCCAGCGGTTGAAACCCTGTCAATTATTGGCGCTGGTTTTGATTAAAGTTTGATAGTAGTTAAGGCAAGGAACATGCCCTATTAACGTCCGGTGCAACGCTAAATCACATGCCAAAACGAAAGAATCCCGTGTTTTCTGGTTGATCGAAAATAATTTTGACTGATAGCCACGGCATCGAGATCAAAATGATAATTTAGCCGTTCACTTTGATTCCCCGCTCTTGTCCGCATCCCAAGGAAGGCTCTTGAAACAGAACAAAAAGTCGAGGGATTAACGGCTTGTTTCTTGCTGTCTCTTATTGAGCCGTTGCACCAAAATAATTTATTCTAATCATGATCAAGGAAGACTCAATGACACCAACCCATATCATCCAACCAGCGCCCCCCATAACGGACGTCGAGTCGGCAAGACACGTTGAGGAAGCCGCTTATTTCAGCTGGTTAAATCGGGGCCGATACGCCCAACCAGGCGATGAGTTGAACGATTGGATTGAGGCGGAAAAACAGGTTCGCAACAGCCTTCAAGATACCCAGGCCAGTCTTTGATCCGTTTCTTTGCCGCGACTACCCGGAAAATCTTTCCAGGATTTCATCCTGGCGGAACCGGGTTGACCGAAAACAACGACTCAAAAAAGGACGCATGATTGAGCAATTCCAGCGAATTAACAACCGACTCATTTGAAACTACCGGAACGGTTAATGTTAATAACGATTTAGTCAAAGCCTTGAACAACTCAGATGATCACTTCAGGGTTTTGATGGATCTCCTGCCCATTTGCTTTATGGCCTTTCGCGGCGGATTGATCATTTATATCAATCCCGGCTTATTGAAGTTGTTGGGCTATGAAAATTTCGGCGAGCTTATTGGAAAACCCGCTTCTTTCTTTTTCACTCCCGAGTCCCAAGAACACATCAAAAAACGGATGAAACGCATCGCGGAAGAAAGGGTCCTCACGAACCCGCCCATCGAGCTCTTGTTAGTCAAGAAAGACGGTGAAATCGTCAAGGTGGAGGCGGAGTCCATCGTTACTATCCACCATGGCGCGCCCGCGACCATGGTCATTATTCGGGATATCACTTTACGAAAAGAAGCCGAGGAAAAACTTCGAAAATCGGAAAATAATTTAAAATTAATTATCGAACAAATGCCGGACGGAGTCCTCATCGACACTCCGGAAAAAATCCTGTTCGTCAATAAAAGCCTTATCCAAATGCTTGGTTATGACAATGAGTCCGAATTGATCGGCCGCTCGCCCTACGAGCTTATCCATCCCGACTATCACTCCATCGTCAAGGGACGAATCAAGCGGATATTCAGCAAAGGGGGCCTGAATCCACTATTGGAATATGTTTGGGTTAAGAAGAACGGCCAAATTCTCGACGTCGAAGGTTCCAGTATTTCAATTATTTACGAGGGATTACCCGCGATGATCGTGGTCGTCCGGGATATCACCTTTCGTAAAACCAATCAGGAAACCTTGAAAAAATCCGAGGAAAACTTAAAAGCGATACTCCATGAAATGCCGGAAGGCGTCTGGATTGTGGATCGTGACAATGTATTGTTCACGAATCGAACTCTCGCTCACTTGTTGGGATATAAATTCGAGTCGGAACTGATTGAACGGAAAAAATTTGATTTTATCCATTCCGATTTCCACAATACCATCCGGGAAAGGGTGGATGGGATACTGGGAAAAGGGGGCTCCAATCCTCTTTTGAAGCTGAAACTCATTCGCAAAGACGGCGAGATGTTGGAGGTTGAATCCTCCAGCATTTCCATTCGGTTCAATGGAAAACCGGCTGTCATGGGGGTTCTCCGGGACATCACTCAGAAAAACCAGGACGAACAAAAGGCGGCCCTCCAAGAAAAACTGGCCAGCGTGGGGACTTTGGCCGCCGGGATAGCCCACGAGATCAATAACCCACTCACTTATGTTTTAGGCAACCTGGTTTTTTTAAAGGAGAATTTTGAGGAATTCAAGCAACAGATGGATCATAAAGATTGCATGGACGAGAGGGGACGGAAGTTATTCAAGGAAATAGAGGCTGAACTAGCCGACACTTCGCAAGGCGGCGAAAGAATCCGGGACATCGTCAAGGGTTTAAAATCCTTTGTGCGAACTCCTGGTGATTCCCTGGCGGAAATCGACCTGAATCAAACGGTCGAGTCGGCCATCAACATGACCTTTCACGAACTCAAACATACGGCCAGGGTGGAAAGGGAATTTGCCACCGGCCTTCCGCCCCTGACCACCAACCCGGGCAAACTGCACCAGGTTTTCACCAATCTCTTGATCAACGCCGGCCAAGCGATGGAGGGCCGCCATCCTGAGCGGAATAAAATCCGTGTTCGGACCGGATTGGACAAGGGCGTGCTGTTCGTTGAGATTACGGACACGGGCAGGGGCATAGCCGAAAATATTCTTCCCATTATTTTCGATCCCTTTTTCACCACGAAACCGGTAGGCGTGGGAACAGGCTTAGGCCTTTCGATTTGCGCCGAAATAGTACGAAGCTTCAAAGGAACCATCGCGGTACAGAGCCAATCCGGAAAAGGATCCGTTTTCACGGTGCGGCTTCCATTGGAAAACGGTTTGAAGGCCCCAAGGATTGATTTTCATTTACCACCCGCCCACTTTCGGGGCCGGATCCTCGTCGTGGATGACGAACCAGGCAACTTGGAAGTTTTAAACCGGGTGCTGAAAAAGAACGCCGATGTCCTGACGGCCCTATCGGGCATGGATGCTTTGGGTATCATTGATAGGGAACAAAACCATATCGACGCCATCGTGAGTGATTTCAATATGCCGGATATGAACGGGGAGGCCCTTTATAAAATTCTCGCCCAGAAATATCCAGGCTTGGAAAAAAGAATGATCTTCATCACGGGCGGGCTCTTCACAGAGGAGGCCCGTAACTTTCTCGCTGCGATTCCCAATCCCTGCCTTCAAAAGCCTTTCAAGTTTGAGGATCTTATAAAGGCCGTCTCCCTGTGGACTGAACACTCTCCTAAAACAGGGCTCAGCGTTTAAATCGAAATGGCTGGAAATCCCCGCCTCGAATATTTACCCAAGAAACCGGTCTCAATCCGACTTCAGACTTTCAGACGGCTTCTTTTCCTCCACTGCGATAGTGATTTGAGTGGCATAACCGCCAAATCAGGGCCTTATTACTTTATTTTTTTCAATAACCTATCTATCCCTCAAAACAGCTGATCTAATCAAAACTATCAAAATGATAGTTAAAAACCTTTACCAACGGGCCATTTAACAACATCTATCATATTGATAGATTGCGGTTCCCTTTGAACTTCCTACCGGGTTTCTCCCCGCGCTTTTCGATTCAAAAATTTACAATCTTCATTCTTTTCCTCGGATTAGGGCTTTCCCCGGTTTTCGGACAAACCATCACCACGGTCGCGGGCAATGGAACGCCAGGATTTTCGGGTGACGGAGGCCCGGCGACTTTATCAATGCTGTCCGACATCGACGGGATGGCTACGGACAATAAAGGAAATCTATTCATTGTTGATTCGGTCAATCAGCGAATCCGGCGGGTGGACGCGACAACCCAAATCATCACCACCGCCGCGGGAAGCGGCGTTTTAGGTTTTTCAGGGGACGGCGGGCCCGCGACCTTGGCTCAATTTAACGATATCGACGGAGTGGAAGCGGACATCCAAGGCGATATCTTTATCGCCGATACGGGCAACAACCGGATTCGGGAAGTGGATGGCGCATCTGGAATCGTCAAAACGATCGCGGGCAATGGAACAGCTGTTTTTTCCGGCGACGGGAGTCCTGCTACCTCGGCAAGTCTTCGTTACCCAAGCGGAGTTTCCCTTGATGCCCAAGGAAATGTCTACATCGCCGATACCTACAACAACCGTATTCGCATGGTGAACCAAGCTACCGGAATGATATCAACCGTCGCGGGAATCGGCACCTATGGATATTCCGGCGACGGCGGCTCAGCGTTATTAGGCCAGTTGCATTTCCCATTGGGAGTCGCTGTTGACGCGTTGGGCAATATTTTCATCGCCGACACCAGCAACCATCGGATCCGGCGGGTGAACAAATCCGACGGCGTCATGACCACCATCGCGGGAAACGGGGTCCAGGGGTTCGGAGGAGACGGCGGACCGGCCGCGGCGTCGAGCCTAAATGATCCCGGCGGAGTCATCGTCGACGCGGCCGGAAATCTTTTTATCGCCGACACAGGCAACCATCGAATCCGGGAGGTTGACGGTTCTACCGGATACATCTCGACGATCGCGGGAACCGGAACCGCCTTTTACTCAGGGGACGGTGGACCCGCCATCTTGGCTTGCTTGAACAGCCCTACTTCGGTGGGCAAGGACGGGGAAGGAAGCCTCTACATCGCGGACGACAATAATAACGTAGTCCGAAAAGTCGCCGCCCTCTTGGTGATCGCCACCCACACACCTACCCCCCTCTCGACCATTACCTCAACCCCAACCAAATCCGTTACTCCGATGGCGACTGCAACTCCAACAACCACTTTAACGCCGGTCTGCGAATCACATGTCTGGCCGGATCCATTTAATCCCGCCTATGCCTCCGGAGGAGTTCTCAAGGTCAGCTGCGTGCCATCGGGAGGGACGGTTTCGTTCTTCACCCTATCGGGAGAATTGGTGAAAAAAATTCAGGAGGTCGACGGAATGGCTTTTTGGAATGGACAAAATCAAAACGGAGCGCTTGTTTCAACAGGGGTTTACTTTTACGTCATTCAACAAGGCGAAAAGTTAACGCGATCGGGAAAATTGATCGTTAAAATTTCCTCCATCTGAATTTGTGATCAAATGGCTTTTCAAAACGGTTAGCAGGCCCGACTAGGCCGCCGTGCTCGGTTTGGGCGGAAGCCAAGCCACCGTCATCCAAAAATCATGAAGTTTTTTGACTACGTTGATATAGCCCTCAATACCGGCGGGTTTGACGATATAGCAGGCCGCGTTCAATTCATAAACTTCCTTGACGTCCAAATCCGCCTTGGAGCCGGTCAGGACAAAGACGGGAATCGTCTTGAAAAGATTTTCGCTCTTTATCCGCCTCAGGAAAGCCCGGCCGTCCATACCCGGAAGATTGAGATCCAACAGGATGAAGTCCGGGGTCTTGGCTCCGGCCTGCTTTCCCGTACGGTTCAAATAGTCGAGAGCCTCCTCGCCTGTGCCCACCACATTCAAGCGGCCCTGAACCCGGTTTTCCTTGAATGCCTCTCTTATCAAGAGGACGTCCGTCGGACTGTCTTCCACCATCAGGATTTCAAAAACACCTTTTACGGTTGAGTTAGGCAATGACGGCTCCTTCATGAAATGGCAAGCGGTATCCGAACAACGCCTCTGAAATGCGATTCACTATAACAAGCATACCTCGATATGCCCGAATTAGTTCTAACCAATCCGAAACAGATTTTTTCCCAGGATGTAACCGATCCGTTTTAACCGGCTCCATGGGAGGTATCAAAACGAGAGTTCGAAAAATCAGTTTGATCGGCCCTCAAAATATCCGGCCGTTTAATAATTGAAACCGCCCCAGCGGCCATTGTTTTTCTCGCTTTTGAAAAAGGAAGCCTTCCCTCTCGAAAGGCCGGCGGTATGGAACTTGCTTTTACATCGGAGGATCCATGACCACTCAAACCAACCTAAAAACCGAATTCACCGAGCCTGATGCGTTGGACGTCAACCAGCTTCTGAAAACCATGATGGCCTTGAAAAAAGGCGATTTTTCCGTCCGCCTGCCGGTGGAATGGATTGGAACCGCCGGCAAGATCGCCGACACTTTCAATGACGTGGTTGAGATGAACGAGCTGATGGCCATGGAGCTGGAACGCTTGCACCAAGCCGTCGCGAAGGAGGGAAAAATCAACCAACGGGCCCGTTTGGTGGAATTCACCGGCTCCTGGTCCCGGATGATGGAGTCGGTCAACACCCTGATCGACGAACTGGTGAGGCCTACCAGTGAAATGTCCCGGGTCATCGGGGCGGTAGCCAAGGGAGACCTTTCCCAGGAGGCGTCCTTGGAAGTGGGCGGCCGGCCTCTCGAGGGGGAATTTCTCCAAACCGGGCGGACCATCAACACCATGGTGGACCGCCTCCGGACCTTCACCTCGGAAGTCACCCGGGTGGCTCGGGAAGTCGGCACGGAAGGCAAACTCGGCGGCCAGGCCATTGTGCCGGGAGTCGCCGGCACCTGGAAGGATTTGGCCGACAACGTCAATCTCATGGCCGGCAATTTGACGAGCCAGGTGAGGAATATCGCGGACGTCACCCTTTCGGTGGCCCAGGGCGATCTTTCCAAAAAAATCACCGCCGATGTTCGGGGCGAGGTCCTGGTCCTAAAAGAAACCGTCAACACGATGGTGGACCAACTGCGGTCCTTCGCTTCGGAAGTGAGCCGGGTGGCGCTGGAGGTGGGAACCGAGGGAAAACTCGGGGGACAGGCCCAAGTGCCCGGCGCCGCGGGAACCTGGAAGGAATTGACGGACAACGTCAATTTCATGTCCTCCAACCTGACCAGCCAGGTCCGCAATATCGCCGACATCACCACCGCCGTGGCCAACGGCGATTTTTCCAAAAAAATCACCGCCGACGTCCGGGGCGAGTTTCTCCAGTTGAAGGAAAAGGTCAACACCATGGTGGACCAGCTCAGCCTCTTCACCTCCGAGGTCACCCGCGTGGCCCGCGAGGTGGGCGTGGAGGGCAAGCTGAGCGGACAAGCCATCGCCCCCGGCGCCGCGGGAACCTGGAAGGAATTGACGGACAACGTCAATTTCATGTCCTCCAACCTGACCAGCCAGGTCCGCAATATCGCCGACATCACCACCGCCGTGGCCAACGGCGATTTTTCCAAAAAAATCACCGCCGACGTCCGGGGCGAGTTTCTCCAGTTGAAGGAAAAGGTCAACACCATGGTGGACCAGCTCAGCCTCTTCACCTCCGAGGTCACCCGCGTGGCCCGCGAGGTGGGCGTGGAGGGCAAGCTGAGCGGACAAGCCATCGCCCCCGGCGCCGCGGGAACCTGGAAGGAATTGACGGACAACGTCAATTTCATGTCCTCCAACCTGACCAGCCAGGTCCGCAATATCGCCGACATCACCACCGCCGTGGCCAACGGCGATTTGTCCACGAAGATCACCGCGGACGTCCGGGGCGAGTTTCTCCAGTTGAAGGAAAAGGTCAACACCATGGTGGACCAGCTTCGTTTCTTCACCTCCGAGGTCACCCGCGTGGCCCGCGAGGTGGGCGTGGAAGGCAAGCTGGGCGGGCAAGCCATCGCCCCCGGCGCCGCGGGAACCTGGAAGGAATTGACGGACAACGTCAATCAGCTGGCGGCCAACTTAACCACCCAGGTTCGCGCCATTTCGGAGGTGGTCAGCGCCGTGGCGAGCGGGGACCTGACCCGCTCCATCCGCATGGACGCCAGGGGCGAGGTGGAAACCTTGAAGGACACCATCAACCAGATGATCTCCAACCTCCGGGGAACCACCCTCAAAAATTCCGAGCAGGTCTGGCTGAAGACCAACTTGGCCCGATTCACTCTCATGCTCCAGGGCCAAAGGGACTTGCCGACCGTGGCCAAGGCCATCCTCTCCGAACTCAACCAGGTGGTCTCGGCCCAACACAGCGCCTTCTACATCGCCGATTCCCCGGATTCAGGCGCGACCCGCCTGAAACTTCTTTCCAGTTTCGCCTATCGTCCCAGGCCCGAACTGCCTCAGGAGTTCGCCCTGGGCGAGGGTTTGGTGGGCCAATGCGCCCAGGAAAAAACAATGCTTTTATTGACCAATGTTCCCGGAAATTACATCCGAATCAACTCAAGCCTGGGGGAGGCGACTCCCCTGAACCTGGTGGTATTGCCCGCCCTTTTCGAGGGAAAGATTAAGGGCGTGCTGGAATTAGCCTCCTTTGAGGTCTTTACCCCTTCCCATCTGGCCTTCTTGGAACAGCTGATGGAAAGCATCGGCATCGTCATCAACACCCTGGAAGCCAATCTGCGGACCGAAACCCTGTTGAAAAACGTGCAAAGCCAGCAGGAGGAATTACAGAAATCCAACCTGGACCTGGAGGAAAAAGCCCACCAATTGGCCCTGACCTCCAAGTACAAAACCGAGTTCCTTTCCAATATGTCCCACGAATTACGCACGCCCTTGAACAGCATGCTGATCCTGTCCCAACAACTGGCCGAGGATTCCAAAAGCCTCACTCCCAAACAAGTGGAATACGCGCGCACCATTCACGCCTCGGGCGGGGACTTACTGCTCCTGATCAATGACATCCTGGACCTGGCCAAGGTCGAGTCCGGCACTCTGTCCCTCGACATGATTGATCTCCCCTTCAGTGAAATCAGGGAACGCTTGGAGCGGCTGTTCCGCCACGTGGCCGAGGGCCGAGGGCTTCAATTCACATTCGAATTCGACCCCAAGCTGGGAAACAATATTCACACCGACGCCAAGCGGCTGGAGCAGGTATTGAGGAATCTTTTGGCCAACGCCTTTAAGTTTACGCAAAAAGGCCAGGTCAAGCTCAAAGTAGCCCCTGCGACCGACGGCTGGAGCCAGGATCATCCGGTTTTAAGCAAGGCCAAGGAAGTCATCGCCTTCTCCGTCGTCGATACGGGAATCGGCATTCCGGAAAACAAGCAGAAAATCATCTTCGAGGCTTTTCAACAAGCGGAGAGCGGCACCAGCCGCAAATACGGCGGGACGGGATTGGGCCTGTCGATCAGCCGTGAACTCGCGAAACTGTTGGGGGGGCAGTTGTCTTTATCCCAAAGCCGGCCCGGACAAGGCAGCACCTTTGTTCTTTTCATGCCCAAAAACTACAGCCCGGACAACAGCCCGACGGTTCCCGGTTCCGCCGCTACTCCGGCGCAAAAGGAGGCCCAAGAGACTTCCGGTTTTCTGGGCGAATTGATGGAGAGCCGCAAAATGACCCAAGTATTCACCCAACCGCCCGAGGACAAAAGAATCGGCGTGGTATCGGCCCACCCCTCCCTTCCCCTCCTGGCCGGCCGCAAGGTGCTGGTGGTGGACGACGATATACGGAATATTTTCGCCATGACGAGCCTTTTGGAAAACCAGCAAATGAAGGTCTTGTCCGCCGAGGGCGGCCGTGAGGCGATTGGCCTGCTGGACAAAATTCATGACATCGAAATCGTGCTGATGGACATCATGATGCCGGAAATGGATGGCTACGACACCATGCAGGCCATCCGCCGGAAGGAGGCCCTCAAAAGCCTTCCGATCATCGCCTTGACCGCCAAGGCCATGAAAGGCGATCGGGAAAAGTGCATTGAGTCCGGGGCCACGGATTACATCACGAAACCCGTGGATACGGAGCAGCTGTTGGGGTTGATGAGCCTTTTACTCAAGCAATAAGGGATAAACCATTGGCGGAGCAAGATTCGAAGGTCAATATACTTTTAGTGGATGACGAGCCGGCGAACCTGCTGGCTCTGGAAGCCGTCCTGGAAAGCCTGGGGCAAAACCTGGTGAAGGCGCACTCCGGGGAAGAAGTCTTAAGACAATTGATCCAAAGGGATTTCGCGGTCATCCTCTTGGACGTCCTGATGCCGGGAATGAGCGGTTTCGAGACCGCCGCGCGGATCCGCCAAAGGGACCATAGCCGAACGACGCCCATCCTTTTCATGACGGCCATGGGAAACCCCGAAACCGAGATGTTCCAGGCCTATGCCCTGGGAGCCATCGACTATCTCGTCAAGCCCTTCACCCCGGCGGTACTGAGGTCCAAGGTGAGGGTCTTAATGGACATCTACCGCAAAACACGGGAATTGCGCCAGCTGAACGAGGCTTTGACCCTCAAGCTCCAGTCCGCCGAAGCCTCGGCCACAGCGCTCAAAAACGAAAACGAGAACTACAAGAGGACCGGCGAGCTATTGCGCCGGTCCGAAGAGGAATTAAAAAAGCTCAACTCCAGCTTGGAAGCGAAAGCTGCCGGCCGGGACTCGGAGTCGAAAAAAGCGCCCGCCCGCTGACCTGACATTCAGGACAGCCGGGAAAATTTCATCAACAGCGCCGTCCCTTTCCCTCGAGGGATTGGAGTCAAGCCGCAAGGAGATCGACCGTGAGCGAACAGGAACCGAAGGTTAACATTCTTTTAGTGGACGACCATCCCGCCAATCTATTGGCCCTGGAAGCCATTTTGGGGGACTTAGGCCAAACCCTGGTCAAGGCCCACTCGGGCGAGGAGGCCCTCCGCCATCTCATTGATCAGGATTTCGCGGTCATCCTTTTGGACGTATTGATGCCGGGAATGAATGGTTTCGAGACCGCGGCCTTGATCCGGGAACGGGAACGCACCAAACACATGCCGATCATTTTCCTGACGGCCGGCGGAAAAACCGAGACGGAAATGTTCCAGGGATACGCCGTAGGAGCCATCGATTACCTGCTCAAACCCATCCGGCCGGCTGTCCTGAGGTCCAAAGTGCTGGTATTGTTGGACCTTTACCGCAAGTCGACCGAGGTGAAGCGGTTGAGGATTGAACTATCGGACAGCGTTAAGGAAGTCGGGGCCCTCCGGTTGCTGTTAAAAACCGAAAACGAAATCCGCTTAAGAACCGAGGATCAGCTTCGGCTTTTGGAAAAGGACTTGAAAAATCCAAACTCCGACTCAAAGAAAAAATCCAACGAGCCGGCCGCCACGGCCAAAATGAACCCCGCCCCTTAATCCCTTTACAAAAAATTCAGGGAATGTCCCGCCTCACCTAGTCCGTTTTTTATCCCCCGCCCCGGGAAATCTTGTCCCCCCGCCCCTTGAAAATGAATCCAAAGCCGCCCAGCAGCATCCCGGCGCCAAACAACAAAAAAACCGCGTCCCAAGCCGCCTGATGGGCCGCGACCTCAACCACATGGTGAATGCCAAGGAATTGATGGTCAAGGAGGCCTTCCACGAGGTTGAAAAGTCCCCACCCAACCATTAGCGAGCCTAAAAAGGTTTTTCCGGACCAGGGAACATCCCTTCGTTGTCCCGCCCGCCAAAGAAGGGCCAGCCCCGCCGCCGTCATGACCCAAACCGCGGAATGGAAAATGCCGTCCCAAAACATATTCACTTTGAGGTTCACTAAGTTATTGGGCGGAAACATCGAGGAAAGCATATGGTGCCATTGCAGGATTTGGTGAAATACAATCCCATCCACGAAACCCCCGAGCCCAGCCCCGATCAACAGGCCCGAGCTCATTAAAGGTCCCCGCCGTATTTTTCCTTTCATCTACCGCCCCTTCCCAGCCAAGCCCATGAGCTCATCGGCGCGGTAAATTCCGACGGCCAAAGCCGCCAGTACCGGGATCGGCAGCAAAACGAGGAGGAGGTTGATTCCGAAGGCCTGGGAGTAGATCACCGCCGCAACTTGCGCCCGGCACAAAGGACAAGCCGATAAGTTTTCCGTCAAATTGATCAGCGGGAGTATCCAACATAATGTTTTTCCCATGATTCCCCTAACGATCGATTGGGTGCGATCTTCCACTTTTCACACAGCGCCGCCAACCATCCAATACCTTCATATTGCCCAGGCTGTCCTCCCACGTCACGACCTTGCACTGCAGATCCCCCCGGAGGATGCATTCCCCGACCCGATCCACTTCCCAAGCGGGGATCGACCGGTCAACCCGGACCTTGATTTCCCTCGTTTTTTTCGAACCTGTCTTATGGATCAATATTCCCGCTTCCGTCGGTCGCCAAGGCGCCGGCAGGACCAGGGACCCTTTCGAGCCCAATACCCGCACGGTCCTTTCATCCACAAAGCGGATTCCACAGAGCAGGTCCGCCGTGATATTCCCCGGAAATCGCAAGGTCGCGGTGGCCCATTCCTCCACGCCCGTTCGGCCCAACTGTCCCACGCCTTCCACCCGAAAAGGGTCCAGGAATTTTTTGCCATGGCCTGCCCCCGCCAGTAACCGGGCCATGGATACGGTATAACAACCCACATCCAGGATGCTCCCGCCCCCCAACTCGCGGTTGAAAAGCCGGCCCTTGGGCTTGTAAGGCGCGTCAAAACAAAAGGAGGCCTGGATCCGGCGGACCTTTCCAATGGCCCCCTTTTGGATCAGGTCGACTACCTTGGCGGTTTGGGGGTGGCAGCGGTATTGGAAGGCCTCCATCAGGAAAACCTTATAACGCTTGGCCGCTTGAATCATGTCCTCCGCCTCGCGGGCGCTCATGGCCAGAGGTTTTTCGCAAAGAACGTGCTTCCCCGCCTTGGCGGCGGCGATGGCCCACCTGGCATGGAAGGGATGAGGGGTTCCTATATAAACGGCTTGGACGCCCGGTTCCCGCAAAAGTTCGGCGTAACTTCCGAAAGCCTTAGGAACGTGAAACTTTCGGGCGAACGCCCGCGCGGAAGAAGGGGTTCGGCTTCCCACCGCCGCCAAGGATCCCGTTTTGGAATCCCGGACTCCTTCCGCGAACACACCGGCAATATGCCCCGTGGCTAATATCCCCCATCTGACTTTTGACTTCATTTTCCCCAAAACCCCCAGGATTTTTTTTTGTAAACGGGATAGCCAAAAAAGGTGTAAACCGAATGCCTCAAGAACAGGCTCAAGAACAGGAGGACCAGGACCAAAAGAAAAACGTAAAGGAGCGTGTGAACCTTCCAAACATTGTGGAATCCCCACCGTTGCCCGAAATAATCACCCGCCAGCGTGTAAAGAACCGCGTAAATTGCCGATCCTGCCAGGTTATAGAAAAGAAATGAGCGTCCCGGCGTTTTCCCCATCCCGGCTAAAATGCCGATAAAGGGATGCAGCAGGGCCACAAATCGCGCGAAAAAAACACCCTTGGACCCGTATCTTTTAAAAAAATGCTCCAAATGACGGACTCGTTGGTGGGTTAGCCGGAGCCAGCGGATCTTTTCAAGGAGAGGACGGCCATACCGCCTTCCCAGCCAATAGCTGCAATTGGTCCCCATGAAGCAGCCCCCCGTGGCAACCGCGACCGTCATCCCCAGGGAGAGGGTTCCCCTTCCCACCAGGAGCCCGGCGCCTAAAAGCAAGGTATTCGCCGGCAAAGGGATCCCGAGATTATTTAAGAACAAGGCCAGGAATATGGCCGCGTATCCGTAATGATCCAGAAAGTGTTGCAGCCAATTGAGCATCTCGGGCTTTCTCTCTCAAACTTTAATTTTTAGGCGCCGCTTTTTCTATGAAGGGTATTGATATCCCGATGCTCGAAAAGTTTATCCTGGCCCTTAATTTTGATATGGCTGTTTTGATCATAGGTAAAGCTGCCATCCGGATTGAACTTCATTTCAATTTCATACTTGACCGTTTGGAATTCCACATCCAAAAAAGGATTCGAGCAAATTCCAAAAGTATGGGCTCCCAGCACCGCCTTGAGTTTAAAGCTTTTATCCGCGGCCTTCGCGTGTCCGCCCGCGAGCAGGACCATTCCGCGGGGAATGGTCACACCCTTGAACAGAAGTTCTTCTTTCGGGTCCCACAGCCAATAGCCGACCTCGTCATGGAAGGGGTCGGCCTCTCCCAGGCGGAATGACTGGGTGGAGTAGCGCAGCCCGAACAATTTTTGCTCGTGATTGGCCACGGGATTCAAGGGAACGAGGACCATTTTTTCAGTGTATTGGTGATTGGTCTTTTGTCGTTCCGCCGAGGGAGCCGCGTCATCGCCCGGCCCCCCCACCCAAACGCCGGCGAAGTTCCGCAAAGGCCCGAAATTTTCAAGGATTTCTTCATTCATGAGATTGTCTCCCTATCCGATTTTCACAAAAACCCGTTAAAAACCCCGTCTATTTTCGCAGCGCAAATAAAATCATTCTCCGAAAGGCCCCCGAGTTCGTGGGAGCTATAACGGACCTCGCAAGTCTTATAACCCACCTCCAAATCCGGGTGGTGATTCTCCTGATTCGCGATGTAGGCCAGGGCGTTGACGAATCCGATGCACTCGTAATAGTTTTTAAACTCATAAAGTTTGACGATTTCTTTACCCGATAATTTCCAACCGGACAATTGGGTTAAATAATCCTTAATTTGGGCCGACCCCAAGGAACGCCCGCCCTTCCGGATAGGCCCGCATTTCCTGAAGCCGAAATTTTGGACCAACCGGATCGACCCCTTCGCTTCCTTAGCTTTCAAAACTTTCTTCCCGCCCATTCCATGACCTCGCTTATTTAAATTCCGGCCTCTCAAGAGTTTCCGGAAGCCATCTTACGCTTGCCGGGAATTCGTACGGAAGGGAGGCTGGAATCTTTTCAAAAAAAAGAACTCCCGACGATCAAATTGATAGGCCGATAAGGATCCGCTTTATTGATAAGTCACAATTTGAGCAATTGAAGGACATCCGTCACGTCATAGTTAATCATGGTTAAAAACTGAAACTTGGACAGGTTAAGGTTGTAAGCCAGCACTTCGGTGACGGAAAGAGTCGACAAGGGGATAAACTTGCTCGTCTTCGGGAAACCCATCCCCAACCCCACCAATCCGATGGCGGAGGTGGGATTGGAGGTATTCACGTCCAAAAGGTTCACGATCAGAAATCTCGCGTTGGGATCGAATAGATCGTTGAGGGTCCAATTCAAGCCCAAATAGAGCCCCGTGGGATTTCCGTTGAAATCGTTGGTTTCGCGGTTATAGGCGAAGATGGGGCTTCCAGCGGTGAGAAACCAATTGTCGGAGGCTCCCGTCAAAACCGTCGCGACATTCGCCTGGTTGCCGCTTTGGTCCTCGAAGGACAGGCTCACAATGCTATTTTCGAATTTTAATTTGTACCGCTGCCGGTAAAAGTAATAAACCTCGTCCGATGGCGACTGTTCCACCCGCCTCGGCTCGGAGGATCCCGGTACCTTGAAGGTCACGCCAAATACGGAAGAGGCGTTCGCGTAGCGGCCCGATTCCAGGGAGGTCGGCCTTTGCTGTTCCTTCAAAAGAAACCTCGCCGTTTTCTTGATGGAGAGCGTGAGGGGCTGGCTGGCCGTCATCGCGACCCCGGCTTTCCGCGAGGCAATGGACGTCATGAAGGTAATCGGGTCCGAAACCCATTGAAGCGGAGGGGCGGCGAGCGCGGCCGCCTGCTCAAAGGTATCCATGCGGATCGAGGTGACGATAAAGATATCCACTTCCTCGTTCTTCCCGGCTTCAAATCGGATCGTCCCCCGGGGAGGCTTCAATTCGGTCCGCAAGAGGCTGCTAAAATCGGCCTTGGAAATTTCCCCGGCTTCGGTGAATTTCGTAAGGTCAAAAGGCTTATGGGCCAGATAAACGGCGGGCAATTTGCTGGTTAAATCAGAAGCCACGGCGGAACTCGTGCAATCCAAAACAATGACATTCCCTTCCTCGGCCAACCCTTGGGCGACGCCTCCCCACCCAAAAACAGCCACCAGCAAGAAGCCAATAATCACCGTGGTTTTACCTGCGTTTCGACAGGAGTATCTCATCCCATTTCCTTTTTAACGCCGAACTTGGATTCCCCGATTAGCAATGAGAATCCGCTCCTCAACCCCAACATTTCCGGGCGTAGGCGCGGATTCTCACGGCTCTTCGCTCCACAAATCCTTTTAAAAAATCCCCAAAATGAAAAGGATTTATGCGCGGTGCAACCCGCGCATAAATCCCTCTTATCAGACCAGCCGCCCGGAAAACCGGGCGGCCTTAAACCTCCCACCCTTTAAGGGTTGGTGATGATATTTGTGCCGCCAAAAACGACGGCGGCATTTTGCGCGAGAGCCCGGCCTTCCAATGTGGCGCCGGAATTAAACGTGATGGCGGTGTAAGCCAGGATGATTCCCTTGTTGATCGAACTCGGTCCGAGGGTGGCGCTGCTGCCAACCGCCCAAAACACATTGGCGGCGGTCGCTCCATTTTTGAGGACGACCTCGCTGCTGGTCCCCGAGATCAAGGTCGACGATATCTGGAAGATGAAGACCGGATTGGATTCGTTCTGGCCGTCCAGAGTGACGGGACCCGTGATCCCGATGGAAACGGCAGAGTAGAGGCCGGGGTAAAGGGTTTCACCACCGATGTCACCGACCGCGACCGTTGGGACAGGGACAGGGGTTCCTCGCGCTGCGGCGGTAGCGTCCGTATAGGCTGCGGCTGACGCGCCTTGGGCGGCCAGAGCCGGAGCCGTTCCGATTTCAGCGACGCTTCCACTGCAAAGAACGTTAAAAGTGTAAGGCGGTCCCGTTTCAGTCGATCCAGGTGATATTCCATAACTTCCGCAAATGTCTTCCCCGGCGTCAGTGATGCTCGAACCGGCGATCACCGCGTAAGTTTGGGCTAAACCAAGGTCAACCGGCGCTTGAGTCGGTTGGGCCGTCGGGGTGGTGCTCGGCGTATCCGTCGGCGTCGAGGAAACCGTCGCCGTAGGAGATTCCGTAGGCGTATTCGTGACGGTTCTGGACGGCGTTTGGGTCGCGGTCGAGCTGGGCGTCCCCGTGACGGTCCTCGTCGCGGTTTTAGTGGGGGTGGAGGTAATCACCGGAGTTTCCGTTGGGGCCGCTGGACTCGATGGCGCCTTGTTATCGCATCCGACCATGAAGGCTACCGGAAGCAATGCCATGAAGAATAAACAAGCTATAATCTTTTTCACTATGACTTCTCCTAAAATTTATTTTGAATCCCACAGCTACTCATGAAACTCAGGAGAGTGTTTAAAGCAAGGAACGTGCCCGGAGCAATGGCCCGTTCCAAGGCTCCAATCCAACCAGGATGAATGGAAAAACAGGGTTGGACCGGTCTTTCCCTGAGCGGCTCAAACTTAATTTCAGGGATCCCGATCAAAATGATTCGATGGAATTTAAGTTAAACGACCTAACCGAGAGGAACTTCCGCCTCAGGGGGGAGAAACCCCTTGAAAGGGCCTTCCATTGAAGATCAAAATGATTATTACAACCTCATTTTGATGCTTTACCGATGCGGAAACAGGACGGGACCTTCACCGGATCATTTAAAAATTTTCCACCAACGGATTTTCACTTGAGCCTGGGCCGCGGGAAGGCAGGCGCCGAAAATAATGATGCAGCCTGAAAGGTAAACCCACATGAGAAGCGCCATCATGCCGCCAAAGGCGCCGTAGACCAAGTTGAGCTTGGCGAAGTTCCTGATGTAAATCCCGAAAAGGCTCTCCAGCAGGCATAACAAAGCTGCGGCCGCAAGGGCGGCGCTCCAAACCTCGGTAAAAAGGGTCGGCCGGTAGGGCGCCAGCCGGTAGAGAAGGCTCAATCCCAAAAACAAAACCAGCAGCGGACCGATCAACACCGCCCCGTCATAGATCCAGGCGACAAAATCATAGGTTGAAAACATCCAGCCCCTGGCGATCCTGGCCGCCAGTGGCACGGCCAAACCTAATAGGATGGTCAAACCGGTGATTCCCAGCAAAAACAGGTTCTTCAAGGGCAGGCGCCACCAGCTATTCGCCTTGGTCCCCCATGCCCGGTTCACCGCCCGGATCAGCACGTTGAAAAACCGGAAGGCTCCCCAAAAAAAGACAACCGGAATGATGACCGTCATTCCACCCCGGGCGGCCGCCGCTCCCGTGAAGGTTTCGAAAATATCCTGGCTGATTTCCGCGTTCAGTGGCGCGTAGCGGTTGAAATAGCCGATCACATCCCTGGCCGCGCGGTCCCGGTCCATAAAAAAAGCGGAAACCGTCACCGTGAGCAATACCAGCGGAAACAACGAAAAAAACGCGTAGTAAGCGAAAGCGGCGGCTCTTTGGGACCCCCCCATCCGGTAATAATTCTTCACGGCAATCCCAAACGCGCCAGGGGAGGCGGTCATGGCCTTTGTGTATTTTCCTGTCATCGAATGCCTTTCATGGCGGCGCGCCTCTCTTCGGTTTCATTTTCAGCTTTCCCTGAAAAGGGGGACCGGCGGGGGGTCAAACCGGCGCAAGAACCGGGATCAACTTCCTCAAATCCTCAACGCTCTCGGGCGAGGCTTGGTCCGTGATGAGTTTCCTGGCCCAATCCAACCGATGAGGTTCGTTCCAAAGGAGGACGCCCTTTACCTTCCGGTTCTCCAGATAAACCACCACCCCTTTTCGGAAGGGTACTTCCCAGGCGGTGATCGTCCCCATTTTGGAATCCAGTTTCCCCACCGCCTCAAACCCCAGGTCAAAAAGATCGGAAAAGAAATAGGGAAGGTAAACATAGGGTTCGGATCCGCCCGCCATATTAATCCCGGCGCATTTCCCCTGGGCCTTCGCGTTATCCCAATGTTCGAAGCGGACGTTTTCCCCCAGCGCCTCGCAGGGAAACCGCGCCATGTCGCCCGCCGCGAAAATTTCCGGCCGGGAGGTCCGCAAGAACCGATCCACGACAACGCCCTTGTCGATTTTGAGTCCCGCGGTTTTCGCCAGTTCCGTTTCCGGATCAATCCCTATCCCGGCAATCAGCCATCCCGCCTCCAGCTCTTTGCCTTTTTTTGTAGTGACTTTCACCTTGTTATCCCAAGGGTCGAAACGAACCGGTTCATCTTCCGTGATAAAAACAACTCCCTTTTGCCTGTAATAATCCGTGACAAAGGCCGCGAGATCGGCTGGAAAAATACTTTCTAAAAGGGTTTTACCCTTGAAGAGCATCGTGACTTTTTTACCCAGGTGGGAGAGGGCGGCTGAAAGCTCAGCGCCAATGAAACCGGCGCCAACAATGAGGAAATCTTGAACATTGGGAATGGCGCGAACCAGGGTCCGGTAATCCTCCGTTCCCCGGAAATAATGGACCGCCTTCCCCCCCTCCGGAAATTCAAGGGGGCTCCCCCCTGTGGCGATTAATAATCGGGTAAAACCGTAATGGTTCCCCTCCTCATCAGCAACAGAAAGACCTTCAGCGTTGATTTCCTTGACCCTGGTCCTAAGGTGCAGGTCGACTTTTTGACGTTGATAATAGGCGGCGTCGTGCACGAATATTTGGCCGAACTCCTTTTTCCCCCATAACAAATCCTTTGAAAGGGGAGGCCGGTTGTAAGGCGGGTCGGACTCGGCCGACAGCAGCCCGATCGTACCGGTTGGGTCGATCTGCCTAATTCCTTCGATCGCGGAAGCGCCAGCCAAGCCTCCGCCGATCACGAGGTAACGGTATTGGTGTTTCAAGGATAGATTCTTTCTCGGCCCAATGGGACCGTCCATCCGCCTAGTCCCTCCAATCCTTTAAAGGGCTTGGCGGCAGGACGGATTGGATTCTTCTGGTTAGTCCGTGCCGGGTCGGGGCTGGATGATTTTGATTTCCACCCGGCGGTTGGGCGACAATTCCTTCTCCGCCCCGCCCGAAACAATCGTGTTCGTTTCCCCTGCGCCCAGGGAAATCACTTGCTCTTCCGGAACGCCGTGGGCGCGAAGCCGGTCCCGAACCTCATTGGCGCGCCACTCGGATAGTTCCTGGTTATGTTCCGGCGTACCCTCGTTCGAGGCGTAACCTGTCAAAAGAACATGGTCCTTGGGCCTCTTTTTAAGGATGTCCGCCAATTGGTCCAACTCAACGTTGAATTCCGATTTCAAGTAGGCGCTATCGAATGAAAATTGGACATTGCGGTTGACATGTTCCACAATCCTCACTTCCTGGCTGGTCAGTTTTGGAGGCGGCGGGCCTTGATCGGTTTTGATCAACAGCGATACCAGGTTGCTGCTCCCCAAATACCCGTTGCTCATAAAGGCGTAATTCAGCTGAAAGGGGCCGAGATTGACGCCGGCGCCGAACGTCAACCCATCCATTCCCGTTCCCTGCTTATCCGCCGAAATTTGGTCGCCCGCTCTCAACGCCAAAACCCCGTTATACCAATATTCCACGCCCGCCTCGATCGCGGCTGCTTGGGTTTGGGTCATTGAGAAATCGGCGTCCAATGCCACGTTGAAAGCGTGAGTCCTTTTCACGAGGGGCGAGGATTTATAGGCCAGGCCGATTTTCAGGACCGTCGGCAGGGCCGACCCCTGGAGATTTTGCCCGATATTTTCCAGTGCTACCCCCAAAGCTATTCGGGGAATAATCCCATGGGCCATTAACCCGACATCGGCTCCCACGATGCCCCCGGTGGAATTGGCGATGTCCTGTTGTAGATATTTGACGACCACGCCTGCGTCAAAATTACGGGTCAAAGCCCTTCCGTATCCCAAACCGATGTTAAAACCTCTGGGATTCACCGTGCCGTTGGCGACCGGGCTATTCCCGGAAATGGTATAGGCGTCCACCGACCCCAGGTTGAGGTAGTCGAAACTCAACCCCATTCCGCTGTCCGAATCCAGGGGCATTCCCCCCGCGAAATGCTCCACGGAAACTCCTTGGAACCACGCGTTATGGGTGAGGAGGATTTGGGGGCCGTCCATTTGCACGATCCCGGCGGGATTCACCCTAAAGCTGGTGATATCGTCCCCCATGCCCGCGAAAGCGTCGCCCATGCCCGCCGTGCGGGCGCTGGCAGGGAGCTTGAGCCAAGGCGCCGCGTCCCAGGATCCCCCCGAGTTGATTTGGTCCGCGCGAAGCATCGAGGGCGCGGCGGCCGTCAGGAGCAAGGCACAGAGGCTGATTTTTTCGAGGGATAAAATTCTCATCGGATCACCACCGCCTTACGTATGATTTGGAGCTTCGTGCCGCTCAAATAAGTGATTTGAATCCGGACAAAGTAAACTCCCGGAGCGACGCCCGTCGTTTCCCAAAAATGGTTATGGGGTCCGTCAAAGGAAAGGGCGGCGACTCTTTCCCCCGCCACGTTAAATATTTCCCAACGGGTTGCCGCAGGAACGGCGTCAAAGAAAAGGATGACGTGTTCACCTTGCCTGGCCGGAACCGGCGCCAATACCAAGGCGCCGCTGTCGAAAGAGGCGGTCGGGGTCACGGTCGGGGTGGCTGTTCCCGTCGGAGTTGAGGTGGGTGTGCGAGTGGGAGTTGTTGTCGGCGTGGCTAGACCACTGCTGATCGAATCCAAAGTGACCTGGCCGTTTCTCGCCAAAGCTCTTCCCTCCAGCGTCGCGCCGGTGAGAATGTTGATGTCGAAAAGGGCCAGGATGGTTCCCTTGAAACTAGCGCCGGTATTGATGGTGGCCGAACTCGTCACTTGCCAATAGACATTGGCGGCATTTGCTCCCCCGATAAGGATAATCGAGCCGGAGCCGTCAGCGTTCAGGGCCGATCCGACCTGGAAAATAAAGACGGCGTTCGGGTCTCCCTGGCCATCCAAGGTGACGGACCCTGAAATATCGAGGGTGGACCCGGTGTAATAGACCCCCGGCGTCACTGTCGATCCTGAGACGTAATCATAGGACGATGCCGATAAGGTGACGGCTCCCGTCCTTCCTTTGGCGTCAAGATAAGCCGTAGTCAAGTCGTCTTGGGCGGTTGAGGCGGAACCGTCGTTGATGTGGGATACGCCTCCACAGGCCAGGATAATCGTCGGCGAACCCGTGACGGCGCTTCCCGGGAATAACCCCAGATCGCCGCAAAGGGTGGTGGGGCCCGTACTCGTGATCGTGGAGCCCGCCAAAACGATGTAAGCTCCCGCGGTTCCAAGATTAACCGGGCCTTGCGGCGTGGAAGTAACCGTAGTGGTTGTCGTCGGTGTGTTGGTCGGAGTTTCCGTCGGCGTTTCCGTTGACGTCTCAGTAGGAGTCAAGGTGGGGGTATCGGTTGGTGTGTCGGTTGAAAGAGGAATCGCGAAAGCTCGTGAAGAAAAAACACTCAGCGACATCCATAAAATACCCACCAAAATCAAACGGGAGGATATCTTCCAAAAGCTATCCAACGAATTTTTCGCCGGCTTAACCGTTGATCCCATTAACTTCTCCTTGAAATGGCCGTTCTTCACGGAGCCGGCTTGGTGATGTTATTTGACAATAGCGTCACTTCATCGATTTGGGACAAGGCCCGGCCTTCCAACTGCGCCCCGGTATTCAACGTGATTTGGTTATGGGCCATGATCGTTCCCTTGAAGGATGAGGTCGTGCCCAGAGCGCAATAACTGCCGACCTGCCAGAAAACATTAGCGGCTTTCGCCCCGCCCGCCAGGACGACTCTGCGGCCGGAGGAGGTGATAAGGGTGGAGGCGATTTGGAAGATAAATACGGAATTGGGGTTTCCCTGAGCGTCCAAGGTGAGGTCGCCCGATGACACCGCCAAACCGCCGGTGGATTTATAGAGGCCTGGGTAAAGGGTCTGTCCCCCTAAATTTCCCGCGACGAGGGCGGGTGTTGTCCTTCCCGCGGCGTCGTTATAGGCCAGGGTTAAATCCGACTGGGCGGTTGACGCGGCCGTATCGGTCACATGCTTGACGCCCCCGCAGCTCATCACGGGAGCCCCGACGACCGAGGTCCCGGGCGAGAGGCCCAAATCCCCGCAGAGGACCGTGTGCCCGCTATTGGTGATCGTGGTGGAGGCCAATACCACAAAATTCGCGTCCGACCTGAGGTTCACGGTCAATTGCGCGCCTTGGGGAGTCGCGGTCGGCACGGGCGTCCTGGTAAATGACGGGGTTCCCGCCGGGCCGGGCGGGCCGGTTGGACCCTCGTTGTTAACAGCGCACCCCCCCAGCCAAGCCATCGTTAGAAGGGACAACATCCCCAAACCGCCTATCCATTTTTTCATTCCTAACCCCTTTTAACCATCTTGGAATCCAACTGGGATTCGAGTTACCGAGGGTTGGATTTAAAGCAAGGATCGTGCCTTCGCCAACGGGGCTTCCGGAGCCAGAAATGCTTTCAAAACAAAATAAATAATATTGAATTTATTTTTTAACCGCTTTTTCACATCCGGCGTTATCAAAACGATAGCGTCGATGCCGGCTCGGCCGGATTAACACCATAAGTTTCCCGGCGAACGAATCCCCCTTTCAATTCCTTCCTAGGTGCCGATCAAAATGATTTGAATAAAATCAAAATGATTTTATTAGACCGGGCGAAACCATTCGGGGCCATGATTAACCGACAGGCGGGATAAAAGCCACGTCGATCCATGGCTTATTTCTTGCTTCAATTATGGGTTTGAAGTCT
>Ga0265338_10002570_pt1 | contig 26837 bp, 49 predicted proteins | sample 42126metaG_FD_193579 | JGI IMG/M metagenome (GOLD analysis project Ga0265338, IMG submission 193579) | Rhizosphere microbial communities from Carex aquatilis grown in University of Washington, Seatle, WA, United States - 4-21-26 metaG | ecosystem: Host-associated > Plants > Roots > Rhizosphere...
CCGGCGACACCGAGACCAGTGCCCGCGACCATAAACGGATGACGGGTTACAGCCGCCGAAATGCTCTCAATGAAAGGCATTATCTAAAGCCAGAAGGAGTCCATCCTGAAGGCGTCTCAAACGATCGCAAGTCTTTGGGAAACGAACCACTGCTACCTCTTATGGGTCTAAACTGATTCCCGCGTAAGTTATTGAGGTTTCTAGTGGCTGCACTGGGACCAGGGATTCTGGGAAGAGGTGCTGGCTTCCTGGCAACTGCACGACGCTGAAGAATGTCAAGGTTTCTCTGTCCCGGAGTCGGTCTGGCTACTGCCGCAACCGTACGTGCCGGACCGGCTGCAGCTGCTTCGACAGCATTCTTGCCTTGTTCGGCGTAACGTCCCAGCGTCTCGCCGTATCCCTTAAAGGCACTTCGTAATCCACTCGATGTAAACAACCGGTGTCCAGCCGCGCCCAATACACCCAACGCGATACCGTCGCGAATACCCCGTTTGGGATCGTCGCTCAGGGCATAACCAGTGGCTCCGCCGACGGCGCCGTACGCGGCGGCCTGAACAGCGAAGTCCCCTTTCATCAAACTTGCCCGGGCAGCCTGGAAGATGGGTTTGGCGTCTTGAACCAAAGCATGCTTGGCCAAGTCTTTCGCACCTTGGATACCGCGACCGAGCCATTTAGCAGCATTGACTGCTCCGTTGGCAGCTATTTGACCAGCAGGCATGACACTTTCTCCCTACAACTGATTAGTATAGAGACGCTTAGATCGCCCGACCCATCCTCTGGGCGCCGCTGACAGTCTTCGACAAGGTGCCGACTCGTTTGACGGTCGAGTTGCCCGATACCATGACCTTCTTGGCCGTAATCTGGAGCCGTTTCAGGATTGCTTGCATAACACCCGGGCTGCTCATCGGCTACTCCTTGATCACGTTGACATGGGCTGGAATCTGCGGAATCCAGTAATCGGTACGGCTCCAGGCCCGTTTCTTGCGCGTCTCGATCTCCATGACACCAATCAGAGATTCGCCCTCTTTCGAAGACTCGGCCAGATCTGAAGTCGAAGGCGCGGTATCGCAGGTGATATGGGTATGAATGCTGCCGTACTCGAAACCTTCGTCAGTGCATTGCTTCTTGAACGCCTGGAAGGCCGCGTCGTTGATGATAACGCTGCTGTCATCGGCCTTATCGATCAGCAACGGAACGTAGGCTTCGATGTGGAATGCGCCGACGGATCGGCGCAGTTTCATTCCCTCGGCATATTCTTTGTTATCGCGGAAATGACGGATAGCGCGTCGGCGAAAGGCGCGCTGAGCTTTGTCGGAAACGTGTACATCCAATGCCTTCACGGCCAATTCCTTTTAGCTCATGAAGCAACCTCGGAGGGTCGTCGGCGTTAGTCCTTTGGCGGCACGAGCGCCGCGCGGTTGAGCAGGGATTTGATGGGGTACTCGTCCTGCTTGCCCTTCTTCTTCTCTTGTTCGTATTCGTCCTGGTAGTGCTCGGCCTGCTTCTGACAGAGCAGAGGCATGAGGACAGTCACAGACAGACGGTCGATCAGTGCCAACGTCTTGTCGCCAATGCCGCCGTCCGCGGCGGCGCCGACCGCGCGCTGCACGATCTTGACCGCGTTGTACTCGCAGTTGATGATCATGTCGAAGATCTTGGAGGCAATCGCCTGGCTTCGGATCTCTCCCAGGCGGAAGTGATCCCAGTAGGACCGTTTCATGATCTGTTTGGCGCTAGCTGGGGTGAGATCTTCGAGCTTGATCTCCGGATGGGCCTTACTGTTGATACCGAAGCGCGCCCAGCCGCCGTTCGGTTCCGGCGTGATCTTGCCGGACAAATCGTAGTCTTCGTGGGGAATGGCCCACGGGTAGGCTACTTCAAACTCTGCCATTGGGAAATCTCCAGCGGTAAGCGTTGCGGATGTACATCAACAGCAGGCCAGCATTCAGCAGGTTGTAGGCCCACAGTCCGTAGCGCAGGTTGAGGATGGTCATGACGGGGATATTGGCGACATTGAACAGCCAACCCCACCACTTCTTGCGGCCGAGCGCCCAGATGGACGCTACGGCGATCGCGGAGGAAAGAACGTCCAGGCGGAAGAGATCGATCATGCCGCGGCGGCCAGAGACCGCCAGGGCAGCCAGTCGATCGCAATCTTCTCCAACTTAACCGATAGGGTCAGATCGCGAGGTGTGACCTGATCACTGTCTTCAACGATGATCAAGGGTTCCCACTCGCGCTCGAAGGCGGCCTCGCCCAACTCGCTGCAGAACCACTTGTCAGGGTCATGCCAGTTGCGGTCATGCGAGAAGAAGTTGACGATTCCGCCGACGTCATAAGGCTTGCCGATCTGACTGATCGCGTACTCGTAGACGCGCCAGGGAGCTGCTCGGCAGATGTAGCGCTGCACCTTGGTGAACTTAACGTAGTTCGGAGGCCGGACCAGCACACCGCCGCTCATGCGGGCGCCCAGTAACTCACCGCCTTGAGTGATCTTCCCATTGAGCAGCTTCAAGCCGGGAGGCAGTACGAAGTCGACGTGACTGTAGGGCGAATTGCTGAGATAGCGGATGGCGGCCGAGCCAATACCTGACTCAGTAGACAGTTGGATCACCACGCCCTGACGTCGCATCAGGGCGGGATCGTAAAGTGGTGGCATGGTTACCTTGCGCTATTGCGGATCTTGGTGCCGTAGGAGTTGTCGGGCCGGGCCAACACGATCTCGGTGCCGCAGGGACCTTCTTCCTTGTCGATGCGGAAGAGATTGATCGCCTGGCGGGAGAGGATGAAGCCCTTCCTGTCGTGCCAGCGGTCGGCCGGGCTGAGGGAGTTGACTTGGTAGTGCTCGATGCCGCCGGTCTCGCGCCCGACTTCGTGATGAAGGTGACCAGTGAAGTAGACGCTGAAGGTGGTGCGTCCCCAGTCTTCCCGGGCCACTGAGGCCATCACATGAGGCAGGTCCTGCCAGCGGACATCGCCGCCGTGCTCAAAGCCCAACAGGGTCTTGCCGTAGGCGGTGAACTGGCGCGCGCCCGTAGCCTCGTGTACGGTAACGTCTTCGGCATCTTCGAACTTGCCCTGCAGGAACAGTTGCAGCCAGAGAGAAGAGAACTCATCGTGGTTGCCGCGGCAGAAGACGAGCTCGACTGGTGCCACCTGCCGGCAGAGATCGATCAACTCGACCATCAGCTTGCAACCGAACTTAACCGCGTATTCCGGAGTGGTGGCCATATCCTGAGGCGTTCCAGCAGTGGTCATTCCCGCCGGGTTGTCGACGTGGAAGTAATCGCTGCCAATCGGGATGTAGATCTTCTCGGGGCGGCCGCGCAGAATCATCAGATTCAGGCCACGCTGGGTGCAATCCAGCATGTATTCGCGGACCTTGGGCAGGTCGTAGAGAACGGTTCCGTCGGATAACTTGATCACGCTCTTGCCGACGTGCACATCCATCAGCGCGGCCACCGCGGCGTAAGGTGCCAGCGGCGGTTTGATGGCCAGCAGCGGCGGGCGGTAGTTGCCGGGGAATTCCTTGAGGGTCTCCCGGATCACGCGCAGGAAGTTGTACTCTACCCGGTTCCACTTCTCGGCATCCTTCTTGGTGGCGTTCCACTTCTTCGCCTCAAAGGACTGGTGCAGGTCAAAGCGCTTGCGCTGGACCAGGTCCACTGCCATCTCGTCCAGATCACCGTCGAGGATCTGTTCCTTGGTGTAGGGATCCTGATCGTGAGTGATGCCGTGAATGCGCAGGTATTCGATCATCACCGGTCGCGGCCAACTGAACTCGCGACACATCTGGTTGATCGTCTCCGGCTTGCCCACCATGTTGGAATAGGCCTGGGCAATCGCACGGTGGGTGTCGCCCGGCACAACCACGCGGTGTTGCGGATGTGTGCGCATCCAGGTAATGTAGCGGTCGGTCTGCTTGTTATAGTGGTAAGTAAAACGTCCCTTGTCGTCGGCAAAAGACATCAACCACGGAGCATCCAGATCTTCACCTAAAGCCTCTAAGGCTTCCTTGGCCTGCAACTTCTGTCGTTCCACCTTGTCGAGTTTCTGCGTTAACCTACCTTCCGCTGTTCTCTCAAGAGGTTTCTTACTGGCAGGTGTAGGACGACCCGCCTGACGTTCTCGTACTACGAACTCAGAAACACCATACTTGGAAGCTATCTCGGGAACGGTTAGTCCGTTGTTATCTACTTCAAGACGGACGAGATCTCCAGTCAGCGGTGGTAGCTTTCTGCGACTCTTGCGAGTCTTCTTATTCGACCGGTAGAACTCCGCCAACCGACGCTGTACTGTGTTGTTGCAGATGCCGTGTTTCTCTGCAATCTGTTCGACTGAGAGGTGGTTTACCCGCCGTTCAAACTCCGCCTGTTGCGCTGTCAACTGTGCTTTGGGACGTCCAACCTTAGCCATGCCCTATTCGCCTTCTACTTGGGAAGTGCCCTTGGCCGGCCGAAACCGGCCTCGGGGTTGGGTACGGAGTAAACCTCCGTGTGGGGAACTTATGCTTCGCTTTTCTCTTTGAGCTTGCGGAGCTTGTCGGCTCGCGAGGATTGTTGACTGGCGATGTCCTTGCCGGATCCCTTGCCCTCTGCTCGCGCCACCTTCCACTTCTGCTCCCTGGTCAACAACAAGTCTCTCAAGATCAATCTTCGCTCAGAAATGATCTGACTCAAACGCTCGACAACAGGGTGAAGCTTCTTCTCCCAGGCGATGGGCTGAAAGGTCTCGGGGTGGACCTCTTTCGGGTTGGTGACCAGTAGGCGAGTCTCCTCACCGCCGCTGTTCTTCGACAGGATGTTGAGACAACGGTGTTGCTGTACATCGAGCCAGACTAGATCGGAAACGTTGACACGATCGCTCTCATCAATGGTGACTGGATCGGTCTCCAGTTCGCGGCACCAGCCGCCGAAGCGTTCCTGGGTCATCTGCAACTCGAACAGGCAGAGTTTGTCTGGCACAGCCTTTTGCATGCGCAGTAGAGGACACTTGGCCGAGTGAGGACACTTGTCCTGTTCGTCGATGCCGTCCTGGTTGCCGGGGCACATGAGGATACCGCCGCCGGCTGGACCAAGGATCTCCATGGTCTTCTGGTAGGCGTCAACCTCGGCCTTCTCTTCTACAGTCAAGCCATAATCGGCACCGGTTGCCAGCAGACTGCCGGCGAACTTGGGGATTACGGCCGGGAGATTGGAAGAGGTTTCTTCGGGCAGGGAAGGGGGAAGAGGTAGATCGGGCATGTCCCTCCTGATTAGTATAGAGTTTTGAGAGGAAAGCCCTGTAGAACCAGAAGCGGGGCTGATTCTACAGGACTTATGGACAGCGGGGCGGAAAGATCAGGAGGCGCCGAGATACTCGCGACCGAAGAATGCGGAAGCGTACTGGGCCTTCGGGGCGTAGTAGGCTCGGATGAAAGCAATGGCCTCATCTAAACTGTGGACGATCTGAAGCGTGTGGTAGCGCAGCCAGGGACTGACTGCAACATCTAGCGGCATCATGGCCACAACAGGTGTGCCCAGCGATCGCGCGGAGTAGAAGATCTCCATGGCCGTACCCCAGCTGGGTTTCGGACAGCTGGCCAGGATCAGATGGGAACAACCGATGTCTACCAGATCACCCTCGACGATCTCATTGACACAATCGTCCTCGCGCCCGCGGTAATCGCGGCGCATCGGATCGAGCGTCTCAAACTGGGGCTCCAGGTGCCGCTTGGCTGCCTCGCGCCAATCCTTGCACTCGCTGTCACTGCAACCGTTGATCGCACCTGCCAGGTAAATGACCTTCTTAGGCATTCGTTGTCTTCGCCTTCCTCGGGCGGCGCATCGCCTGGGCCCGTTCCAACATCAGCATCAGGGACTTGTAGGTCCTCGGGAAAGTCTGTTGCAGGACCATAGGATTCTTCGACTGCCACGGCTTACCCACGTGCTCCGGACCTAAATGCAAGCCGTGCCAGACACCGTCTTTGTCTGCCGTCTCAGCTGTAATCAGGCCCTTACGTCCATGACTGCACAGTGCAATCGCACCCTTCTTGGGATCTATCACTGAATCGTGCCTCCAAACATAGGATCTCCGATGGATGGAGCGATTCCAAAGGCTCGCTTGGCAGAGATCCAGATAGCCGGCGCCACGTCAACAATCGGGCGTCGTTGGTGAATGAAATCGAGAGCGTTGTTGATGTCCCAACCGCAGACGTAGAGATAGCAGGCCACCACCGAGGGAGACCGGCTCATGCCGGCATGACAATGCACCAGCACGGTATGGCCACCGGTCAGACAACCTTGGATCCAGTCCACGGCGTGGATCAACTTGAACGGATCCCAGGCTTCGCCGTCTTCCTGGTTCATCTGGATCACGCGAAGATCCGGACTCTGTAGCTTGTACGACTCCTTAGTGCAGTTGACAACTCGATCGATGTTCCAGGGATTGAAAGTATCGAGTTTCTCGGCTTTGGAGAAACAACCGAGGTAGAGACGATCAAAGATCGCCGTTACCCCGGTGTCATAACGAAATCCCTGATTGAGATCGTTGAGATCAGCCGGCACAGCGGCACAAGGGCCACTGTGTCCGGCTTCGCGTGTACACATCCAACCTTTCGGAGGAATCTCGCACTTAGCCACGGATTGACTCCGGTATCTGGCGCAGCGGCGCGCCGTGTTCCTGCATGCAGGCCACGCCAAGGGTGGCCACCTTGCGAACGATCTCCAGCGCCATCGGATCGGCCGTCTTGAAGTCCTGGCGCGACTCGATGTGCAGTGCTTCTTCGATGTAGTCGCGCATGTAGGTCAGGTACTCGGTGATCGAATGGAAGTGTTCGGGCCAGCGAAGCTGCTGGTAGTCACGCTCGCTGTCGAGGGCGGCATACACCTGCGCCCGAGAAACGGTGAACATGTAAATCTCCTATCGGATCTTACTGATCAGAGGCATGGCCTCTGCGAGGTTGGTGAAGACGCGGTCGGCAAAGTTCTCGATGAACTTGACGTAGCGGTTGTCGGACTGTTCATTGACGAGTAGAACCGTCTTGCCCAGGCCCTTGGCAAATGCGATTTCCGCAGCCAGACCCATGCCGGAGGGATTCTCTGCTTCCAGGTAGGCGATGACCAGATCGCACTGGCGCAGCGCCATAAGGTCCAGGAAACTGTAATCTTCGAAGACCTTGGTGTCGGATTGGCGCGGATCGAAGAAGCTGTTGTCCTTCGACATTGCCCAACGAACTGCGTCCTGCCAGGAATCAAACGAATCTAGGATCTTGGTGAAGAAGTGTGGTGTCGTGTACGGCCGTTCGGGCCGCGGCCGCATGCCGCCGGCGAGATATATCTTCATTAGTCCTCCTGGGGAACTGTGACGTTGACTGCCATGTTGTTCACGTACGACCCGGCATGCATGCTGGTCTGGCCGGTAGCAGCGTCGATGCGAAACACACGATGCTCGCCTACATCGGACAGTCCTTCGAAGGCATGCAGGCAGCAACGCTTGGACCGCATCAGCATGTCCTTGCCGTAGCAGATCAGCCATTCTGCGTGGTTAGAACAGCCCAGACTCATGTGGTCCTTGAAGTCGCACATTGGATGTCCGGAGCGTTCGTAACAACCTTCGCCATTGCGGTAGCAGAGCGGCACGTACTTGCCGGCCATGCGCTTGAACAGATAGAGGGGAGCCTCGATGTCGCCGCAGGCGTAGCAGTAAAGCGGAGTTCCCGGCGCCATGGCGACGTTGGGCTGGGAAGCCGCAGCCTCGATGGCCGCTGTCAATAAGGCGTCGGACTCCTCCACTTTGCCTACCTTCAACAGGGCATCTACTTGCAGAATCATTGCCCGCAAATCGTGAACTTCGTTCATCAGTAAACCTCCACAACGGTCAGCAACCGTACGCCATCAATGCGCAGGTTCTGGATCTTCACGCCAAACGACTCAGGGTTGAGGATGTGCTGTTTGGCCTTCTTGATCGCTTGTTCAGCATCGTCGCCGCCGGCAACGATCACATAATCCCCAAACCACTCGATGTCTTCTTCCTGTTTCTCCGGGTTGGCCGTCGCAGACGGCACCAACATGGCGCTGAAAGAGACTCTCCAGACGTGGTCATTAGGTTGGGCTTCGTCGATCTCTACCAGCTTCTTCAGATCATCCTCAGTGGGCATCACAATCTCCTACTTCCACTGTAGGTAGGACCGGCCGAGTTCCAAAGGCTTGGATACCCAGGGGCCTGTTCCGGCCCCTCTTGCTTCGCAATTCACCCCACCCGCTTCGCAACTCCACTGGTATGTTGTTAAGGGTTTGAAGCAGTAGTGCCGCCCGGGCGCTTACGGCACCGGGCTAGCTTTGGTTGCGTCCACTGTGCAGATAACAACGCTGAGTCTAGGCAACGGACACGGCTGCCACGGTTGCCCCTTCGCATAGGACCTAGAAGACATAGATATCCTGTCTAGGTTCTATACGCTGACAACCGTGTGCATCGCCTCACCTGAGGTATCCGGTATCCGTATGCACATGCCGCGGTTCCGCGCGCCAAGCCGTTTACGTAGCTGGTCAGCCTCTACAACACCGATTGGGCTGCTTCTTCCACTTTATGACCAGGTCGGGTGCGTTCCCTACGGCTTCCAGCGGCGGCCGAAGCCGCCTGCCTGCCTTCATCCCTGGAAAACGATCACTAAATCGAAGACTTCTGCGCGGAGGGATACTTTCTGCTTTTAGAGCTCGCGGCGGGGCTGAATCAATCGGTAATCCCACGCAGCGGATCAGGTCGTCTTTCGCCTGTCGGCTAAGACCGTTTGGCCTTTGGGCCTATCACCTGGTCGGCATTCCCTGTTTCCTTCGTCTTCGACCCGCCCAGCGGTCACCCGCCGGGATTCTTTAGACAGCCTGACCAGGATGCACTGCACCCTGGTCAGTTTCAAAGCTCACTTTACGTGCATGTCGAAGACGACTCCATCAGTCGAGGTCCTTAGGCGCGTGTCGATGGCCCACCCTGCTCTCTGGCCAAGAACTCGTCTTCCGAGTTGAAACTCTCCATCTTGGGTCCGTCGTAGGCTACGGTGCCATTGAAGATGCAGGTGCGCTCGCACTCTTCAAGGAAACTGGCTAGAACTTCGGCATGCCGGCCCTCGGCGTAGCGGATCTCGCCGTCGGCATAGTCGTAGCGGATCTTGACGCACTTCGGGTTCGGCATCTCGACCACTTTGCCGGCCTCGGCCGCCTTCTGCTGCAACTCGGTCGCCTTGGCCTTGACTTCGGCTGGTGTCAGAACCTTACGCTTGAGGAGCGTCGGACCCGGGACTCCCGGCGTTGGGGCTATCTTCTTGGGTGGCTTGGTTGGGGTCTTTCTCGGTGGCATTGGCAAACTCCTTATCCAACTCGGTGGTATCGTCGAGGTCGATGTTGTTGATGCTGATGATGGTTCTCATAGGGCAATCCACACATTCCCAGCGTCGGCAGGCAGTGATGTTGCAACCGGTGCGGACGCAATATACAGCTCCGTCTGGCATGCGCTGAAAGGGATAACGTAAAGGTATGTTGACCATAAGGCGGTTAAGGTAAAGGATCATTGACCATACAGAATCTTGGTCAACCAGATGGCGGCAAAGGTTCCGACCACGCCGCCTAAGGTGTATCCCAAGAGCGCGTGGATCTGCGTACAGGACATCGGTGATGCCTGTCCAGAGATAGTTGGCCTGTACGATCGCCCGCATGTTGGCCGAGACCAGGAAATAGCTCAGACACTGCACCCCGAACATGATCCAGAACTCACGCATCGGGCGCGCCCCGACGGATCACGACATAGATATCCTCCGCTTCGGGGAGGTTCTTCGGTTCAGGGAATTCCCGGTCGGCGTACTCTTCCGGTGCCAGATGGGGATAGAAAGTGCCTTCGTACACGCGGCGGCCGAACAGGCCGCTGAGGAAGTAAACAGCGCTTCCGATCCCGCCAACGATGAACAGAACGACAATGACTGCTCCGACGATATGCATGTATCTATCCTGACTCAGACCTGTGACCTTTCCAAAGGCTCAGGCTATGCGATCACATCCGTAGAACTTGCCTTTGTACTGTCCATTGCCGGTGAAGTGCCCGGACCTGCCGGTCAATTGATCAGCAAGTCCTCCAGCCTGATACCACTCGTCGATCTTCAGCAACGTCTCGCCGACATTGCCGGTGCAGACCTCCAGGTGTTTCATCGTGAGGGCGTATATCGTGGGATCGCCTACCATCCCGCAACCCAGTGCCAGCCAATTGCGACACCGGGAGCAGAAAGTACGTTCGGTCTCATCGATGAAGCGATTCGACGGGTTGTCGATTGTGTTCAGCTCGATACTGTTGATCTTTACTGCTGGGCTAATCTCCGACATGTGCAGGTGCCTCCCGAGCGCGCCGGGCACTCCAGGTAATGCATGAAAGTCTGCGTCAGATCCAACGAGGGCATGTTCAAGGGACCGACGGTGACGTAATCTCCGTTCCCCGGAACTGGTACTGTGTTCATGCCGGTGACGAAGATAGGCGGCTTGTACTTGGCGTAGGCGTTGACCACACGCTGAACCAGCGGGTGGCGCACGACGTCGACCTCTTCGAAGTTCTGGAAGGCAATGCCTTCAACACCCTTCAGGATCTTGATGGCTTCGACCAGGCCGCTCACACCCCTCGTCAGATCGATCTGGGTGATGTCGCCGGTGATGACGATCTTCGAGCTGGAACCCAAGCGGGTGAGCAGCATCTTCATCTGATCCGGAGTTGTGTTCTGCGCCTCGTCGACGATGACAAAGGCATCGGACAAGGTCCGGCCGCGCATGAAGGCCACCGGGGCAACCTCGATCACGCCCTTCTCGATCATGCCGTCAACCCGTTCCGGGTTCATCATGTCGTAGAGCGCGTCGTAGATCGGCCGCATGTAGGGATCGACCTTCTCCTGGAAGCTGCCGGGCAGAAACCCCAACTTCTCTCCGGCTTCGACGGCGGGTCGGGCTAAGACAAGCCGCTTGACCTTCTTGGTCGTCAGAGCCGACACGGCCATGGCAACCGCCAGATACGTCTTCCCGGTGCCCGCGGGACCAATGCCGAAGACCATATCGTTGGCTTCGATCGCGGCCAGATAGTCGGCCTGGTTCTTGGTCTTGGGCTGAACCTGGCGCATCGCGTGCGCCGCGCGCTTCTTGCCGGCCAGAGCCAACTTCAGCAGGGAAGCGTTTGGGTCGGCCAGGACCGTCTGCAACATCGACTTCAGATCGGTCTCTTCGATCTTGCCGCCTTCCTTGGCGACAGCCTCTGTGGCGTGCTGGTAATCGTCGAGGAGTTGTTGAACGCGCTTGACGCTCTTCGGCGGACCGCAAAGCTGTATACCGTCTTCCTGCAGTTCAATGCCGATGTTCAATGCCTTCTGGATGGCCTTCAGGTTCTCGTCGCGAGCTCCGAACAGGATCTCGATGTTGGGAATAAGTGCAGCACGCTTCTTCAAGGGGTTAGGCTCCGGGACCGGTGGGATTGGTACCTTTCAGGAACGGGTTGGGTACGGTGTGGACGGGACAACACGCAAAGGTGTTGATCGGCCGTGGATTGTTGCAGGTGCACGGCTTCGGCGGAATAACCGGAGTCGGACATACGAGCTTTGGGATATAGGGCAGGATCGCCTCCAGCGATCCACCGCAGTCGAGGCAGTGTTTGCCCTCGTTCCTACCCAGCGGCCGCCGGCAGCGGCTCTTACCCATGAAACTGCGCTTGGTATTCCAGCACTGCAGTTCGACCTCCTGGGTACCGCACCCGGTACAGTGTTGGTGACCCGGCCGCATCAACTGGATCAGTTCCTCAGGCAGGTGCGAACACTGCGGACAAATGACGATTCCCTTGTCGGGGCGCATGCGTTTCTCCTAAGCCTGGTGAGCAACCTGCAAGTAAGGATGGGTGGCGCCACACCCTACCGTGGTTCCGCGCGCGGCAAGCATGGCCATGTTCATGGCATTGACTGCCATCTGGAGATAAGCGTTCACGGTGGACCTGGACGACAGTTCGAGGTAGGACATGTCGAATCCGTCTTGGACTTTGACCTTGCCTTCTGCATCGAAGGCCTCGTACTTGGTCTGGAGTTCGGCCAACTTCTCGGCCATCGGCGCGAGGTCCAACATCATCTGCTGGGCGTCGAAGAACAACTTGTCGCAGGAAGCTTGATCAACGTTCATGTTGTAAGCATGAACTGCAGGGTAGGGAGTTCCAAAGGCTCAGTCTTTGGGTCGGAGTTTGGCTTCCGCGGCGATCAGCGCCTGGCAAGTCGTCCAGTCCTGGCTGATGCACTTCTGGGCCAAACGTAGCCTTGTCACCTGGACCTCGGCGGTCGGATCCGCACAGACCCACTTATGCATGGCATTCTCGACCACATCCTTATCCTTGGCTCCGCCTTCCCAGCTGTTGGGAGCAACAGGATGGTATGGTTCAGGCCAGATGTTGGTGAGGCAATCGGGACAGCCGCAGAGTTCGATCGAGATCAGATGATCGCCTTCGGTCGATCCGTCGCACTTCTCGAGACCGTATAGAGCGCAGGACTTCTTCTTCAGGCCGGCGAAGTTGTGGATGGTGGCCCGAATCGGTCCGGTGCGGAAATCAGGACTGCAGATCTCGACTGCGGTACAGCCGGCGCGCACGGCGCCCGGCGTCTGCTGGAGATCGTTAAGGATGGCATTGCCGTTATGTCGGTACTGAGCAGTCTGGCAATGGGCTGTTGTACCCACAAATAACAGAAGAAACAACAAAGCGAGGGATAGATAGACAGCCCAGCCATGCCACCGGAGCCACACTCTCAACGCAGACTCGTGTTTCTCGTCAGCCTTCCGTTGATACTCGGCGATCTGCTCCTCGGTGAGTTGACGAACACCCGGGACGATCTCGCCACGCCACCATGTCGGAAACGACCAGATCATCCAGCCGATGAAGCAGCTGGATGGAATTCCAGACTGCAGACGAGCCAAACGGATTGTTCTGGCTAGACGAAACATAGTCCAACGGTCTTTCCAAGTGAAGTTCATAAATAGGTTCTCCAGGTTCGATCGAACTGTTGGGCTCTCTTGAAGATCTCTGCAGCTCTAGCCCTGTCATGAATAAAGGAATTGATGTACTCGGTTCGGTGCTGCTCGTACGACCATCCGGGATTCGCTTGCCACATCCAACCCGACTTCAGAAGTTGCTTATGCAACGTGGTTTTCTTCGACACCCAGAGGATGTTCTGCTCAAAGTCGACCGGTTGCAGAAGCCGGACACATTCAGCCAGCCGTTTATAGAACAGGTCCTCTTTAGCGGGATCGACAACACAGCGCGGGTCAATAATGTAGGACAACGAGACCGAGATCTTGTGTTTGTGCAAGACGTCACAGACGTGAACGATGCGCTGGTTCTTCGGATACTCCTGCGCTACGTTCTCCAGACCTATAACGACCTCAGTGACATGACGGTCGGCCATGAACGTAATGGCACTATCCGTCAACGCGTTGGCTGATGCGAAGAACCCGAAAGTCCGACTAAACCTCAAGTCATCCAGCAACTGCAGTTTCTGTCGCCAGTTTACGGACTGAGGGAAGTTGGAGTCGGCGATGAAACCATACGGCCGGGTGCCGTAGAGAGCAACCATGTACCTGGCTTCGAATTCCAGATAGTCCAGCGGCTTGCTGTGCAAGCCCAGCTTCCTATGGACATCGGTAGTCATGACACAGAAGTCACAACCGTGGGTACACCCGCGGCTGGTGTTGATGCCATACCTCTGTTGATTGTCGAGAGAGTCGAGCCATTGGCGGGGAAACAGATCGTACCGTGGTAACTTCTGGTAGTTGGTGATGCCGGGAACAACACTACCTTCCTGTTTCAACGCGGCGAAGAGGTCATCGCATGGCCCGGTCACCACTCTCCCGACGTATGGGGAAATCTCCTGTGCCCAGCCGGCGGTGGCCCAACCGCCGACCACAATCTTTGCCTTGTCGACCGTCTTTGCCCACTGAACGAAGTTAGGCAGGACGCTCGTTAGGTCACTGGTCCCGTTCCGGAACTCCTCCGCCAACTCGATCATGTAGAGGTCGGAGTCCCGCCGGTATAGATCGGCGTTGTCCCGCAGATACTCCACGTCGTCTCCCTCAGGCAATGGCGTCAGAACGCCAGGGAAACCAGAGAGGCCCACGCCTGACTCGAAGTACAGGCGATTGACTCTATTGGGAAACGACGCGGCAGTAATCATGCCTTAGCACAACCGGTGACCTTGACATCAGCGTTAAGTTTGCGATGCGGCACCAACACGCGCGGTCCTTGACGCTGCATGACGATCAGAGCTGCATTGGCAGCGACGGTCTCTTGAAAGATCTCCTTGGCCTCCGCCGCACTGGTCGCCGGGACTAGCATCTCGTCCTTCAATACGATCGGAGTCTTACCTGCGAACGTCACTTCGAACTGGATCAGATACAACTGCATGGCCCATATCCTCGAATAGATCGTGAATCAGAATGTCGGTTCGTACTTCCCGTGCAAGTGCCCGTTGGCCTTCTACTCCGCCACTTGCTTCCGAGAGAGGAACACTCAACTCCCTCATCAGGTCACGAATCTCCTGGTCTTTCACCAGGGATTGCTCAAGTGTGTGCACACGGCCAAACGTGGAATAGTGTTCGGTCCGATTGATGAAGTAGTGGTAACTGGACCAGCACGCCTCGTACGCCAGTGCTAGATCACGGATCTCCTGGTAGCATTCGCGGCCACGGGCATAGACCAGACTCTGCAACAGGGGAGAATCAGAGACGGCGACGGCGCACTCGGAGGCTTCCAGGTTCTGCAACCGCTGCAACTGACCCTCGAAGATCGCCTTCTGGTCACCGTCCGGACCCAACATCCAGCGTTTGCCCTGGTAGATCAATTCCTTGGCATACTCGCCTACCAGTTCGGCGTTGATGCCGTGGTTCTTGAGATCGGCAAAGACAACCGCGGCCGCAGTGCTCTTTCCAGAGCACGGGCCGCCGTAAAGGTTGACAACGATCATGCTTGCTTCTCGATGTAGAAACCAGCGGGTAGGTGGACGACAGCAACAACCTCCATCGCCTTGTTACTGTCCGGACCGGACTTGCCGTAGAGGATCGCGATGTTGGCATTGCTGACCGCGTCCACATCGATGATGCCGGACCAGAATGCAACCTGGACCCGGTTGCAATCCATCAATCTGTATGTGTTGCCGGTCATTGGAGTACCACACTGGCATCGTCGGACGTGGCGCCGAAGTCACTGACGGATAGCGATCCTTCCTCAGTGATGATGCCAATGATGTGTGATTCGTCGGAGAGAACAATACACTCGTCACCATCGTAGGTGACCTTGTTCTCGATCTTGGTGCCCTGGACGATAGTCTCGATAACGTACACGCGGTCCCCGGGCTTTACCTGCATAGGCACGATGGCGCCCGTGGCAGTTACCAAACCGCGACCCGCGGCCTTGATCGTCCCCGTACGCTTCGGAATTGCGTACTTCGGCATAGTAGCTGCTGTGTACAACTCACCGATCTTCTCATCGGCCGGATCCAGCTTGACAATGACGTATTGACTAATTGGTTGAATCTTCACGGTTGGCCCTCCTGCCAGTTATCGGGACTGCTATTGATCTGTTTGGCCAGGTCTACTCCGGTGCCTTGACCTGTTTGAGCGATACCTCGTAGAACTCACCCAGCCGGAACTCTTCCTTCAGGTCCTCGTCGCCGATGAGTTGCACCTTGCTGCAACCCTTGCTGTTGGCGCTCTCCAGGACGATACGGCCGAGGCGAATCCCACCCGCCTTCTCCTTGGCTCCCGATTCCTTCACTACGAACGTAACTGGTTGCATTACTTCCTCCGCTTCTTGGTTATGGACTTCACAGTTGGACGACGGCGTCAGCTACAGCGTGCGATTCGCGCATCCAACGCGCAGACTTGATCAATGACGCCTTGGGCTCGTACTTGCCGCTGGACGCGCCACTCTTGGTCACCGCCGGCACATCCATGCGAGCGGGAGGCACCTGGTAAGGCGGATGCCACTTGTAAAGCTGTACTGCGGGTACGTCGGACACGTTGGTCTGGGTCTCGGGACTCATGCTGCTCCTTAGGAAAGAGACAGGGCCCCGGACAGGCGGCCCGTACGGGATTTACAGCAGGTTCTGCAGGGTGGCCATAGCCTTCTCTGCTACGTCGTGTGCCTTGTGGAGATCCACCGCCTTGGCGGTCAACTCTGCGATGCGCTTGGTCTGGGCGACCACCGTGTCCTTCGCGAACACCAGCTGGTTCTCGGCGTTCTTGATTGCAACGTGGGTGGCGGCGATACGGTTGGCAGATGCTCCGGGGTTCTTGCTGGCGAATCCAAACATGGTAAGTTCCTCTCAGGTCAAATGTTGGGTTGGGCGGGCCGCGCATCGGCGGCCCACGCGGTTACAGTTCGAGCGAACTCGGACCGAGGAGGATAACCCCTCCCACATACTCCGGATGAAACTCACAGTTGGTGTGAACGCAGTTGGCGCAGTTCTCGTCGCCTTCTTCGTTCTCATCGCCTTCTTCGTCGACTTCTTCGCCGTTCGAGAGTTCGACGATCTCGTCCTCGTCTGGCAGTAAATCCTCCAACTGGTCTTCGACTTCTTGTGTAATCTCGTCAAGAATGCCGTCGATCATGGACTTGACTCCAGCCAACCGACCGAGCACGAGACCGTTCATGGCTCCGCTGGGCAGTGCATCGATCGGGTAAGCATCGTCGATCTTGCCGGCAACGAGTTCGAGGATCTGGTTAATGGTTTCCATCCCGGCCTTGAGCGAGATCATGGCTTCCAGCTGGTCGGTCTTCTGTTGATCGGTAACTTCGGTGTTGTTCATATCTACAGTTTCCCCTCGAATGCTCAAGTTCCAAAGGCTCAGTGATTGATTGCTCCCAACAGCCCCATAACGCTTCCGATCAGGAAGCAGAGACTGCCGGCGATGTAGACCAGGTAGATCACGACAGCTTGATTCACAAACCCTCCACGGCACCAGACCGCAAATTCCCGCCCTCTGCCTATCAAAACTCAGACCGAGTCAACTCTTCCCTGAGCAAGAATCGACTGCTCGCTCCAGAAGTCCATGACTGCCTTACATTCCCTCGGGTGTGCGCACTCGTGTGGCCAGTACGCGGACACAAGGCCGGTGACCGCGATACGAAAGTCGTTGGCAAACACTTCCTTGGGGTGGAGATGCCACATGCGACCTCCGTAACTCTCTGGTTTGACGTACTCCAGGCCGCGGATGTCCTTCATGTATCGTTTCAGGAAGCAATCGCAGCTTTCATACTGGCGATGTTCTTGACAGCCGAAGCCCAGCATCGTTTCGACCGCGTGACCATATTCATGTCCGCACAGATACGTGGTCATTGACGTCATCAGCGGGATCCGCTTGCCGTCGAAGACGATATAAGGACACCAGGTCCGCTCATTCGAGCCTTTGTAGGCCCAAAGATCGGCTTGACACCCATTCGCCCGGTCGAGACGTTCGTAATCGAGCAGATAGACGGTGAGTGGGGAACTTAACGGGAACATGCGCCACACTTCGCCCATCACGTCAGTTACTACTTCCCGATCGTGCGCATAGCAGGGATGTGGATCGACCTTCAGGCTTCGCGCGTAATCGGCTCCTGCCGGCCAGACTTTCACCGACGGACCTTCGTTATCAAATCCCCAAGACAACTCCGAAATGGTCTCGATCGTAATCACGACTTCTCCTGAGAGTTGGGTACCTCGTAATGGAACTGGGCCACCGGCATCATCTGTCGGCCGACGGATTCGTTGAACTTGACGATTGCATGATCGGCCCGATACGACCCGGCTTCGATGGCGCGCCGACCCTCTTTCTGAGCGATCTCGACCAACTTGTTCCAGAGCATGCGGTAGATGCCCATCCGGCGGACGTCGAAGCGGACGCAACCGTGCTGCAACCAGAAGTCGTTCTCCTGGTGATATGAGAAGAAGACAATGGCGCCCAGGATCTCGCCGGTGACCTTGTGCACCGCGGTCAGGGTCCGGTAGCTGTCATGCAGGCCGAGTTCGTTGCGATCCATCAGGCCCTGGCGCATCAACTCGACGGTGGTCTCCAGGCACAGCAGTAGAGCACCGCTGCGATTCAGGTTTGCGTATTCCTTAATCTCGATGTCCATCTTCCTCTGGCTCGTCTTCCTTCTTCGTCTTCGTCAGGGTGTATTCCGTGACCACGATGGTCTGCACCGGCAACCGTTTACCGTAGGCGTCCCGGGCGGCCGTGCACAATACGCAGAGGCACTTACCTGCCGCGGCGCGCAGGTGATCCGCGGCGGCCAGAAGCGACAACTGCATACTGCCGACGTCGTCTTTCTTGGTCTTGCGAGGCACCTAGTAGATCCCCAGGTGCCGACCTGCCCAGCCCATGCCGGCCAGGACCAGGACAACTACTGCGAGAACCACCTTCTCAGCCGTCGTCCACTTGGGGTCGTTATCGTTGGGATCGGGCCGGCCATAATGGCCGGCAATCTGATTCAACACAGCGGGCGTAGTCAACAGGACTGCGACGGACATCAGTATCTCCTTCGACATCTGTGAATCGGACAGGTCTCGTTCCGGTGCCAGAATTCACATGTGCACCCCAGGTCCACCCAACGCAAGTGCATGAAGTAGCCAGGTAGGAAAGCTAGGCACCACAGGATCATCCCAATGAACCCGAATGTGGCGACCAGGAACGCGATTCCTTCGATCTGTTGAACAGTGATCATCGACTACCTTCTTTACCGGACAGGCCGGCCGCTGAAGAGGGCAAACAGGTTCCCATCCAGAGCCAGGTCACCCGGATAACCGCGCCTCTTCCACTCGCAGAACGTTTGGTATTGAGAACGGACGATCAGGCAGATGAGCAGCACAGGCAGTACGAGTAGCACCATCAGGCAGAACGCGACTACCAGCAGAACACCCACCATCAACGTCATCAGCACAGTCGATCCCTCTGAATCAACTCTGGCACGCGGGTCTGGGAGATCCAAAGGCCTCTAGGCGGAGAAGCGCCTAAACCGCCTTTAGGCGGAATACCGCCTGGGTGCCCTCAAGAGCACCTTGTAGAAGACAGGAAGCCTTCAAGGGCACAGGAAATGGCTCTTTGCCACCCAGCGTTCCTCGAATTCACGACCGATATCGGAATCACGGTCCTGACAGCCCACCGGGTGTCAAGTCAGCAAGCTCTGGCGCCTTCACGGCGCAGCGGGAAGGGTTCCCCACAGGAGATACCAGGTAATCCTACGCAGTAGAGGGTGGCCCGACATACGGTTCGAGCCCACCCCGGTCTAATTAACCGTAACCACTACAAGGAGCAACACCATGAACGCATTCGCAACCATGACCGCAGCCACCACAACCATCAACGCAGCCAACACGAACAAGGAGAATGAAATGACCGTCACAATCAATGGCAACGTGATCACTGGCACACCGGAAATGATCAATGCACTCATCAACAACAAACCCACCACCGAGATCAAGCAGCGCACCACGTTCGCGAAGTCGTTCTTCGGTGGTGTCAAGAACTACGCCGACAAGTCCCTCGACTACACGGCAGCCAAGGCTGACTGGGTCGAGAACGAAGGCGTCACCTATGGCATGGAGAAGTCGGCAATCGGCATGGCTGCAGTTGCCCTGAAGCTCGCTACCTATGCCACCGCGCTGCAGACTCGTGTCGAAGCGCGGAAGTCGGACGACGACAAGGCAGTCAAGATCGCCCAGCTACAGGCTCAGCTCGCAGCTCTCCAGAATGCGTAGATTCAACTAACGTCTATCTAATCAATCACTTATCTACAACTAACTAGTCAATCTACCCTCTGGGAAGGCTGTCTATGCCCTCCCTTGTCTACAAGGAGAAACGCAATGAAATACCCACTGTTCTGGGTCGCCTATATGACCGGTGTCTGGAACACCCCGAAAGCTATCGAGTGGTCGATGAACACCCATGTCGACATGTTGACCGGTGTCTGCATTTACCTCGGCGCCGCGGCAGTCTTTGGCGTAGCCGCATTCGGCATGTGGGCATACCTCCGCATGCAGCATGTCCTGTAGTCCAATCCCAACACACTAAAGCGCATTAAAGCTCATCAGAGATCGCCCGCCTGCGGACGTTCGTACACGTCTGCTCGCAGTACATATCTGTCTAACTATAAGGAGATCAAGAGGTTATGAAACTCTTCGAATTACACATCGATGGTCGTCGTGAGCCGGTCGTTAAGACCGGTCACACCAATACCTCCACTGTTACGTTCGACGCGGCCAAGCATTACCGCACCGAGACCGACAGCAACTTCCTGAAGGCCTTCCTGCCCAAAGGTGTCAACTACTGCGAGATCTTCGCCAAGGCTGATGACACCGGACTGGACTACAAGGAAGCCCAGGGGCTGAAGCGCGAGGTAATCGCGACCATGATCAATGTCGCCAACCAGGGAATGTGCTTCCCGTCGTTCCCCAAGTCTACGCCGGACCAGACGAAGGAACGTCATTGGACGTTCTTCTACGGTCAGAGCAACGACGAAGACGGACACCGCATGTGGCTGGTCGAGCGTAAGCCCAACCAGAAGCCACTGAACATCGCCGATATCGAGATGGCGATCCTGCAGCCGGACCTGTTCGATAAGGACGGGCGCCGACTGCTCAACAACTACCTGTATGCCAAGACCGCTGACCGGATCCTCGAGCATTTCACTGCTGAGGTTCCCTGGGAAGACGGTGAAGGCCATGGTCAGGCGACTGAAGCCGAGATCACGATTGTCGAAGACCGTGTAGGCAAGAAGTTCGCCGTTGTCAACCATCTGATCAAGAAGTGGGACGCGAAGAAGACCGCATTGGTCGACGGAGCATTCCGCGTGCACCCGGACCTGCTGAAGTGGGCTGGTGACCCGCATTACGGTAAGAAATACCGCAAGTTCGGATCCTGCTTTACCCGTTCGGGCCTGTTCAAGGGCGATGCAATCCCCACGACCAAGTTGGGCATGATCAAGTGGAACGACGAGTTCGTTCCCATCTGGCTGGCCGGTTATGGCGCCAAGAAGCGCGCCGTATTCAACAAGTTCTTCTTCGGAATCCTGCAGGAGATTCACCCGGAACCGGTGAAGTCTGACATGCAGTCGCTGATCAACTTCGATGGCTATCGCTGGTTCGCCCAGCGCGCGATCGATGTCATGTTGAAAGCGCTCGATTCCCTGAAGGACGAAGACAAGCTGCGCGGCACCATGATGCCGGTCGTGCAGAAGACCAACTCCGCCAAAGGCCGCAAGGACGAGGAAGTGTGGTCTCTGCAGTCTGCCCTGGAGATAGGTCACAGCATGGAAGGCGGCTTGTTCAGCCGCATGTCCAGTGCGTATATCCAGGAAGCCATCAACGCTAGCGAGGGTCGTATTGACCTGAGTGCGGTGGCGACTCGCCTGATGGCGGATGTCGACCCGTTCATGTTCGATGACGTCTGGGGTATCCCCAATCGTCCATCGGTCATTCGTAAAGGCTGTGTCGTAGCCGTGGATGTGCCTATGCCATTTGGTAAAGAGCACATCAAGGGCGTCGGCTATCGTCAGCCCAATGGCATGTGCGAGGAGCGTTTCGATGTGGATATCATCCACGACGAACGCTTCAAGGACTACACACGCTGTCACCTGCTGTTCTTCGGTGAAGACGCAGGCGAGCATCTGGAGAAGGTCAATGGCGGAGATCTGGACGATCATATCGTCCTGTTCTTCGACGCCGAGATCGTCAAGATGATGCGCCGGCTCAAGTATCCGGTTACCAGCAAGATAGAGGACAAGTCCGATACCCAGAAGAAGGAGACGGTAGGCGACCAGGCGGAGCGCAAGCTCATGAGCCTGTTCTTCGGCACCGGTTACGGACCGCAGACGTTTATCAACGGCATGAAGGCAACGCTGGCATGGCGGATGAAGATCGGCCAGGCCGTCAACCTGATCATGCGCAGCACCCTCAGCAGCGGTAAGCACCGCAAGAACATGCTGAAGGATCTGCGTACGCGGATCGCTACGGCGCGCGAGCAAATCAAAGCAGGTGTCGAGGATCACGAAGACCCGAAGTTCCTGGCCTACTGTGCCAAGAAGCTGCGGGAATTCCCCGAGCACCCGCTGGCTCACGAAGCCACCAACCTGGAAGGCATCATCGACTTCCTGATTCAGAACAAGGACCTCGGTCAGCGTGACGTGTTAGTCGCCATGCTCGAGCGTATGTCCACCGTGTTCCAGGAACGTGATGACGACGGCAACGTGATCATTCACCTGCCGGTCTACCCGAAGCTCTGGGCCATGAAGGGACGCAATCGCATCCCCAAGGGCCAGGTCGAAGGTGTGGACTATGTCCTGGCGCCGAGCCTGCTGTGCGATGAGATCACGAAGGTCGAGACCTTGGTCGAGACCCTGCGTATCCAGCTGCAGCGCTTCGAGTTCCAGACCATTCGTCCGGTGCCGGAGGCTCTGGACATGGCATATCCGGAGAGCGACGGTCTGCGTGAGGTCACCAATGACCTGCGCAGCTGGCTGATCGAGGGTTACAAGTCCAAGGTGGCCGGTATCAGCGATCGTGAGGAGCGTTCGGCTGCCGAGCGGCGCCTGCTGGATGAGTTGACTGCACGTCTGAACGAGTTCAGCCGCGGTGGCCAGATCGCAATTGCGGTCGATGCCAAGCGTGTCTGTCATCGTCTGGATGCTGAAGTCCGTGACACTGGTGTGCCTGACTATCTGTGGGCGAACAATGTCATGTTCAGCCGTTATCGCTGGGGCCTAGAGAAGCACGGGCTGGCTGGTGAGTACGTCGGCGTTGAGCTGGCGCCTCATTGCCAGGACCTGTTCGGCAAGGTCGTTGAGACCATTGTCAAGGCCAACCGCGTGTACCGCGCCACGGATTACATGTGGATCGGGAACACGGTTCGGCCTGTAGAAGACTGGACCTATACCATGATGCCGTGGGGCTATCTTGAAGTAAAGAAGCCAGATGCGAGCATCATGCGGGCTGATGCCATCGACTTCGGCGCTATCGACGTATTCGGTAACGCCGTAACCAAGGCGGCAGTTGTGGAGGCCAAGCGCTGTGAGGCGCTGGCCAATGTGGAAGAAGCTGGTGAAGCTGAGTCGGATATCGATCTCGGCGATTGCTGCGATCAGTGCGGCGCACCTGGTGGGCTGCATGTTCGCGGCTGTTCTGCGATCCAGATCGAAGTCAAGGAGGTGGCCTGTGTCTAAGGTCACCCGCGGCTCACGCGTCATCTTTATTAAAGACGACAACGGCTCTTGGGGGTCTCAGACCTCCAAGGGTACGGTCGGCTACTGTTTCTGGACTGGGCCGGGCGATCGCCCCGGCCGAGAACGAGCAGGAGTGATCATTCGTGGGAGCAATAAGAAGGTGTTTGTAGAGGTAGAAGTAATAGAGGTACTGCTGCCCAAGAACGTGACCCTGAAGGTTGCTCAACTCCCGCTGTTCGCCTAAACCACAATAGGTGGTAGTCAGTTGATTGACTGACCACAGTAGGCGGTAGAACCAGTCTTGATCGTAAGGTCAGGACTGGCAATAGGCGGTATAGGCTGATTCTCAAACCACAATAGGTGGTGTCTCTGTCTATATCTCCTATCGCCAGTCTACCGGCTTGTCCGGTGACGGTTGGTGTGGCGCTTGATCCCGGGTAAACAGAGGTACGGTGGCCCCGTACCGCTGCCAGGATCATGAAGAACTGGTGTTTGCAGGCTGCCCTGGGGCAGCTTAGCGTGTCCGGCGCTTAGACTGCGCTGAGCGAACGGCACGTGCAAACCCAGTCTTCTCATGCTTATACAGGAACTACCTAACCCTGCGAAGAGCAGAGGCAACCACCTCTGCGCTCTGCTGCAAGCAACCAACTCAGATCTCAGCATCTGGCCGTATGGCATACCAGCCAACCCCAGATCACACTGAGCTCTGAGAGCGGCTCCACGCGTGCGCGAGAGCGTTGCGTTGCATAGGAGAGAGACACCTGGTATAAACCGCCATCTGGCTCATTATACGGGTGTTACACCATTTCTGCACGATAAACCTGTGAAGGTTAGTGTGCAATTCCAGTGTACTGGAGGAGCTCATGTTCTATCTGACGTTCAACAAGTTCGAGGGAGAGCATACGGTCATCGTTGCTCCGTACTTCGTTCCCAAACATGTGCCGTTCACCATGATCGGTGTTCTCGACTGGCTGTTGACTGATACCGGTAATGGTGGCATGCGGGATTGGTTATTCGAACAGATCGATCAGTTTGGTGATCTGTTGAAGATTGAGAAGGCTTGATCCCGTGTTTCGTTCTCTGACGCGCCGGCCGTTGCCGGCAAACAGGATGTGATCTCAGGTGGACTCTTCCACTGGCGAGAGATCAAGGAGGTCTATGTTCACCGTTGTCGGTTATCCGCCGGGCCAGCCTGAGCTTCAGGAATGGTTCGGCTCATATCGTGAACGTAAAGACGCCGAGCGAGATATCGCTTCCGGTGTCTTTGTCGAAGTCGAACCCCATACCAAGGGCTGGTTCTTCATGATCAAGCCCTAATAGTGAGGAACTCATGAAATGCACCTTCGATATCCACGTTGATGCGCCTGAGCACATCAAGGTCGAAGCCAAAGTGACGGTCGAAGCGACCGTTGAGGAAGTAGCTGCCCAGCTGAAGGCTGGCACCGAGAATCTGAAAGAGATCTTGGCCTTCGTCAAGGACATGGTCCCTGTGGCCAAAGAGATCATGGTTGATCTCCACCAGCCGGAATCGTCGGGCGACAGGTCCGAGCGATCTCCGCGCTTTCATAGCGCATAACCGCCGCCGGGGCGTATCCCCGGTATACAGGAAATGGTCTCAGCTGGTGTATGTCAGTGGCAAGAGACCAGAAAGGCTGCTTATGGATTGGATCTGTGGCTGGTGCCACAAGCCTAAACCGACGGAGTTCGGCCTCTGCTCTTGTGGCCGCTTCCCAACGCGGCGGGTGCCCAGCACTCGTCAACTGCGTTCCTTCAAGGAATGGCTGGGTGTCATCGACACCTTCAAACGTTCTGTTTCACAGGAGACAGTCTGATGTTAATCAATGTGACTCAAGCTCATCTTGAACAAGCTTTGGCAATCATTATGCCTTACAACGGCGCCATTGTTTGGCAACACGAGCAAGTGGAAGGTGCTGCCACTATGGCTTTGCAAGCTTCTGGCTATCCGAACGGAATGGTTGCATCCGACGGTATTTGGTTGGATGACGTTGCTGGCTACGTCATTCGTACCATCATTCGTGGAGTATTTCAACCCCACGGTGGTCTTCCTGTTCCCGAGATTATTACTCGCAGGATCAAACGTTTCGAGAAGACTGGTGAGTTTGTACCATTCAAGTTCTCAGTTCCAGACAAGGAGACAATCTGATGTTCAAGTTCATCGGTCGTATGTTGCGCGGCATCGTTCAAGCCCTGTTTACCCAGGGCGTTCGTGACCGCATCGTCGCCGGTATCTGTATCGGCATGGTGCTGGCCTGCTTCGGCATCATTAAACCGTTCTAGTTTGCAGGGCGTTTGTCGCGTATCGCTGTGGATAAATCCGGATCACGGTGTATAGACCTTCTGTTACTGCCCATGACCAGTGTGGAGGCGAGCAGGTTAGTCATACGGCGGAAGCTGTATGGCGATCGGTCCCTCCGTCTGGATCAACCGGTTCCGAAGACGGATTGCTACGTCGGCGAGAACTGGGCTTCTGACCGCGTCGCTCCAGAGCAGACGGAGGTCGTGGGGTAGTCGGGTGAGCGAGTTCCCGTAACTGTAACGGTAGCAGCGCCGCCGGTACAGCGATACGTGTGCCCTGCAATGATTTCATTCTCATTCTCATTCTCATTCTGTGGAGGTTGCATGCAGTCTAACGATGGCAAGAAGAAGCAGTACACCTGCCAATGCGGCACGGTGAATACGATCGACGGCAGTCCTGACGTCATCGTTTGTGTTAAGTGTGAGCGTAGCCAGTTGGCCTGGTTGGTTCCCTTGACGCCGGCTTTGACCGTCTCCGCGGCGGCCTGAGATGATCTGGATCACGTTTCAGAAAGGCTTTCAGCAGTTCATTCGGCCGGAAGACTGTCATTTACCCGCCGGCCAACCGCTGTCCATCTGGGACTTCACCATGTTCCTGTGGGCGGATACCGGCTATGGGCATGACCTGCGTACCTGGATCCAGGAGCAGGCTGAAGCCCATGGGCCGATTGTGTCCATTGACTGGGTTAAGGACCGGCCGCGGTACACCCCGGAAGGGAACTATTGCAGCATCTGCGATGTTCACAGCCAGTGGTGTCCCCATATCAAGGAGCCAGTCTCGTTCTATCGGCCGGCGAATGCTGGCCAGCTGCATCGTACAGTTTGAATATCCGCCGCTGAGCCCATACTTGCGCTCGGCGCGGACAGGGCGCAAGCCCGAGGCGGTCATCAGAAGCTCCTGCTCTGGCCGCCTATCCAAGTTCTGTTGTAATCCGTCAGTTGATCGAGTGTTTATCCCTCTCCTGACATCCATTCCCGATCTCAATCTCAACTGTGGAGGACAATCAATGGCCAAGACTTCGATGACGAACGAGCAGCGGCGTACGCTGGTCCGTGAGTTCGTTGCCAACTCCAACGCAGCTGTGGCTAAGGCTACGGCTCAGTTTCCCATGTTCTCCAGTCTCTTGCAGGAGCGTTTGCAGAAGCATTCGCTGAACTACTCGTTCCGCAAGACGCTGCAGGACTGCACCTAACCGTTCTCCTTGTAGTGCTCTCCATGGGCGGCCGTTCTGGTCGCCCTTCTTTCATTCCCAATCTTCAATCTTAAAGAGGTGACTATGTCCAGGCTTGGCAGCCGGGCTAAT
>Ga0265338_10002571_pt1 | contig 26831 bp, 24 predicted proteins | sample 42126metaG_FD_193579 | JGI IMG/M metagenome (GOLD analysis project Ga0265338, IMG submission 193579) | Rhizosphere microbial communities from Carex aquatilis grown in University of Washington, Seatle, WA, United States - 4-21-26 metaG | ecosystem: Host-associated > Plants > Roots > Rhizosphere...
TTGCACCCTTTTGCAGACCGTCTAGGTTCGACCGCCATGCTGAAGCTCGCACTCCTCCTTGGAGCGACCCTTGCGGCCGCATCCGCCCAAACCACACCCCCGGCTCCCGTGCCCCCCGCCTCCCCCTCCGCGCAGGATGATCCCTTCATCTGGATGGAGGACGCCGACTCCCCAAAGGCCCTGGAATGGGTGAAGGCGCAGGACGTCCGGACGCTCGCGCTCCTCCAGGGCGACCCCCGCTACGCGGACCTCCACCGGGACGCGCTCGCGATCCTCACCGCCACGGACCGGATCCCCTATCCGGACCTCCTCAAGGGTGAAACGGTGACGAACTTCTGGCAGGACACGGTCCACGTGCGCGGCGTCTGGCGCCAGACGACACTCGCCGGCTACCGGGCCGCGGCCACCGAATGGCAGCCGCTCCTCGATGTGGACGCCCTGGCGGCCGCCGAGAAGGCGAACTGGGTCTTCAAGGGGGCGGCCACCCGCTGGCCCGACGAGAGCCGGGCCCTCGTCCACCTCTCGAACGGCGGGAAGGACGCCGTCGAGATCCGCGAGTTCGACCTCGGCACCCGCCAGTTCGTCCCGGGCGGGTTCGTCCTGCCCGAGGGCAAGCAGGATTCGACCTGGATTGACGCCGACACGATCGGTCTCAGCCGCGAATGGGGTCCCGGCACCATGACCGAGTCCGGCTACCCGTACATCGTGAAGCTCCTGCGGCGCGGCGAGGCGCTCACGGCCGCCAGGGAGGTGTTCCGCGGCAAGCCGACGGATGTCTCCGTCGTCCCCTACGCGCTCCACGACAACGTGGCCGGTACCAGCCAGCCCTTCATCATCCGCGCCCTGAGCTTCTTCGAGAGCGAGACCTACCTCCTCCAGGGCGAAGGGACAAAGCGGCTGAACCTCCCGCCGAAGGTCTCGGTCGAGGCCCTCCTCGGCGGCCGCCTTGTCTTGAGGACGCTCCAGGACTGGACGCCCGCCCCCGGAGGACCCTCCTATCACCAGGGTGCGCTCCTCTCGGTGGACCTGGCGGCGCTCGCCAGGGATCCTGCGGCGCCCCTGACGGTCGTCTACGAGCCGGGCCCTCGCGAGACCGTGAGCAGCGTCGCCAGCACCCGCTCGCGCCTCCTCGTGACGATCTACGAGAACGTAAAGGGCAAGGCCCTCGTGTTCGACCCCGCCCCTGCGGGGGGTTGGACGAGGAGCACGCTCCCCCTTCCCGGGAATTCGAGCATCTCCATCGTCAGCGTAAGCGATGATTCCGACCGGGCCGTCTACAGTGTCGCGAACTTCCTGACGCCGACGACCCTCTGGCTCGCGGACGTGGCGGGGGGCAAGGCGGAGGTCCTCAAGATGGAGCCCGCGCGTTTCGACGCCTCGCGCCACGTGGTCGAGCAGTTCGAGGCGGCGTCCTCGGACGGCACCCTGATCCCCTACTTCGTCGTGCGCCCGAAGGACTTCGCGTACGACGGGTCCCATCCGACGCTCCTCTACGGCTACGGCGGGTTCGAGGTCTCGGAGACGCCCTGGTATTCGGCGACGATCGGCAAGCTCTGGCTCGAGCACGGGAATGTCTTCGTCCTTGCCAACATCCGCGGCGGCGGCGAGTTCGGGCCCGCCTGGCACGAGGCCGGCCTCAAGACCCACCGCCAGCTGATCTACGACGACTTTGCCGCCGTCGGGCGCGACCTGATCGCCCGGCACATCACCTCCCCGAGGCGCCTCGGCATCGAGGGCGGCTCGAACGGAGGCCTCCTCATGGGGGTCGAGCTCAACCAGCACCCCGACTTGTGGCGCGCCGTTGTCATCCAGGTTCCGCTCCTCGACATGCTGCGCTACGACCAGATCGGCGCCGGCGCATCCTGGGTCGCCGAGTACGGAAGCCCCAAGGATCCCGTCGAGCGTGCCTTCCTGCGAACCATCTCGCCCTACCACAACCTGAAGGCCGGGGTACCCTACCCGGAGCCCCTCTTTGTCACGTCGACCAAGGACGACCGCGTCAGCCCCGCCCACGCCCGGAAGATGGCGGCGCGGATGGAGTCGATGGGGCTCCCCTTCCTCTACTACGAGAACACGGACGGCGGGCATGCCGCCTCCGCGAACCAGCAGGAGGTCGCAAGGCGCGTGTCGCTCGAGATGACCTACCTCACACGCAAGCTGGTGGATTGACCCAACACGAGGAGCCCATGCCCCCTGCGCTCGAAGCCGTCCGGCCGATAGGCCTCGCAGAGATCCAGGAGGCGCGCGCCCGGATCGCCGGGACGATCGTGCGGACACCGCTCGTCCGCCTTGAGCTCGGGCCCGGGTACCCCGACATCCGCCTGAAGCTCGAGAACCTGCAGCCGATCAACGCCTACAAGCTGCGCGGCGCCGCCAACGCGGTCGCCATGCTCTCGGAGGCCGAGCGCCGGCGCGGCGTCTGGACGATAAGCGCCGGAAACGCCGGCCAGGGCGTCGCCTACGCGGCGAGGAAGGCCGGCGTGCCCTGCACGGTCGTCGCGATCGAGACCGCGCCCGCCTCGAAACTGGAGCGGATGAGGGCGCTCGGCGCCCGTCTGGTCACGGTCCCGTACGAGGTCGCGTGGAAGGCCCTGGGCGACCGGTCCTATCCCGGCGTCGAGGGGACCTTCGTGCACCCCTTTGACGACCACGACTTCATCGCGGGCCACGGGACCATGGGCCTTGAGATCCTGGAGGACGCCCCCGACACCGTGGCCGTCATCGCGGGCATCGGCGGGGGCGGCCTCGTGACGGGCGTCGGAAGCGCGGTCAAGGCGCTCAAGCCCTCGGTCAAGGTCTGGGGAGCCGAACCCGAGACCGCCTGCCCCGCCTCGCTCTCCTTCGCCGCGGGCTCCCCCCAGGAGTTCCCCGGCTGGAAGGCCTCGTTTGTCGATGGCGCCGGCGGCCACAGCGTCTTCCCGCGGATGTGGGAGCGCATGAGGCCGGTCCTCGACGGCTGCATCGTCGTCACCCTTCTCGAGACGATGCGGGCGGTGCGGCTCATGGCGGAGAAGGCGCGCGTCGTCTCGGAGGGCGCCGGGGCGCTCCCGCTCGCGGCGGCCCTCACCGGGAAGGCCGGCAAGGGCCCGATCGTCGCCATCGTCTCCGGGGGAAACATCGACCTGGAGAAGTTCTGCGAGGTGCTCAGGTCGACCGCGGGCTAACCCCGAACCGCCCCATGTCCCAAGTCGAATCCAAGCTCAAGGAGCTCGGCCTCACGCTCCCCAAGCCTCTGGTCATGCCTGCGGGAGTGACCCTCCCCTTCCCCTGGATTCGCGTTCGTGGAAACCGGGCCTTCATCTCGGGCCACGGGCCGCTCAATGCCGACGGGACCCTCGCCCTGCCGCTCGGCAAGGTCGGGCTCGAGGTCACCCCGGAGGAGGCCTACCTCTCGGCGCGCCTCGTCGGGCTCTCCATCCTCTCGAGCCTCAAGCGGGAGCTCGGGGACCTCGACCGCGTGGGCGCGTGGCTCAAGGTGCTCGGCATGGTGAATTCCGCACCGGGGTTCAACCGGCAGCCGTACGTGATCAACGGCTTCACGGACCTGATCGTCAGCCTCTACGGTCCGGAACGCGGCCAGCACGCGCGATCAGCCGTGGGGATGGCCCAGCTGCCCTTCGACATTCCCGTCGAGATCGAGGGAGAGGTCGAGATTAGGGCCTGAGTCGCTCCCGACTAACGGCGCCTGCGCATTTGACCTGCCCGGGGCACAGGCCAGAATTCCGACGATGCCAGACTTGGGCCAAACCGCCATCGATGAGGCCGAAAAGGCCGGTTTCGACCTGAGCCTCGTCGACGAGAGCCTGAGGCTCACGGCCGAGGAGAGGGCTCGGCAGCACGACCAGGCATTGGCCCTGGTCCTGGAATTCGAACGGATACGCAGCACGCGCGATGAACAGCCTAAGCGAACTGCTCAAGCGACTGGCTGACTCGGGTGTCGAATTCGTGGTCGTGGGGGGTTTCGCGGGCGTGCTCCACGGCTCGGCGCTTGTCACGAGGGATCTTGAAATCTGCGCCGTCCTCACGCCGGCGAACATCGAAAAGCTCCGTGCCGCGCTCAGGGACCTGAACCCGCGCCATCGGATGACGCCGCAGAGGCTTTCGTTCCTCCAGACCCCGGCGCCCGGCGAGACCGCCAACAATCTCTACCTGCAGACGGACTGGGGGGTCGTCGACATCCTTTCGTCCATTCTCGGCCTCGGTGATTTCGAATCGGTCAAGGCCAACTCGGAGTTCTTCGAAATCGGCGGAAAGAAGTGCCGGTTGATCTCGCTGCCCGATTTGGTGAAGGCAAAGGTGGCGATGGGGCGTGAGAAGGACCTCCTGGCGGCCAAGGAGCTCAGGGCGATCTCGGCGAAGCGGGAAAGGGACAAGCCCGGGTTGGAACTCAAATAATCCCATCGACAGGACCGCAGCCCCTGGGACCTGGAGAAGATCCGAAAGGGCCTCTCGCACCTGGCCGACTCGGACAACGGGACGATCTTGGGCCTGTATCACCTGGAGGCCGGCATCGTCTCCTGCCACGCCCTCGCTTCGAGCGACACCAGGACCGACTGGGCCCAGATTCTTGGTCTCTACGACGACCTGCTCGCCCGTCAGCGCAGGTAACGGTCCGCGAAGGCAAGGAACGCCTGCCAGTCCGAGGCCATGATCGCGTGCGGGCCCGCGTGAATGCGGTAAGCAAGGTCCCCTGCGTTCACGTCCTGGTCCAGGGCCGGCATCTGCGTGACGCCGAGATCCTTCCTGCCCAGCAGGCGGTACACCGGTCCCGCCGCGACCTCGGCGAGAAATTCCCCTCGGGGGTCGGCCCACTGGTCGCCTGACCCGCCCGTGACCAGCAGGGGATGCGGCGCATTGAGGGCAATCAGCATGTGAGCATCGCCGGGAAGGTCACCCCAGTGCCCGGCATACCTCCCGAACCCCGGGGCGAACCAGTAGGGGAATCGGTCCACCATGTCGTCCACGGTCTCGCCGTAGTCGCGCCGGGAAAGCGCCGTCCCCATCTCCCCGGCGCAGTTCGCGAACACCAGCGCGAACCGCGGGTCCTGGGCGCCGGCCCAGAGGGCGGCCTTGCCGAGCCGCGAGTGACCGATGAGGGCGACCCTCCTGCCGTCGAAATCGGGGTCGGTCTGCAGATAGTCCAGGGCGCGGCTGGCGCCCCAGGCCCAGACGGCGATCGTGCCCCAAGAGTCTTTTGCCGGGGACCCGCCCGGGGAGGCCGTGAGCGCCTCGACCCCGGACGTGCGCGTGTCCGCGGTGTCCGGCTGCAGGTCCGAGTAGCGGTAGATCGCATAGGCATACCCCCGGGCGACGATATCCGATATCGGGCCCGGCTCGCCGAGTATTCCCTTTGGAACGGACGGCGCAGGCGGGTCCGTCGGGGCCGGCTCCCCGTTGAAGGCCATGTGAAGGAGAACGGGCACCTTTGCCGCGCGGCGGGCCGGAAGGTAGATGACCAGCCGAATGAAGGGCGCACCAGGCCCGTCGCCGAAACGCAGCACCACGACCTTTCGCACCGCATTTCCGCCCAGGGCCCCGGGGGTGACGCCCTCGACGGTCGCGACCGCCTTTGGCGCGTTGCCCGGCACGCGCCCGAACACATGGGCCCGGTAGAGTTCCAGGATCTCAGGGCGCCTTATCCGGGTCCAGGTATCGGCATCCGTTACGGGTCGCCCGTCGTTTAGGACAAGGGGATCGGGGAGCGTGTAGGTGCCGACCTTGGCCTCGTCATAGTTGGAGACGTGGCCGGTGGATGCCGTCTTCACCGGCCCGGGCCGGGCGCCTTCGGGATCGGCGGCGCAAATCGGGAGGGCCCGCGAGAAAAGGGCGGCTGCGACCGCCAGGCCAGCCAGGGTCCGGGAGGGATTCATTGCGCCGCCAGAATGTCGGGCCCGACCCCCACCGTCGAGCCGGACGTCGGGAACTCCCTGCCGGCGTCACTTGACAACAGCCGCACCCAAGTAAGGCTTTTATCCATGAAAAGTACGTACAGCATAAAAGAAGCCCAGAGCCAGTTCGCGGGCCTGGTGCGCGAGGCGGAGAACGGCGGCATGGCCACGATCACCCGCCACGAGAAGGCCGTCGCCTACGTGATGGGGGCGGACGACCTGGCCGCCCTCATCGAGACGACGGAGTTGCTGGCCAATCCCCAGGCCCGCAAGGCGATCGCTGCCGCTGAGGCCGGGAAGGGCAGGGTCTACTCGCTCGACGATCTCGGCGAATGAAGTACCGGGTCCAGGTCCGGGAACAGGTGAAGGGATTCATCGAGACGCTTGGTCCGGAATCCCGCAGGAAGCTCAGGCTAGCCCTGCGCGGGCTTGAATCCGAGCGGGGCGACTGTCTTCCCCTGAAGGAGAAACTCTCCGGCTATCATCGCCTGCGCATAGGCGGCTACCGTGCCGTCTACCGTTACCTGCCCGGCAAGGTGATCGAGTGCGTCTTTGCTGAGGAGCGCAGCCTGATCTACCATATCTTCGAGAAGGACTTCCTGAAGCGTCTCCGCCACGAAACCGACTGAGCGGCAATGGGGAGGGACAAGGGATTGGTGCCCGGGGCCGGACTCGAACCGACACTTCCTTGCGGAAATCGGATTTTAAGTCCGAAGCGTCTACCATTCCGCCACCCGGGCAACGCCTAGGGGATTTCTGGGAATCCCCGGGCCGAAGGCGAGCCTTTGTCGCGGCCGCTAGGCGGGTGTCCCCCTCGCAAACCCGTAGGCCCGCTCCACCCTCGCTATCCTGACAGAGTAGCCCTCATACCAGGACTCCCTGCCCGCGTCCTGGGCCCCGCGGTGCTCAAGGTTCGCCTTCCAGCTTACGATTGCCTCCTCGCTGGCCCAGTAGGACACCGTGATCCCCAACCCCCCGGGGCTCCGGGCGCTCTCGATCCCCAGGTAACCCGGCTGGCCGGCGGCAAGCTCCTCCATCCGCTCTGCCATCTTGCCATAGCCCTTGTCCCCCTCGGTCCGCAGGGAGGTGAAGATGACCGCGAAGTACGGGGGCTCGGGTGTCTTTGCAAGGGGCATGCGTAAAGATTGGGTGCGCCCCGAGAATGTTCTTTCCAAGGGCCGCGGCAAGGGACGAACTTTCTGGGAACATGATTCACCCCTCAAGGAGAGCTTTCGCCGCACTGACCCTTACCCTCGTCCTCGCCTGCCCGGCCTACCCCTGGGGCGTGGAGGGCCACGCCGCGACGGGGCTCGTGGCGGCGCAGAACCTTTCCGCCGACGCCCGGGCACACGTCGTCAAGGTCCTCGGGAGCGACGACCTTTCCTCGATCGCCAGCTGGATGGACGAGGTCCGCAGCGCCTACTTTCACCAGGGCCCCCTCGGGGCCGACCCCGAGGCGCTCAAGTTCAACGCGGAGTTTCCCAAGAACGGCGAATGGCACTACGTCGACCTCCCGCTCGGCACGGCCTCCTACGAGCTGGACGGCCCGTTCACGAGGCCCGACGACGTCGTGCACTCGATCGAGGCCGCCGTCAGCGTCCTTGAGGGCGGCGGCGACCAGAGGATCACGAAGCGGGAGGCGCTCTGCATGCTGGTCCACTTTGTCGGCGACCTCCACCAGCCCCTCCATGTCTCGAACGGCTACTTCCAGGTGGGAGCCGACGGAACGGCAAAGCTCGTGACAGACCCCGTGGCCGCCAAGGACGCGCCCGACGACAAGGGCGGCAACGCGGACTTCTTCGGCCCGGGCAAGTACGACGAGCTCCATGCGTACTGGGACACGGCGCTTGTCGACAAGATCGCCGGGTCGAAGGATCCCGCGGCGGTCGCTGCGGCCGCCGAAAAGAGCCTCTCGGAGGCCGGCACGAGCTGGAAAAGCGCAGGGGATTACCACCACTGGGCCGAGGCCTGGGCCACGGACAGCATCGTCGCCGCCCGGACCGCATATTCAGGCATCGTTTTCGGGGCCGTGACCCCCGACAAGAAGGCCGGAATCAAGCGGATCGAAATCACGCTACCCCCTCATTATGATGACGTTTGCGTCCCGCTCGCGCGGGAGAGGATTGCCAAGGCGGGCTATCATTTGGCCGAGCTACTGAACGCGATTCGCTGGTCTGATTGAAGCGTTGGCGGCCGACAATAGACTCGCCCCGACTGGAGGGTTTCGGCACCCTTGACCCTTAGTTTAACCCTCCAGCCTTAGTCTAAACCCCCCTCGCGTTCACCATGAAGTTACCCAAAGCCTGGCAATTGGGCGCCGCCCTAGCACTCGCGGCGTCAGTCATTCCGTCGGTCCGCGCAAGCGAATCCGACATTAAGATCCCGGACCTGCGCGCCGTATCATTCATGGGCGGGGCGCTCAGCGGGTCCGCCGTCCTAATGATCGGCCTCGTGGTGTGCCTCGGCGGCATGGTCTTCGGATGGATGCAGTACATCCAGACGCGCAACCTGCCCGTGCACAAGTCGATGTCGGTCGTCTCCAACATCATCTGGGAGACCTGCAAGACCTACCTCGCGCAGCAGGGCAAGTTCCTGTCGGTGCTCTGGGTCCTGATCGCCGTCTGCATGACGTACTACTTCGGCACCCTCTCCGGGCAGTCCGCGGGGCACGTCGTCATCATTCTCCTCTCCTCGATCCTGGGCATCCTCGGCAGCTACGGGGTGGCCTGGTTCGGCATCCGGATCAACACGGTCGCCAACTCGCGGGCGGCGTTCTCGGCCCTGAAGGGCAACCCGCTCGCCACGCTACTTATCCCCCTGAAGTCGGGGATGAGCGTCGGCCTCCTCTTGGTCGCCATCGAGCTGTTCTTCATGATCTGCATCCTGGCGTTCCTGCCGTCCGAGCTCGCGGGCCCGTGCTTCATCGGGTTTGCGATCGGCGAGTCCCTGGGAGCCTCGGCGCTTCGCATCTGCGGCGGCATCTTCACCAAGATCGCCGACATCGGCGCGGACCTGATGAAGATCGTGTTCAACATGCCGGAGGATGACCCCCGCAACCCCGGCGTCATCGCCGACTGCACCGGCGACAACGCCGGAGACTCGGTCGGGCCGACGGCCGACGGGTTCGAGACCTACGGCGTCACCGGCGTCGCCCTGATCGCCTTCCTGGCGCTGGCGCTCGTCAGCAACCCGGCGCTCTGCGGCACCCTGATCGTGTGGCTCTTCGCCATGCGCATCCTGATGGTCATCACGTCGCTCGCCAGCTACTGGATCAACGGCGCCCTCGCCACGGCCCTCTACGGCAACAAGAAGGTCTTCAACCTGGAGCAGCCGCTGACGAACCTCGTCTGGATCACCTCCCTGGTCTCGATCGCCGTCACGTACGCATCGACCTACGCCCTGCTCTCAAAGGGTACGCCCTGCCCGCCGGACCTTTGGTGGGTGCTGGCGACCATCATCTCGTTCGGAACGCTCGCCGGCGCGCTGATCCCGGAGTTCACCAAGATCTTCACCTCGACGGAGAGCCGCCACGTGAAGGAGATCGTCACGTCCTCCAAGCAGGGCGGCGCCTCCCTCAACATCCTCTCCGGCTTCGTCGCCGGCAACTTCTGCGCCTTCTGGATGGGCCTCGTGATCCTGCTCCTCATGTTCGGAGCGTACCTCATCTCCGGCAACCCCGCTCTCCAGGGCATCATGCCCGACGAGTTCAAGTTCGCGGCGCCGATCTTCGCCTTCGGCCTTGTGGCCTTCGGCTTCCTCGGCATGGGCCCGGTCACGATCGCGGTCGACAGCTTCGGCCCGGTCACCGACAACGCCCAGTCCGTCTACGAGCTCTCGCAGATCGAGTCGAAGAAGGAGACGGCGGCCGAGATCGAGAAGGAGTTCGGCTTCAAGCCCGACTTCGAGAACGCCAAGCTGCAGCTTGAGAAGGGCGACGGCGCAGGGAACACGTTCAAGGCCACGGCCAAGCCGGTCCTCATCGGGACCGCGGTCGTCGGCGCGACGACGATGGTCTTCGGCATCATCATGCTCCTGAAGCGCCTGCACCCCGACACGATCGAGAGGCTCTCGCTCGTCCACCCCGAGGCCATGATGGGCCTCCTGATGGGCGGCGCGGTCATCTACTGGTTCACCGGGGCCAGCACCCAGGCCGTCGTTACGGGCGCCTACCGGGCGGTCGTCTACATCAAGGAGAACATGAAGCTCGACTCCAAGGAGGCCTCGGTGGCGTCCTCGAAGGAGGTCGTCAAGATCTGCACGCAGTACGCCCAGAAGGGGATGGTCAACATCTTCATCGTCGTGTTCTGCTTCGCGCTGTCGCTCGCGTTCTTCGACCCGTACTTCTTCATCGGCTACCTGGTCGGCATCGCGTTCTTCGGCCTCTACCAGGCCATCTTCATGGCGAACGCCGGCGGCGCCTGGGACAACGCCAAGAAGATCGTCGAGGTCGACCTGAAGATGAAGGGCACCCCGCTGCACGCCGCGACCGTCGTCGGCGACACGGTGGGCGACCCGTTCAAGGACACGTCGTCCGTCTCGCTCAACCCCGTCATCAAGTTCACCACCCTCTTCGGCCTGCTTGCCGTCGAGATCGCGGTGAAGATGGAGCCGGTCCTCAAGCACACCCTCGGCGCCGCGATCTTCGTCGTCGCCCTGGTGTTCGTGTACCGCAGCTTCTACTCGATGCGGATCCCCGCGGACTGAGGCTGCGTGGCTGCGGCCACCGTGCAGTCGACCTGCACGGTGCCCGGCTGGACGCGCCCGAAGATCGTCGTGAGGCCCGCGGTGGACGCATCGCGCCCCCGCGTGGCCTCGACGATAAGCGCGGGCGCGATCCCGTCCGTGGGGTCGTAGAGCCTCCACGCCCCGCCCAGGTAGGCCTCGAAGCAGGCGTGGAAGTTCATGGGGGTCAGCCCGACCGCGTAGCCCCCGACGTAGCGCGCCGGGATCGTGAGGGCTCGGCAGAGCGCGATCGCCAGGTGGGTGTAGTCCCGGCACACGCCCTTGCGGCTCTGCCAGACGTCCCAGGCCGAGGTGCGGCCATCGGTCGACCCCGGCGTGTAGACGACGTTGTCGCCCACCCACTGGCAGATCGAGCGCACCTGCTCCGCCCTGTCCTCGACCTTGCCGAAGAGCTCCCACGCCGTGGGGGCGAACCGGTCGCTCTCGCAGTAGCGGCTCGGGAGCGTGTAGGTGAGGATGCTGAGCGGAAGCCTGCCGGGCTTGTCCGCGGGTACCGTCGCCGGCATCTCGGGCCGCTCGACCTCGACCACGGCCGAGTAGACGAACTCAAAGGGCCCCGTCGGGGCCTCGAGCCTTAGGACCCTCTCGCCCTTCGCCGTCGTCACGATCTCGGTCGGGAGCTCGGGCGAGCAGCGGATCCCCTCCGACAGCAGGCGTTGCTCGGGACTCGTGTTGACCAGGACGTGGAAGGAGAAGGCGGCACTCGGGGCCACCACCTGGTAGCCCAGCGTGCAGCCGACGGCTATGTTCATCGCTGGCGAATGTGGAGGGCGCGGGCGCCCTGCACAATCCCGGCCTTCGCCGATCGCGGGCGACGGGCCGGGCGTTGTGTTTGTTGTTGATATCCAAGGCCTCGCAATCTAACGCATGCCGCGATGATCGAGGCCCAAGACGGACAAAGGCGCATGAAATGGGAAATGTTCGCCCTGTCCTTCACGGCGCTCTTCCTCGAGATGATGGTGATCCGGTGGGTGCCCTCGGTGGTCCACCTGGTGGCGTACTACGCGAACCTGATGCTCCTGAGCTCGTTCCTGGGCCTCGGCGCGGGCGCCATGGCCGGGAGCCGGAAATGGAACCTCTTCGGGTGGTTCCCCGTGCTCCTCGCCGTGGACATCGCGATGCTCCTTTTCGACCGGAACGCCGTCCTTGGCACGAACGCGAGCGAGGCCCACTTCTTCTCGCTGCCCCCCTCCATGTTCGACGCCCTGGTGCTGGTCCGGATCTTCGGCGTCAACGCGCTCCTCTTCGTCCCGCTGGGCCAGCGGATGGGCCGGCTCTTCAACGCGCTGCCGGGGCTGACCGCCTACGCCTGGGACCTCGCAGGGAGCCTCACGGGAACCCTCTGCTTCGGGCTCTTCTCGCTCAAGCTCTTCTCGCCCGTCCTCGGCATGGCGGGCGTCATGGGGGTCTACCTGGCCCTCTCGGCAAGGCGCAGGTGGCTCGTCGACCTTCCGGTCTTCGCAGCCACCCTGGCCGCGATCCTCTGGAACAGCGACCCGAACGCGATCTGGTCCCCCTACTACTACATCACGGTCAACAAGCCCGACACCCCCAAGCTGACCGAGTCGGCCCCCCCGGCGGACCTGCTGACCATGCGCGACCCACCGGCGTACATGGTCAAGGTGAACCAGTTCGGCTACCACATGGACGCCTCGCTCGACTCGCGGCGCTACACCCCGGGATCGCTCACGTACAAGAAGATCCGATGGCTCGAGCTGCAGTACGGCATCCCCTACCTGCCCGGGGGCGGGCTGGACCGGGTCCTCGTGGTCGGGGCCGGCGGGGGATGCGACGTCGAGGCCGCGCTCTCCGCGGGCGCAGGGCACGTCGACGCCGTGGAGATCGACCCCACCATCATCGCCCTTTCGAGGAAGTTCAGCGCGGGCGCCCCCTATGCGGACCCCCGCGTGGCGATCCACATCGACGACGCCCGCTCGTACCTGGCCCGGGCGCAGCCCGGCTACGACCGCGTGGTGTTCGGCTTCCTCGACTCCCAGGCGCTCTTCAGCAGCATGAACAACGTCCGGCTGGACGGCTACGTCTACACGCTCGAGAGCATGCGCTCGGCGTTCCGGCTCCTCAACGACCGGGGCATGCTGACCCTCTCGTTCTACCTCGGCAGACCGTGGCTCGGCGCCAAGCTCTACGAGCTGGTGCTGGAGGCCACGGGCAGGGAGCCCGTCATGTACTTCGACGCCCCCGGCGACACGCTGATCCTGTGCGTCCCGAAGGACCCCCACGCCGCGCTTCCCGCCAACGTGAACGAGTTCCACCGGGCGACCTACGTGAAGCCCCCGGCGATGGACCTGCCGAGCGACGACTGGCCCTTCCTCTACCTGATCCGAAAGACGATTCCCTCCGACTACCTGGTGGCGATCGCCGGCCTCCTCGCCTTCTCGATCGCCTCCATCGCCTGGCTGCGGGGCCGCTCGTTCGGCCGGGGCGACGTCCACTTCGGGCTGCTCGGGATGGGCTTCCTCCTCCTCGAGACCAAGAGCATCAGCGACTGCACGCTCTTCTTTGGCGCGACGTGGTTCGTGACGCTGCTGGTGATCGCGGGGATCCTCCTCATGGTGATCGGGGCGAACCTCGTCGCGGAGCGCACGAGGGGCTTCTCGCTCTGGCTCTACGCCCCGCTCTTCGCGAGCCTGGCGCTCCTGCTCCTTGTCCCGCGCGAGAGCATCCTGCCCTTCCCCTTCGCGGGCCGCATGCTCTGGACCCTCCTCGTCGTGCCGCTCCCCGTCTTCTTCGCCGGGATCATCTTCTCGACGACCTTCCGGGAGTCCAAGTCCCCGTCGGCGGTGTTCGGCGCCAACCTGATCGGGGCCATGCTGGGCGGGTTCTGCGAGTACCTGGCGATGGCGATCGGAAACCACCGCCTCTCGCTGCTCGTGATGGTGGCCTACCTCGGGAGCATGCTGGTCCTCGAGTCCTCCCGGCGCCAGGGCAAGGCCATCTAAAGGGTCCCGGTCAGCCCCGGATGTCCCGCTCGTTCGTCTCGGGCAGGACGATGCAGCCCACGACGAACGACATCGCCGCCACGCCTATCGGGAACCAGAGGCCGGCGTAGATGTCGCCGGTGAAGACCACGATCGACGCCGCGATCAGGGGGAGGAACCCGCCGAACCAGCCGTTGCCGATGTGGTAGGGCAGCGACATCGACGTGTAGCGGATGCGGGTCGGGAAGAGCTCGACCAGGAACGCGGCGATGGGCCCGTACACCATGGCGACGTAGGTCAGGAGGATCGTCAGGAGCGTCACGACCCGGGGCTTGTTCATGAGCGCCGGGTCGGCCGACTTGGGGTAGCCCGCCGGGGCGAGCGCGGCCTCGTAGGCCTTCTCGTCGAACCCGGCGACCTGGCGGCCGCCGACCGACATGGCGACGCCGGCCCCCGAGCCCTCAAGCGGCGCCAGCGTGAAGGGGATGCCCCGCGCGTTCAGGTAGTTGCGGGCCTTGTCCGTGTCGGTCCTCGGCTTGCTGGGGAGCACGATCTTCTTGGCCGCGTCGCCGAGCGCCTCGAAGGCGAGCGCGACGCTCCCCCGGTACTCGGCCGTCGACAGGACGACCGGCGAGCGCTCCATGGCGTCCGCGAGCGCGGGATTCGCGGCGCGGGTCAGGTTCCTGAAGATCGGCTGGTAGGTGAGGGCCGCCAGGAGCATGCCGGTCATCATGATCTTCTTCCTGCCGATCGCGTCCGAGAGCTTGCCGAAGCTGACGAGGAGGAAGGCGCCGATGACCAGCGAGGTCGCGATCAGGAAGTAGGTGGTGACGTAGTCGACCTTGAGCGTCGAGGAGAGGAAATACAGGGCGTAGAACTGCCCCGCGTACCACACGACGCCCTGGCCCGCGGTCGCGCCGAAGAGGGCCTTGAGGACGATCTTCCCGTTGTCCCAGCGGGCGAAGCTCTCGGTCAGCGGCGCCTTGGAGCCCTTGCCCTCGGCCTTCATCTCCTTGAAGACCGGGGACTCCTCAAGCTTGAGGCGGATGTAGACGGAGACCGCGAGCAGCAGGAACGAGAGCAGGAACGGGACCCGCCAGCCCCAGGCGGCGAACTGCTCCGGGCTCATCGCCTTGCGAAGGACGCCGATGACGACGAGCGCCAGGAACAGGCCGAGCGTCGCGGTCGTCTGGATCCAACCCGTGAAGTACCCCCGCTTTCCGTGGGGGGCGTGCTCGGCCACGTAGATCGCGGCGCCGCCGTATTCCCCGCCAAGCGCGAGGCCCTGGGCGAGCCGCAGGAACACCAGGATGACCGGCGCGAGGAAGCCGATGCTCGCATAGGTCGGCAGCATGCCGACCAGCGCCGTCGAGAACCCCATGACGATTATCGTCACCAGGAAGGTGTATTTGCGCCCCGCCATGTCCCCCAGCCTCCCGAACACGAGCGCACCGAACGGGCGCACGGAGAAGCCGACGCCGAAGAGGGCGAGGCTCGACAGGTAGCCGGCCGTCTCGTTGCCCGCAGGGAAGAAGAGCTTCCCGAAGAACGCGGCCAGGGTCCCGTAGATGTAGAAGTCGTACCACTCGAACACCGTGCCGAGGGACGAGGCGATGATGACGAGCTTGTGTTTCCGATCCAGTGCGGCTTCAGCGTCCATGGGGGGTTGGGGGGTAATCCGATCCTGCGGGGCGCCCGAGGCAACAAAACGTTCCCCCCCGATGCAAGCCCGGGAAAGCAAATACGCCAAATCAGGCCTGCGCGAACGCGGAGACGGTCTCCCGCTTGAGCTCGCGCATCATGAGCGCCGATATGGCGTCCGCGGGCCTCCTGCCCTTGAAGAGGATCCCGTTGGTCTCGCCGAGGATCGGCGCGTCGATCCCCTTCTCGGCGCACAGGCCCGCGAAGGACCTCGTGGTCTCGTAGCCCTCGACGACCGTCCTGCGGCCGGCGAGCAGCTCCGTGATCGCCCTGCCCTCCCCTATCCGATGCCCGAATTCGCGGTTGCGGCTCCAGGACCCGTGGCAGGTCGCCACAAGGTCTCCGAAGCCGGAAAGCCCGTAGAAGGTCTCCGGCCGGGCGCCCAGCGCCCCGCCCACCTTGACCATCTCCGCCACGGCGCGGGTCATGAGCGCCGCCTTGGCGTTGTCCCCCAGGCCCAAACCCTCGCAGCACCCTGCCGCGATCGCATAGACGTTCTTCAGGCTCCCGCCAAACTCAACGCCCGCAAGGTCGTGGGTCGTGTAGACCCGCAGCGTGGGCCCGCTGATCGCGGCCTGGACGTCGTGCATCACGGCGTCGTTGCCCTTCGCCGCGAGCACCATCGCGGCGGGAAGCCCGCGGGCCACCTCAGCGGCGTTCGTCGGCCCAGAGAGGGCCCCCACCATGAACCCGGGAAGGGCCTCCGAGACGACCTGCGACGCCCGCAGGTGGCTCCCGAGCTCGAGTCCCTTGGCAAGGCTGACGACGAGGCTCGGGTGCGACGTGCCGAGGGCCTCGCGGATGTGCTCGGCGGTCAGGCGCAGGGTCTGGGCGGGGCAGGCGAGAAGGATCACGTCGGCCTCGCACAGGCCCTCGGCCAGGCTCGGGGTGACCCGGACCTCATTGGGAAGAAGGATGCCGGGGAGGTACTCCTTGTTCTCCCTGGAGGAGGCGATCGCCGAAGCCTGCTCCGGCCGGCGCGGGACGAGCGCGACCGCCCGCGCACCCCTTGAGAGGTGAAGCGCGAACGCCGTGCCCCAGGCCCCGGCTCCGACGATGCAGAACTTCATATCGCCCTTGTAACCCCGCCACCCCCCGCGCGCTACTTCAAAAACGTCGGCACCTTCTCGTTGGCGATCAGCTGCTCGAAGGTCTCCCGCGCCGTCACGAGCTCAAAGGCGCTGCCCTTGACGAGGACCTCGGCCGGGATCGGGCGCGCGTTGTAGCGGCTCGACATCACGTGGCCGTAGGCCCCGGCGCTCATGAGCGCCAGGTATTCCCCCTCGCCGAGCTCCTGGATCTGGCGGTCCTTCGCGAAGCAGTCCGTGCTCTCGCAGATCGGGCCCACGACGTCGGCCACGAGCGCGCGACGGGTCGTGTCCCGCCGAAGGGGGACGATCTCGTGGTACGAGTCGTACATCGCCGGCCGCACCAGGTCGTTCATGGCCGCGTCGAGGATGAGGAAGTTCTTCCCCTGGCCGCGCTTGAGGTACTCAACCCGCGAGAGGAGGACCCCCGCGTTCGCGACCATCGATCGCCCGGGCTCGAGAAGCACCTTCAGTCCCAGCTCCCTCAGGGCCGGGGCGAGCGCCGCGCCGTACGCCTCCGGCGTCAGTGGGCGCTTGGCCTCCGGCATCGTCTCCCACCACGTGAAGGGCCCGCTCGCGAGGGCGTCCTTGTAGACCACCCCTATGCCGCCGCCGATCGAGATATAGGTGATCCCGTACTTCCGCTTCAGCTCGGCGGCCAGCGGCGCGAGCTTCTCGAGCGTCTCGACGAAGGGCGTCACCTGCGTGATCTGCGAGCCGATGTGCGACTGGACGCCCTTTATCGCGATGTTCGGGTACTTCGAGGCGGCCTCGTACGCGGCCGCAGCCTGCCTCAGGGGGATGCCGAACTTGTTCGCGCTCGTGCCGGTCGTGATCTTTGCGTGGGTGTGCGCGTCGACGTCGGGGTTGACGCGAATAGCGATCGACGCCTTGACCCCCAGCTTGCCGGCCACGTGGTTGATCCTCGCAAGCTCGGGCTCGCTCTCGACGTGGAACGAGTAGATGCCCGCCTCCAGCGCCAGCCGAATCTCGGTCTCGGTCTTGCCGACGCCCGCAAAGACGCTCCCCTTGACGCTCGAACCCGCGGCGACGACGCGGCGCATCTCCCCTGCGCTCGCGAAGTCAAAGGAGGATCCCAGGTTGCCCAAGTGCCTGAGCACCGCCAGGTTGGCATTCGCCTTGACCGCATAGCAGACGCGCACATCGAGGCCCTTCATGCTCCCGGCGATCCGGGTGTAGTTGTCCTCGATCGTCGCCGCGCTGTAGACGTACGTCGGCGTCCCATACAGCTTGGCCACCTCGGCGAGATCGACGGATTCGCAGTGGAGGTTCTGGCCGGTGTATCGGAAATGGTGCATGGGAGGGCGTGTTGGGCTGCTGGTAAAATTCCGTGAAAGGCCGAGATTAGCGAGTTTCACCTTGAAAAAACGACCTCAAAATACCGATAGTTGACCCTGAAGCCCCGTGCAGTCCCTCCTCAAATATCTCTTCCACCGCCCCGCGATCCGTTTCGGATTGGCAAGGGACACCCGTGGGAAGTACCGGGACCCTAGGTTCGTGAGCTTCATCTCCGAGAGCAACCGGAAGACGCTCAACACCGATTTTCAGGACGCGGTTCTCAGGGGCCGCAAGGTGATCCGGTACGCGCTCATCGCCGGGCTTGCCGGCGGCGGAGCCTGGGTGGTCCTCGAAAGCGCCCATGCGCTTTCGATGTTCTGACCTAGGCCGCCTCGCGCTCCTCGCGCGGATTCGCGCCGGCCGCGTCCATCGAGATTACACTGGCCCGGGCTCGCATGGGCTCCACCTTCCGGCCGTAGTCGGCGTAGAGCATTGCGAGGACCCCCAGCGCCGTGAAGGCCAGGCCTCCGGCGCCGGTGTTCGCAATCATCACGAGGAAGGCTGCGACCACGGCCAGGGTTGAAAGGGTTATTGAAACGAGTGTCTTCATGTTCAGTCCAATTCTTGCGGCCAGAGAGAACGCGTTCGGGCTGAAAGGTTCCGGGCAATTTTTCCCGAGGCGCCTGGAATCAGGCCGCGTTGCGCAGGGCGCCGTGGCGGCCCTGCGGCTCGAATTCGACGATCTCGGCGGTCGCCTTGACCGGCTCCATCGCGCGGCCGTAGTCGGCGAGGAATATGGCGAGCACACCGGTTGCGGTGAGCGTCATGGCCGCGGCGACGGCGCCGACGGGCAGCAGGATGAAGGCCGCGATGGCGGCGAGGAATGCGATGACGGGGAGGATTGTTGTGTTCATTTTTGAGAGGTTCGTGTTGCCATGAGAACACGGGCCCGGCCCGGAAAGTTACGGCGAAATGAGGAATGGTCGTCGTGCTCCGTCGGTCGGTCCGTTCCCGGGATGGGATGCATCCCGACACCGTCTCGCTTTCGGGAAACGGGCGTCTCGGATTCGAGATGCTCCGGGGAGACGAAGGAAAACTTAAATTTCACAACATGGTTATAAAGATGTATTTATAAAATCACTTTGCCATGGCACAAGACGTGCAGATTCGTGCACGACCGTGGGTGCTTAATGGTTCGACGCCTCGCCTAGAGCCATCGCGCACGGCCCAAAAAAAACCAAGGAAACCCCTTGTTCTCCGACCTCAGACACGCGCTCCGACAGCTAGCAAAATCTCCCGCGTTCGCCGTCGTCGCGGTGGCGACTCTCGCGCTTGGCATCGGCGCGTGCACCGCGATGTTCAGCATCGTGGACGCGGTGCTTCTGAGGCCGCTCCCGTTTCATGAGCCCGAGCGCCTCGTGTGGATCGAGAACATCTACCACGGGGGCCTTTCCGGCCGCACGAGCAGGGTCGACACCTTCAACGGCTGGAAGGAGCAGAACAGGAGCTTCACGTCCATGGGGGCCTACTATGCGTTCTCCGACTACTTCAGGAGGACGCTGACCGGGTCCGGCGAACCCGAGAACCTTCGCTCGTACGCGGTCTCCATGGACTTCCTCCCCACGCTGGGCGTCCGCCTGCTCCACGGGCGCAATTTCACAAAGGAGGAGTGCGCGTTCAACGGCCCCCATGCCGCCATCCTCACGTACGCATTCTGGATGCGCCACTTCAGCGGAGATCCCTCCGCCGTCGGACGCACCATCTCGCTCAGCAACAACCCGACGACGATCGTCGGCGTGCTTCCCCCCGAATTCGACTTCGCCTCGGTCTTCACTCCGGGCTCGGGGGTGGAGATGATCGAGCCCCTTCCCCTGACGGTGGAGGTCGCCAACCAGGGCAACACCGTCTTTGGCATCGGCCGGCTCCGGCCGGGCGCGACCGTCGAGCAGGCCCAGGCGGAGCTCTCCGTCATCAGCGAGCGGCTGCACCAGACCACGCTCAAGGACGTCGGGGGATTCGGCGCGTACGTGCGCCCGCTTGACGAGGCCATGCGCGGCGGGTTCCGCGGCTCGTTCCTCATCCTCGCGTGCGCCGTCGGCTGCGTCCTCGCGATCGCCTGCGTCAACCTCTCGAACCTCCAGCTCGCCAGGATCAACTCGAGGCGCCAGGAGTTCGCCGTGCGGATCGCCCTCGGCGCCGGACGCATGCACCTGATCAAGCAGGCCCTGACCGAGAGCCTCCTTCTCGCGGCGGCGGGCTCGCTGCTCGGCGTCCTCCTCGCCATGTGGGCCACCGCGGCCATGGCCCGGATCCAGACGTTCGGAATCCCCCTCCTGCAGAACGCCGCGATCGACCCCGCAGCCCTCGCCTTCACCGTCGGCATCACGGCCCTGGCGGGGGTTGCCTGCGGGCTCCTGCCCGCCCTCCACGTTGCGCGCTCCCACCGCGGCAACGCGCTCCAGGAGTCGACGCACCAGCGCAGCGCCGGCCGGTCGGCCGCCGCCGTCCGCAACGCGCTCGTCGTCGCTGAGCTGGCTCTCGCCTGCATGCTCCTTGTCGGCGCGGGCCTTCTCTTCCGCAGCTTCAGCGCACTCCTGCAGGTCAACCTCGGGTTTCAGCCCAGGCACGCGATGGTGTGGCGGGTCGACGCGCCCCGCAGCTTCAACAACCGGGCCGAGGCGGTGCAATACTTCGACGGCGCCGAGCGGCGCGTCACGGCCCTGCCCGGCGTCGAGACGGCCGGCCTGAGCGACACCCTCCCCCTGGGAAGGAACAGGACATGGGGTGTCGCCGCCGTGGGCGTCCAGTACCCGCCGGGCTCGGGGACCTATGCCTTCCCTCGCATGGTTGACCAGCACTACCTCCAGGCGATGCAGATTCCGCTGAAGGCGGGCCGCTACTTCGACGACCGCGACACGGCGACCTCGGAGAGGGCGGTTGTCATCAACGAGAGCCTCGCCCGCAAGCTCTGGCCGGACCGCGACGCCGTCGGCCAGTCGATCACGCAGGACGGCGGGACCAAGGTCATCGGCGTCGTCGCCAACGTGCGTCACGGGTCGCTCGAGGAGGAGGGAAGCAACGAGATGTACTTCAACTTCCGCCAGTCGGACGACTGGAACGCGATGGAGATGGTGATCAGGAGCGCGCGCGCGCCCGCATCCCTCGTGCCCGAGGTGCGCTCCGCGCTTGCGGCGTACGACTCCAACCTCCCGACCAGCGAATTCTACGAGCTCGAGGGCCTCATCGACAACGCCGTGGCCCCCCGGCGCCTCATCACGCGGATCCTGGGCGTCTTCTCCTCGCTCGCCGTCACGCTTGCGGCGATCGGCCTCTACGGGGTCATCGCCTACTCGGTCACGCAGCGCACCCAGGAGATCGGCATCCGGATGGCCGTGGGCGCGCAGCGGGGAGACATCCTGGGGCTCGTCCTGCGGGGCGGCCTAAGGCTCGCCGCGCTCGGCGTCGGCCTGGGCCTTGTCGGATGCCTTGCGCTCACCCGCCTGCTGCGGAGCATGCTCTTCGGGATCACGGCCCACGACCCGCTCGTCCTCGCGGGAAACGTCGCCCTGCTTGTCGCGGTGGCCCTCGCAGCCTGCATCCTTCCGGCGCTTCGCGCGACAAGGGTCGAGCCCGTGACCGCGCTCAGGTCTGAATAACCCCGGAATCTTCGGGCTCTCAACCCCGGGGGCGCCGCAGCGCCCCCCGGGGCGTTTGGATCAGGCCGCGGCCCGATACTCGGGCTGCCGGCCTCGGGTTTCCCCGATGGAGATTACACTGGCCCGGGCCTGCAACGGCTCCACCTTGCGCCCGTAGTCGGCGTGGAGCATCGCGAGGACCCCCGCCGCCACGAAGGCGATGCCGGAGGAAGCGGTGGTCGCATGCGACACCAAGTACGCTGCGACCACGGCCAGAGTTGAAAGGGAGAAAAGGAGGTGAGTCTTCATGTTCGATCCTGTGTCTTTGCACTTAGGAGAACACGGCTCGCGGGGGAAAAGTTACAGGGGGACGCTGCTCAGGCCGCCATGCGCTGCTCGGTGGCGGGGCAATGGGGGGCGCCGAACGGGACCACCTCGGCGGGAGCCCCGACGGGCCCGAGCGAACGGCCGTAGTCGGCCAGGAAGACGCTGAGCACTCCGGTCGCCGTGAAGGCGGTGCAGGCTGCGGCGGCCCCTATGGGCAGGACGATGATCGCCACGAGGGCGGCTAACAGGACTTTGGCGGGAAGGGAGTTGGTATTTGTTTTCATTGGAAGGTTAAGCTTCCAAGAGAACACGGCCCCGCCCCGAAAAGTTGCGCCGTAATCGGCGCAATCCGCCGGAAAGGCCGGCCTAGTCCCCGGCCCCGGCCGCCACCGGCTTGAACGCGGAGCGGAACGCCGCCTTGGCGTAGTCGCGGTTCATGCGGGCGATGAAGTCGTGGGAGATCAGCTTCGGGCAGGCCGCGCTGCACTCGTACTGGTTCGTGCAGCTTCCGAAGCCGAGGCCGTCCATCGTGCTGACCATCGCGAGCACGCGGTGGTCGCGCTCGGGCTGCCCCTGCGGGAGGAGGCCGAGGTGCGAGACCTTGGCGGCCACGAAGAGCATCGCGCTCGAGTTCTTGCAGGCGGCGACGCAGGCGCCGCACCCGATGCACTGGGCCGCGTCCATCGCGAGGTCGGCGACGGCCTTGGAAACGGGCACGGAGTTGGCCTCGGGCGCCGAGCCCGTGCGGATGGAGATGAAACCGCCCGCCTGCTGGATCTTGTCGAAGGCGCTCCGGTCGGTGACCAGGTCCTTGATGACCGGGAAGGGCCTCGCGCGGAAGGGCTCGACGACGATGACATCGCCCTCCTTGTAGCTGCGCATGTACGTCTGGCAGGAGGCCACGCCGTGGTGCGGACCGTGGGGCTTGCCGTCGATCACGAGCGAGCACGTGCCGCAGATCCCCTCGCGGCAGTCGTGCGCAAACGCCACCGGCTCGTCGCCCTTCCTCGTCAGGTCGTCGTTGAGGACGTCGAGCATCTCGAGGAACGACATGTCCGGGTTGACGCTCGCCACGGGGTACTCCACGAAGCGCCCGGGCTGGCCGGGGCCGGGCTGGCGCCACACGCGGACGGTTACGCTGAAGGTCGTCGTGCTCATCACTTGTAGTTGCGTACGCTCATCTTGACGGTCTCGTAGTTGAGCGGCTCGACGTTGCGGACGGGCACCTTGCCCTCGCCGGCGTATTCCCAGGCCGCCACGTGGGCGAAGTTGGCGTCGTCGCGCTTGCACTCGCCGTCGGGGTACTGGTGCTCCTCGCGGAAGTGGCCGCCGCAGCTCTCCTCGCGGGCCAGGGCGTCGCGGCAGAGGAGCTCGCCGAGCTCCAGGAAGTCCGCGACCCTTCCCGCCGACTCGAGCGACTGGTTGAGCGACAGGCCCGAGCCGGGGACGGTGACGTTCTCCCAGAACTCCGCGCGCAGGGCAGGGATCTCCCTAAGGGCCTTCTCAAGGCCCTCCCTGTTCCGGGCCATGCCGCAGTATTGCCACAGGATGTGCCCGAGGCGCTTGTGGAAATGGCTCACGGGCTCCTTGCCCTTCACGGTCAGCAGGCGGCTCGTCATCAGGGCGACGCCCTCCTCCGCCTGCCTGAACTCGGCCGCGTCGGGGGCGGGCCGCGACGCCGGCTTCTGCGTGGCGAGGTAGTCGCCCACCGTGTAGGGGATCACGAAGTACCCGTCGGCCAGGCCCTGCATCAGGGCCGAGGCGCCAAGGCGGTTCGCCCCGTGGTCCGAGAAGTTCGCCTCCCCGAGGACGAAGAGCCCGGGGACGTTGGACATGAGGTTGTAGTCCACCCACAGGCCGCCCATCGTGTAGTGGACGGCGGGGAAGATCCGCATCGGCGCCTTGTAGGCGTTCTCGTTGGTGATCTCCTTGTAGATGTCGAAGAGGTTGCCGTAGCGCTCGCGAACCCCCGACTCCCCGAGGCGGCCGATCGCGTCCGCAAAGTCGAGGTACACGCCGAGCCCGCTTACCCCCACTCCCCTGCCCTCGTCGCACACGCGCTTCGCCGCGCGCGAGGCGACGTCGCGAGGGCACAGGTTGCCGAAGCTCGGGTAGATCCGCTCCAGGTAGTAGTCGCGGTCGCCCTCCGGGACCGACGCGGGCGCCTTCAGGCGGTCCTCCTTCTTCTTCGGCACCCAGATGCGCCCGTCGTTGCGCAGCGACTCGGACATGAGCGTCAGCTTCGACTGGTAGTCCCCCGTCACCGGTATGCAGGTCGGGTGGATCTGCGTGTAGCAGGGGTTGGCGAAGCACGCGCCCCTCTTGTACGCCCGCCAGATCGCCGTCGCGTTCGAGCCCCTCGCGTAGGTGGACAGGTTGAAGACGTTGCCGTAGCCGCCCGTCGCGAGGATGACCGCGTCGGCCGAGTGGCGGGAGAGGCGGCCGGTCACCAGGTCGCGCACGATGATGCCCTTCGCGTGCCCGTCCACGACGACCAGGTCGAGCATCTCCGAGTGGGTGTGCAGCGTGATGCCGCCCGAGGCTACGCCCTTGGAGAGCGCCGAGTAGGCCCCCAAAAGGAGCTGCTGGCCGGTCTGCCCGCGGGCATAGAACGTGCGCGACACCTGGGCGCCGCCGAACGACCGGTTGTCGAGGAGGCCGCCGTATTCCCGGGCGAACGGGACGCCCTGGGCGACGCACTGGTCGATGATGTTGACCGACACCTCGGCCAGGCGGTGGACGTTCGCCTCACGGGAGCGGTAGTCGCCGCCCTTGAGGGTGTCGTAGAAGAGCCTGTGGACGCTGTCGCCGTCGTTCTGGTAGTTCTTCGCGGCGTTGATGCCGCCCTGCGCCGCGATCGAGTGCGCGCGCCTCGGGCTGTCATGGAATACGAAGGTGCTCACCTTGTAGCCGAGCTCGGCGAGCGAGGCCGCAGCCGAGGCCCCGGCTAGCCCCGCGCCCACCACGATGACCTCGTACTTGCGCTTGTTGGCCGGGTTCACGAGGCGGATGTCCGCCTTGTGGCGCAGCCACTTTCCGGAAAGCTCCCCCGAGGGTGTCTTGGATTCTAGTTTTGCCATGGCTTGCCGTGCCTAACGGAGCATACCGAGGAGGACGCCGCCCGGTATCGCGAGGTTGCCGAGGAAATAGGCCGCGCAGAGGAGCGTGACGACGACCCTGAGGCCCCGCTCCCAGCGGTGGTTGCGCCAGCCGAAGGTCTGGAAGAGGCTCTCGGCGCCGTGCAGGAGGTGCAGCGAGAGGAGCCCCACGGCGACGATGTAGAAGAGGGAGACGACCGGATTAGAGAACCCGCGGATCATCATGGTGCGGACGTCGAGGACCTCGGTGCCGGCCGCGGCGACCGTGACCCCCATGACGTGGTAGTCGCCCATCATCGTGTAGTGGGGGATGTTCGCCTTGAACGACGCGGGCTGCGCGAAGCCGAGCGTGAACTGGGCGAGGTGGTAGAGGATGAACGCCAGGACGATGTAGCCGGTGCCGCGCATGTAGCGGGAGGCGAGCGTCGCGTTGATCCACCTCTTCACCCGGTAGGGCTCGTCGCCCCGGGCATGCTGGCTCTCGAGGGCGAGGACCGTGGCCGCCCAGATGTGAAGCGCCACGCAGGCCAGGAGGAACACCCTGACGGCCCAGAGCACCGGGCCCAGGGACTGCAGGAAATGCGCGTACCCGTTGATCCGGTCGGGCGACTCGAACACCTGGAGGTTGCCGACCAGGTGCCCCACCACGAACCCGATGAGGACCACGCCGGTGGCGGCCATGACGAGTTTCCTGCCAATCGAGCTTCGGAAGAGGTATCGGGCTAGGTCCATCTTTTGGGGTCGCGGGGATGAAGTCCAAGGGCACCGCCGCCGCGAGTAAAGACCGACCGGAGGGAAAGTGGTCCTAGCATAAGCGGGCCTAATCAGGCCTATAAGTCACGCGTCCCTGGCGAGCGGCTTGAGGAGCGCGAACTTGCCGCTGGCCGCGGGGGCGATCGACTTGCGCCGGAACGCGTTCACGCGGACGCCGGGACCGAGGAGACGGGAGAGCGCCTCCCCGACCGCGCGGTGGTCCGCCGTCTTGTCCGCGACGTAGAGGAAATCCCAGCGGCTGTCGCCCGTCTGCGCGAGCGAGTAGTGCCAGCACGAGAAGCCGGCCGGAAGCGCCGCGTCGACGTCGGAGGCCGACACGAGCGAGCCGTCCGGCCTGAAGTAAAGGTCCCTCTCCCGCCCCAGGATCCGGAACCCCCCGGGCGTCTCCATGACGATGTCCCCGGTGTGGTAGCGCAGGAGCGGCATCGCCTCCCTGCCCCGCGTCGTGACGAGGATCTGGTGGACCCCCTCGACCCCGGGCCGCCACGGGGCGAGCTCGATGAAGGCGTTGTCGTCGATCACCCTGGAGTTGTCGCGGAACGCCTCGCCGACGAACAGGTATCCGGCCTCGGTGGAGCCGTAGAGGTCCACCTGCGGGGCCGGGAAAACCTCGGCGATCCGCCGGCTGTGCTGCAGGCTCGCCTTTCCGTAGGTCAGGATGACCGCGCGCACGCTCGGCACCGTGACGCCGCGCCTCGCGGCCGCCCTCGCGAGCAGCGAGAGGTAGACGGGCTCGCCCTCGATGATCTCGGGCTGCGTCGCCTGGAGCTCGACGACGATCCGGTCCCACTCGGCCTCGGAGAACGCGAACGGGTCGCTCGAGAGGTTCAGGTAGACGGTGCCGTCAAAGTAGCGGTGGGGAAAGGGATGGTCCTCGTAGGGGCAGAGGTTGCTCGAGCACCCGACGGGGGCCAGGACGCACTTGCGGTGGGGCCTGCCCGCGAATTCCCGCAGGATCGGTGAGGCCCGGTAGGCCCTGAGCGTCTGGGCCGCCCACCAGCCGTCCTCCATGATGACGGTCATCGGGGCGGAGGTCGTGCCGGAGGTGTTCTCGTACTCGAAGCGGCGGTCGGCCAGGCCCCGCTCGACAAGGGAGTAGTCCTCGAAGAACGACTGGTGGCCCCGCTCGACGATCTCCCGCTTGGAGAGGGCGGGCATCTCGCGGTAGCACGACCAGCGCAGCGGCTCCCGGTGCAGGGGGAAGCGCCGGCCGTAGATCGGGCTCCTCGAGTAGATCCTGCGGATCTCCCGCTCCAGGGTCTCGGGAAGGGTCCCCGCGGCCCCCGGCGCGCCGAGGGCGTCCGGGGTATTGGCGAATTGCGGGGGGTTCATTCGGGTG
>Ga0265338_10002572_pt1 | contig 26830 bp, 26 predicted proteins | sample 42126metaG_FD_193579 | JGI IMG/M metagenome (GOLD analysis project Ga0265338, IMG submission 193579) | Rhizosphere microbial communities from Carex aquatilis grown in University of Washington, Seatle, WA, United States - 4-21-26 metaG | ecosystem: Host-associated > Plants > Roots > Rhizosphere...
CTTTTCACTTTTCATTTTTCACTTTTTGCTTTATATTTGCAAAACTTATTGCGAAAGTAGCTCAGTTGGTAGAGCACGACCTTGCCAAGGTCGGGGTCGCGGGTTCGAGTCCCGTCTTTCGCTCATATTATTAGAGCAAAAAGTATTCGGGACGAGGAGTTTATCCCGATGACAATCGGGAAGTCCCGTCTTTCGCTCAATAAAACTGGCGGTAGTTAATAACCGCCTTTTCTTTTCTCAATGTATAAGTAATAAAAACGATATAATGTTTTATTGGAATCTCTGTAACGGGTTTTCCTAATTATTAATTGTACATTATTCATTATTAATTACTTTTATACTCTTGCGCTAGTGGTGAAATTGGTATACACGCTACTTTGAGGGGGTAGTGGGCGCAAGCCTGTGTGAGTTCGAGTCTCATCTAGCGCACTTTTTGTAAATCCTATCGGTTATTTCCGATAGGATTTTTTTGTTTATAAATTAATCTTTTCTTTCTAATACAGATAAATAACGAAAAATTTCTTTAATAAGGACTTATACTAAATAGAAAAATGTAAATTTGCGTCTTTAAAAATTTTCAACAATTTACTTTATATTATGGCAGATAATAGACAGAAATTATTCACAGAATTTCCACCTGTTAGCACAGAGCAATGGATGGAAAGAATCACAGCCGACTTAAAAGGAGCCGACTATGAAAAAAGACTCGTTTGGAAAACAAACGAAGGCTTTAAGGTTAAACCTTTTTACAGACAAGAAGACATCGAAAGCCTTGCAACTACCAACTCTCTTCCGGGTGAGTTTCCGTATGTGCGTGGTACAAAAACAACAAACACATGGTTTGTGCGTCAAGAAATTGAAGTAACAAACCCTGCCGATGCTAACAAAAAAGCATTGGAAGTGTTGAACAAAGGTGTTGATTCTCTAGGTTTCGTTCTTCCAAAGGAACAAGTGACAGAACAAGCAGTAGATGCATTGCTTAAGGGTATTGCCCTTGACTGCATTGAGCTTAACTTCCGCACTTGCTACAAAGAGTCGGCAAAATTAGTTTCGATACTAGCTGACTATGTAAAGAAAAACAACATTGATCCTGTTAAAGTAATTGGTTCGGTGAACTTTGATCCTTTCAAACGCATGTTGGAAAAAGGTATGGATGCAGAAGACCTTGCTGTTGTAATGGCAGAGGTGGTGAAAGCTGCAGAGTCGCTTCCTAAATTCCGTGTGTTGGGAGTTAATCCTTACATCTTCAACAACGCCGGTTCATATCTTGCTCAAGAGTTAGGTTTTGGTTTAGCTTATGGAAATGAATATTTGCGTCAACTTACTGAAGCCGGTCTTCCTGTTGCTTTGGTAGCTAAAAAAATCAAATTCAATTTTGGTGTTGGTGCAAACTACTTTATGGAGATTGCTAAATTTAGAGCAGGGCGTTTATTGTGGGCGAAAATTGTTGAAGCATACGCACCAAGTTGCACACGCGATTGTGATAATAAAGGGGCCAATGACGAATGTCGTTGTGCTGCCAAAATGAATGTACACGCCATCACTACAGAATGGAATACAACCATCTTTGATGCACATGTAAATTTACTTCGTTCGCAAACTGAAGCCATGTCGGCAACGCTTGCGGGTGTAGATTCATTGACCATTAATCCTTTTGATAAATCCTATAAAACTTCGGATGATATTTCTGAGCGTATTGCTCGTAATCAACAATTATTGTTGAAAGAAGAATGTCATTTCGATAAAATTGTTGACCCGTCAGCAGGTTCATATTATATTGAAAACCTTACCGCAGCCATTGCTCAAGAAGCTTGGAACAACTTCCTTAAAGTAGAAGAAAAAGGTGGATTCTATGCAGCTGTTAAAACAGGCTTTATTCAAGCTGAAATCCAAACTTCATCTACGGCTCGTGCAAATGCAATAGCAAGCCGTCGTGAAATCCTATTAGGAACAAACCAATTCCCTAACTTCAACGAACAAGCTGCTTCAAAAATTGAAGCACTAAAAGTAGAGGACGTTCATCCAGAAGCAATTATTCAAAAACTTACTTACAATCGTGGAGGTGAGCAATTCGAAACACTTCGTTTGGCTACCGAAAAAGCAACAAAACGCCCTAAAGCCTTTATGTTAACCATTGGTAGTTTGTCATTCCGTTTGGCACGTGCACAATTTTCCTGCAACTTCTTTGCTTGTGCAGGTTATGAGGTAGTTGATAATCTTGGATTTAAAACGGTTGAAGAAGGTGTTGCTGCTGCTCAAAAAGCGGGTGCCGATATCATTGTTCTTTGTTCAAGTGACGACGAATATACAGAACTAGCTCCTGCAGCATTCAAAGCTGTTGGCGGAAAACAATTGTTTGTTGTTGCCGGTGCTCCTGCTTGTATGGATGACTTGAAGGCACAAGGCATTGAGTATTTTGTAAATGTAAAATCCAATGTGTTGGATACTCTGAAAGCGTTTAACCAGAAATTAATATAAAAAAGAACTAAACGCAAAGACACAAAGTCGCAAAGTTTAATATAAACAATATGATTAAAGAGGAGTACGAAGCAATAGGAACTAAGATTGTGCATGCAGCTTATGAAGTGCATAAAGAATTAGGCCCGGGGTTATTGGAATCTGTTTATGAATATTGTTTAGTTAAAGAATTGAAAGCACAAAACCTTAAAGTGGAAAGTCAAGTCAGATTGCCTTTAACATATAAAGGAGAAGCACTTGAAAAAGAATTTATTTTGGACATTTTGATTGAAAATAAAATTGTCATCGAATTAAAGGCAGTTGAAGAAATTCAACCAATACACGAAGTCCAACTTCTAACTTATTTGAGATTAGCAGATAAAAAACTTGGTTACTTAATAAATTTTAATGTCCCACTTATAAAATATGGAATTAAAAGAAGAGTCAATTCATTTTACTAATTAAAAAACTTAGCGTCTCCGCGTCTTAGCGTTTAAAAAATATTATAATTATGAAACCAGATTTTAAGAAAATAAATATTGCTGAAGTTCCTGCTGCAAAAGCGGCTCCGGAAACTGACAGCACATGGCTTACACCAGAGCTTATTGAGGTGAAGCCGATCTATACTAAAGCCGACCTTCAAGGCATGGAGCATTTGAATTATGCTGCAGGTTTGGCTCCGTTTTTACGCGGGCCTTACTCGGTGATGTATGCTATGCAACCTTGGACAATCCGTCAGTATGCCGGATTTTCTACGGCTGAAGAATCTAATGCATTCTATCGTCGTAACTTGGCAGCCGGTCAAAAAGGTCTTTCTGTTGCATTTGACTTGGCTACACACCGTGGCTACGATGCCGACCACGAACGCGTGGAAGGGGATGTTGGTAAAGCAGGTGTTTCTATCTGCTCCGTTGAAGATATGAAAGTATTGTTCGACGGTATTCCATTGAACAAAATGTCCGTGTCCATGACTATGAACGGTGCTGTACTTCCTATTCTAGCGTTCTACATCAACGCTGGGTTAGAGCAGGGAGCTAAGTTGGAAGAAATGGCAGGAACTATCCAAAACGATATCTTGAAAGAATTTATGGTGCGTAACACGTACATCTATCCACCTAAATTCTCAATGAAAATTATTGCTGACATCTTTGAATACACTTCGAAGAACATGCCTAAGTTCAACTCTATCTCGATTTCAGGTTACCACATGCAAGAAGCAGGTGCAACTGCCGATATCGAGTTAGCATACACCTTGGCAGATGGTCTTGAATATCTTCGTGCCGGCGTAAATGCAGGAATGGATATCGATACGTTCGCGCCTCGTTTGTCGTTCTTCTGGGCGATTGGCATGAATCACTTTATGGAAATTGCCAAGATGCGTGCCGCTCGTTTGTTGTGGGCGAAAATCGTAAAACAATTCAACCCTAAAAACCCAAAATCATTGGCTTTGCGTACGCACTCGCAAACTTCTGGTTGGTCGTTAACTGAACAAGATCCATTCAATAATATTGGTCGTACATGTATCGAAGCTATGGCAGCGGCTTTGGGTCATACACAATCGCTGCACACCAACGCCTTGGATGAGGCTATCGCTTTACCAACCGATTTCTCGGCTCGTATCGCTCGTAACACGCAAATCTATATTCAAGAAGAAACCAATATCACCAAGGAAGTAGATCCTTGGGGCGGTTCGTTCTATGTAGAATCGTTGACACAAGAATTGGCTGACAAGGCTTGGGCGTTGATTCAAGAAGTAGAAGGTTTGGGCGGTATGGCAGCAGCCATCGAAACAGGTGTGCCTAAAATGCGTATCGAAGAAGCTTCGGCTCGCACACAAGCACGCATCGATTCTAAAACACAAACCATTGTAGGTGTAAATAAATATCGTTTGGAAAAAGAAGACCCAATCGATATTTTGGAAGTGGACAACACTGCTGTGCGCATACAACAAATAGAGCGCTTGAAACAATTGCGTGCAAACCGCAACGAAGGTGAAGTAAAAGCCGCTTTGGCAGCAATTACCGAATCTGCTAAAACAGGTCAGGGAAATTTATTAGCTTTGGCAGTTGAAGCAGCTCGCGTTAGAGCATCTTTGGGAGAAATATCAGACGCTTGCGAAGCAATTGCAGGACGTTATAAAGCAACCATTAGAACTATATCAGGCGTGTACTCATCAGAAACTAAAAACGACGCAGACTTCCAAAAAGCCTGTGAATTGACAGCGAAATTCGCTAAGAAAGAAGGTCGTCAACCGCGTATTATGATTGCCAAAATGGGTCAGGACGGACACGACCGTGGTGCTAAAGTAGTAGCTACCGGTTATGCCGACTGTGGTTTCGATGTGGATATGGGACCATTGTTCCAAACTCCTGCCGAAGCAGCCAAACAAGCGGTAGAAAATGATGTGAATGTGTTAGGTGTATCATCACTTGCCGCAGGTCACAAAACGCTGGTACCACAAGTAATGGCAGAGCTTAAAAAACTAGGTCGTCCGGATATAATCGTAATTGCCGGAGGAGTTATCCCTGCGCAAGATTATGATTATCTATATAAAGCCGGCGTAGCAGCTATCTTTGGCCCTGGTACATCTGTAGCTAAAGCAGCAGTAGCTATTTTGGAAATTTTGTTGGAAGAATAGTAGAACACAACCCTGTCAGCAGTCGCAGACTCTGACAGCGGTTTCTCTTCAAATAAAACCGCTGACAAGGTTTTCGACCGTTGTCAGGGTAAACTGTTTACAAGGGTTTCACTTTCGGGTGAAGCCCTTGTTAGGTTTTAGTACAAAAGGACACTGAAGTTTGCTTTCGTGTCCTTTTTTGTTATTTGATATTTTAGATAAGCCATTTAATGTATTCAAAAGATAAGATAAAACAAGATAAGTTTGATATAAAACAGAACAGGTCAAATATTAAATTCGTTGCATCGGATATATGACAGAACTAATTGAGAGTCTGATACTACAAGTCGAATATTTGACCTCCTCTGAATTTAACCGATTGAAGTCTATAAGCCTAAAGAATCATAAGTGTTAATAATTCATCAATCAGAAAGTATCTATATTTTTGGTTCAGTAGTAAATATTTGTTTACATTTGCGTTAATATATGTCAATATTAATTCAATAATAAATAGTTACCATTATGAAAAAAGTATCATCATTATTTGTATTTAGTTTGTTATGTGCTGTTATATCAGCCCAACCTTCATTAACAAGAGCTAAAATGCTTCCTTTTGGCTCAGTAGATCAAATGGCAACCGCTTCAGATATTAGTGTGTTAGATACCACTAAACAAGGAGCAAATGTTACATGGGATTTTACTGCTTTACAAGATGCAGATCCAACCAATGTGCTTTCTTATTCAATTGCCAATCCAGTTAACACGCCATATTATTCAACTTATCCAACTTCAAATTATGTGCAAGTAGAAAGAAACTTGTCTAATGGTGTTGAACAAGGGTTGTCATATAATTATTTTTTACTTACGGATACTAAAATGGAACGACTTGGAAGTCAAAGCGTATATACGGGAAGTTCTTCAATTTATTCGGATCCTCAGGTTGAGTATGTTTTCCCCATGACATACAATACAAGCAATAATGATACATGGGCAAGTAGTGCGTCTTCTTTTGGAGGTACTTATGATTTGAAATGTATTGGTTATGGCACATTAAAACTTCCAGGTGCGACTTATAATAATGTGCTTATGGTTCGTGTGTTAATGGTAGAATTATTTACATACACTAGTTATTTTTGGTATAATGCAGATAACGGAGCTGTATTAGCAAACTATATGGATATGAGTTTCTTTGGTCAAACAGGAATATATTCGAAAGTTTTAACCGTTGCAGCAGTAAATGAAGGTAAAAAACTAGTGGAATCAATTAAATATAATAATCCAGTAGATAATACACTAAATATTCGTTTTGATGCCAAAGATGTATCGGAATTGGAATATACTATAACAAATCCTGTTGGCAAAACATTGTTAAATGGCAATATGTCTACTATCCCATCACAAGCAAATACGTTTAGTTTAGACTTAAGTAGCTTGAATCCTGGAATGTATTTTATGACAATTCGGTCAAATAAGTCGGGATACAAACAAGAAGTTATCAAGATTATGAAAAAATAACGGAAAATACCCTTATTCAAAAGGACACGGAGGCATGCTTCTGTGTCCTTTTTGTTTTTATCAAATCACTTGAAAATGTGTGAATGATGTAATTTTTTTTGAAAAAAATATAACCCTTATTTAATTATGGATGTATAGCTTTGTAATGATATCTATTCACTAAACTTTTTTACCTATGAAAAAATGTATATTCACATTAACTGCCTTTTTAGTAATAAATTCGCTAGCCATGGCACAGACATTTACTTTGAAAAGTAAGGATTTAGGAAAGTTATTAACCCATAACCAAATGGCTAATTCTTTTGGTTGTGACGGAAAAAACATCTCGCCACAGCTTTATTGGGAAAATGCACCAAATGGAACGCAACATTTTGCCATTACTATCTTTGACAAAGATGCACGCAAAGGTAAAGGCTTTTGGCATTGGATAGTCTATAATATTCCTGCCAATGTAATGGAATTAAAAGACGATGCAGGCAATGTATCCAATCAGAATATACCCAAAGGTGCCATGCAGGGACCTAATGATGGCGGTAAGGAGGGGTATGTCGGAGCTTGTCCACCTAAAGGTGAAAAGCATGAGTACATAATCACTATTTATGCTCTCAAAACCAAATTGACGGTGAAGAAGGATGCAAAGCCTGCTGAAATAGGGGCTCTAATTAAGAAAAATAGTATGGCAAATGCCACCTTATCAGTTTATGGAGAACGTAAATAAAAAGGAGAAAATAAATAAAAGACTGCTGTCAAGCTTTCTTGACAATAAAAAGGACACGGAGATTTACTTCTGTGTCCTTTTTTACTTTCAATTCTCTTCCAAAGCTAATTCTGTCCAACGGAAATAATCTCCATCAATAATGCTATCTGATTTTGCTTGAAATTATCCTTTATGAAAACCGTTGATAAATAGCTTATAAGAATTTATTTTATCATCAATATGGTTGTAGTTAGGGGCATTCACAGCAAAAACAGTTAATTTTTAATTGTTCATTATTAATTATTCATTCTTAAAAACTATTTATTAAATTTGTGAGCTGTTTTAAAAACATCATATCGATAATTATCTATTCATGAAGAAAATATTTTACATCCTTCTTTTCAGTTTTAGCATTTGTAACGCATGGGCTACCGATACCCCTGAAAAGTTAGTCCAGAAAGGTATCTCAAAAGGGAAATCAGGCAACATGGAGGCGGCAATGGAACTTTTTAATCGGGCAATTGCATTGGATTCTACTTATGCACAAGCTTATTTCAATAGAGGATTTGCTAAAGGTTTGAATAATGATACAAAGGGTTCCATTTTAGATTTCACCAAAGCCATTCAACTCGATTCAACGTATGCCAATGCTTATTTTAATCGAGGTTTAGCCTATTCGGATGACCACGATAACCGTGCTGCGATGGAAGACTTTAATCGATTGATTGCTATTGATTCTACCGATGCCGAAGCCTATTATTACCGTGGTGTTTGTAAATATTTCTTGGTTGAAATGATTCCTGCCATTGCCGATTTCGACACCGCTACCACACTTGATCCAAATTATGCCGAAGCCTATTACAATAAGGCAATCGCCAAATCCCGTTTGGGAGATAAAGAAGGTGCCATTGCGGATTATACCGTGGCAATTAGTATAGACCCTACCGATCCCGATTTCTATAATAACCGAGGCAATGTGAAATATGTAATGAAAGATTACAAAGGTGCCGTAGCTGATTATAACAGAGCTCTGGCTCTTGACCCTAGTATGGCTCGCACATTTAGCAATAGGGGAAATGCACAGTTCTTTTTGCAGGATAAATTTGATGCTTGTGCAGATTGGAATACTGCTTTGGAAATGGGTTTTGACTATGCTAAGGAAGCTCTGGATTTATATTGTAAGGCGAAATAGTTTTTTGATTTATTTATTTAATTGATTATTGTTCTGATGAAAAAGTTTTTTTATTTGATTTCTTTCCTGTTTTTTGTTTCCCACACCTTTGCTCAAAAGGAACCCGCTCAACAACAACCTGAACCACCGAAGGCTCCACTTACAGCCTTTGATTACAATAGACGGGCACAATCAAGAATTGAATTCGGTGATTTTAATGGAGCCATTCAAGATTATACAAATGCTATAGCTCTCACGCCTTCAGATGTGAAACTTTATGCAAATAGAGGTCTGGCAAAAGTTGAAATGAAAGATGATAAAGGTGCTTTGTATGATTATGATATGGCAATAGCCATGGATTCTACTTTTGTTAGAGCCCTAAATTGTCGCGGTACACTTTTTTTAGATGAAAAAAGATATAAAGAAGCATTCAACGATTTTGACAAAGCACTCAAACAACAACCCAATTATGCCAATGCAATAATTAATAGAGGCCTTGCCAGACAAGCATTGAATGACTCAATTGGTGCTTGTAACGACTGGAACTTAGCCAGCACTTTTGGTAAATCAAGAGCAAACGAATTGTTGAAAAGATACTGTAAGTAAATGATAGAAATCAATATTGAAGAACGCAAGGAAAGAGCTGTAGCCTATTTCAATGAAGGTTATAACTGTGCACAGTCAGTGTTTATGGCTTACAGCGACTTGTATGATATTGATATGGAGTTAGCCAAGAAGCTCTCAGCCTCCTTTGGCGGAGGTATGGGGCGTTTGAGGGAAGTGTGTGGTACTTGTTCCGGAATGTTTATGATTCTAGGTTTACATTACCCTGCCACCGATCCAACCAATCAAGAGTCCAAAACAGCCAATTATGCTGCCGTTCAACGAACCGCACAAACTTTTAAAGATATCTTTGGAACAATTATTTGTGCCGAATTACTTAAAATAAAGAAACGACCAATAACATCCTCTCCCTCAGACCGCAATGCGGAATATTACGCCAAACGCCCTTGTGCCCGCTTTGTTGCCGAAGCAGCAGAAATTCTAGGAAAAGAAATTCAATCCACCTAGTAAAGAAATTCATAAAACTTATAATGTGTTTAAATTTTATTTGCTATTTTTGACAATAGTTGGCATTTGTCATCAACCTTAAAGTAATTTAATTTAAACTAATACTATTATGAAAACACTAAGTAAAATTGGTATTTTGTTGTTGGTCGGTACAACCATTTTTTTGTCATCTTGTACTTTAGGTGCAAGTGTAATTAAACGAAATGATGGTTTTGCGTATAATAATGCATCTCAAAATAATGCATTGGTATATAACATTCCCGAAAAGCGTATGAATTAATTGTTACTTCAAAAAACATCCTTTTTAGAGATGTTTACAATAATTTTTAAGAGGTTATTTACTCGAATATTCGAGTAAATAACCTCTTTTTGTTAATAACTCTTCTTTTAACCTTACTTGCCAACTAGTCGTTTTTTATACATTTGTCTAAATAAAGATAGCGAGATTGTGAGGAGTGAGTAGGTAAGCAAATATGTATTATTTACTCTCCATCCAACATGCTCGCCATCTCACTATCTGAATGTATGAAAGTTTGTATTGCAGAAAAGCCCAGCGTGGCAAAAGACATAGCTAACATTTTAGGAGCCAATCAGCGTAAAGATGGCTACTTTGAAGGAAACGGATACCAAGTTACTTGGACATTCGGGCACCTCTGTACCCTGAAAGAACCGCACGATTACACACCGGATTGGAAGTCATGGAAGCTGGCTTATCTTCCCATGATACCAGCTCGTTTCGGTATCAAGTTGATAGCTAATCCCGGTATAGAAAAACAATTTAAGGTAATAGAAACCCTAATGACAGCCGCCGATGAAGTGATAAACTGCGGTGATGCGGGGCAGGAGGGAGAGCTTATTCAACGCTGGGTAATGCTCAAAGCAGGATGTAAGTGTCCGGTAAAGCGACTTTGGATTTCATCCCTCACCGAAGAAGCTATCAAAGAAGGCTTCGAAAAATTGAAAGATGAAAAGGAATTTCAATCCCTCTACGAAGCAGGAATGAGCCGTGCCATTGGCGATTGGCTGTTAGGAATGAATGCCACCCGATTGTACACCATCAAATACGGACAAAACAAGCAAGTGCTTTCCATAGGGAGAGTGCAAACGCCATCGCTGGCTCTAATTGTCAACCGATTTTTAGAGATAGAAAACTTTAAACCCGAACCTTTTTGGGAACTGAAAACAGTGTATCGTGAAACAATTTTCTCTGTGACTAAGGGGAAATTTGATACACAAGAAGAAGGCTATGCCTTTTTGGAACAAGTGAAAACAGCCGATTTTGAAGTAACCGATGTCTCAATCAAAAAAGGCTTGGAGTTGCCACCCCGCTTGTTTGATTTAACTTCCTTGCAGGTAGAATGCAATAAAAAGTTTGGTTTCTCTGCCGACGAAACACTCAAACTCATACAATCCCTATACGAAAAGAAAGTAACGACCTATCCCCGTGTGGACACCACCTATTTGAGTGATGATATCTACCCCAAGATTCCCAATATCTTAAAAGGGATAAAAGAGTATGCCAGTTTTACAGAACCCTTGCTGCAAGGCAAGTTACCCAAGTCGAAAAAGGTATTTGATAACACCAAAGTAACCGATCACCACGCTATCATCCCTACAGGAGTAAATCCAAACAACCTGTCGGACAACGAACGCCGTGTCTTTGATATGATAGCGCGTCGGTTTATTGCTGTATTTTATCCTGATTGTAAAATATCCACCACCACCGTGTTGGGAGAGGTAGAGAAAATCGAATTTAAAGTAACAGGCAGACAAATACTAGAACCCGGTTGGCGAGTGTTGTTTACCAAGGAAAAGACGGATGAAGAAAAAGAATTTGATGACGAATGGGTATTGCCCCATTTTGTAAAAGGGGAAAGCGGTCCACATGAGCCTGATTTAGCTGAGAAGTGGACATTGCCACCCAAGCATTTTACCGAAGCCACCCTGCTACGTGCCATGGAAACAGCCGGGAAATTGATAGAAGATGAAGAACTGCGCGACGCGATGAAAGACAACGGCATTGGCAGGCCATCTACCCGTGCAGCCATTATTGAAACCCTGTTTAAGCGCAATTACATTCGCAAGGAAAAGAAAAACCTCATACCTACGCAAACAGGCATAGATCTGATACAAACCATACACGAGGACATGCTCAAATCCGCCGAACTAACCGGTGTGTGGGAAAAGAAACTGCGTGAAATTGAAAAAGGCACCTACGAAGCCAAAACTTTTTTGGAAGAACTAAAACTGATGGTAACCGATATCGTGGTAAATGTGAAAAAAGCAGAATACAAGCAATTCGCATTGGAACCTGCTCCTGTAGAGACGCATGATTATGCGTCTCAAAAAAAAACAGAACCCAAATCATCAAAAGAAAAACCAGCAAAACCCAAAACTGAGAAAAAAGAAAAACCTACACTGACCCCAAGTGATACACTAATTGGTAAACCTTGTCCTGCTTGTGGCAAAGGCACCGTTATCAAAGGTAAATCCGCTTACGGTTGCTCCGAATGGAATAGCGGATGTGGTTGGCGATTGGGGTTCTGATAGAAAAATTATTAATGTTTAATTAAGTTCTTTTAAATGTTATAAATTTATTTAAGAGAAATTGTAAAATGGCAACAATAAAAATGGTAATTAATTTTGAATAAATCCGATTAAAATTGTTGCAGGAAATTAGGATATAAAGAAGAAGAGAACTTAGACTAAGTCCAATAAGTGCAACGATATAAAAAGAGAAAAAACGAATTTTAGTTTTATCCTTAACTTTAAAATTGTAATGACGATTTAATACAAAGCTACAAATCATCCCAAAGTGAACACCAACCACATTGGCCAGTAAATATTCCAATTTTTCAAAACAAAGAAAAGAATAAACGCAAAAATCCAAACCCGCACTTATGCTACCAATTATTCCATAAAGAAATAATTGTCTGTATTTTAAATACAAACTTTTAATTAAGAGTACTATTCTTTCCATTAATCAATATTCGAAATGGCAAATTCAATTACTGCGTCCATGTTATAATATTTATATTCCGCCAATCTGCCAATAAATAAAAAAGATTTTGTCAATTCAAGTTTCTCAACCTCCTCTATATATTGGGCTCTCAAATATTCAATCATTATATCCCGCTTCTGCAAGCAATCTGGCACAAGTAGCTCCATTCAATCCTAAACCAATCACCAATACATAGTAATTACCAAATTTCTCCAAAATGAATAGAAGTTTATAGTTAATCTTTAATAATCAAAAAATCTATAAAAATGATAAGTAACAAAGATATAAAACTTATAATAAGATGTTGCAGAAAAAAAATGAAGATGTTTACACAACAGTATTAAAAAAACAATCCCTCCCGGTAGAAAAGAGCCTGCAGTTAGCGCTTAATGTTCTATTTTCATAAACCCAGTCATTGCCGTTTAGCTTCAGCCATCAGCTTAGAATTATTCATATTTCCCACTCTTCCATTCCTGTCAAAAGAGTCTTCTTTTGCCAAATAATATGTATAATCCACCTGTTTTCGGCTAAAATATCAGTTTTAGACATTTGATATATCCCTTGTTAAAACCATCCTATTTTTAGAAATACTATATATATGAATATTTCATGAAATTTGTCATAAAAGTGACAACTAAATAGTGAATAAAATAACTATTATTGTAGCGCAAATTCATTGCAATATGAAAATGTATTATTAAAAAGCCTCGAAGAGGCTAAATGCAAATAACCGTGGGTGCAACCCACGAAAAAAAGCACACAAGTACAATATTAAAAAGCCTCGAAGAGGCAAAACAATAATGACCAAGGGAATTAGCCCATGTATTATTAAAAAGCCTCGAAGAGGCTAAATACAAATAACCGTGGGTGTAACCCACGGAAAAAAGAACACAAGAACAATACAGCCACGAAGTGGTTGAACCTATCACTTAATCCAATATTAACCCGTTTTAAAACAAAAATGATGAACAAACCTATACAAAAAAAAGTAGAAGGCATCTTCGAGAAACCTTTTTACTAAAGCAAAGGATGAACAGAATTGTGAACAGAATATTAAACTTCAAGAATAATTCAATAATATAAAAATCGTTATGAGAACAACAATAAAACGAGGAACTAGATTCCCTCAAATATTAATTTTTAAAACAATAAAATCATGCATAAAGCATCAAACAATGAAACCGGACACGCGAAGAATGTGTCCAATTTCGACGAATTAATCTCAATAGAAACATCCTTCGGGACAGCGTATAACCCTGCTAAAGCAAGCATCAAGCTCCCGGCAATGCAAACCCTTGTCACCAGTGCAAAAACAAGCATGACCACCGTGAACACAATCGAAGCAACCCTGAAAATAGCTGTCAACGTACGGCTGCTCGCATTCAAACCCATCACACCGCTCATGTCGCGCGTGATGAGTGCATTAATTTCAACCGACACCACGGCAGAAATGGATAAACTGGTTAAAAGCCTTTACAGTAAGATACAAGGCAGACGTATAACACCGTATAAAACAGACGAAGAACTCAAGGCAGCCGAAGCAGCAGGTGAAAAAATCATCGAACGATCCTCTTCTCAAATGGGTTACAACACCCGCATAGACAATATAGAGAAGCTCATCAAACTCTTAACATCTATCCCACAGTATATACCCAATGAGGCCGACCTCAAAGTAACGATACTCGGTCTCATGCTTACTGACCTAAAAGCAAAAAATGCCGCCGTCATTGCAGCACGCACGCAACTAAGTGCAGCCCGTCAGGCACGCAACGAAATTATGTATAAGAATCTTACCGGACTAGTGGACATCGCTTGCGACAGCAAAATGTACCTCAAATCCGTGTATGGCTTAGGAAGCCCACAGTATAAGCAAGTAAGTAACCTTATATTTATGAAAAGAACCTAGCACAACACCCGATTGAAACCACAAACCCTTCAAGTGGTGCTTCCTGAGCGAAGTCGAAGGTGATTCCTGATGGAGTCGAAGGACAAAACACTCAGAGTGAACACAAAGCGTTTTCATTACCAAACCAAAGCCCCTCCCTGACATTGAAGTGACCCCCAAAAGTTGGACAGGTTAATAATTTATTCCTTGTAAAAGAGCTCGGTATTGCACCGGGCTCTTTCCTTTCAATCTGTTTTTGATTCTTTTATTATTGTAGTAATCAATGTATTCTTCTAACGATTTAATAAATTGATTAGCAGAATCAAATTTCTCCGCATAGAGTAATTCTGATTTCATAATTCCAAAGAAATTTTCAGCCATAGCATTATCCAGACAGTTTCCTTTACGCGACATACTTTGTATTATTCCTTGCTTCTCCAAAGCCTTTCGATATCCATAGTGCTGATATTGCCAACCTTGGTCAGAGTGAAAAATTAATCCTTTAGTAACCTTCACTTTTTTAAAAGCTTTATCCAACATATCATTTATCAACTTCATATTGGGGCTTTTGGAGATACTATAAGAGATGATTTCTCCATTAAACATATCAAGTATTGGAGATAGATATAGCTTCTCTTCTTTGATATTTATTTGAGTGATATCCGTAGCCCATTTTTGGTTAGGCAAACTTGCCTTAAAGTCTCTATCTATAACATTTGGAGCAATAGTGCCAACTGTACCCTTATATGAACGATAGCGTACTTTTCTTATTTTAGATTTTAGGTCTAATATCCTCATTAACTTTTGAACAGTCTTATGATTGATTGTATAGCCTAAGTTTTTCATTTCATCGGTTATCCGCCGATAACCATACCTGCCTTTATGCAAGTGATATATGCGTAAAATCTCACTCTTCTCTTGCTTGTGTTTATCCTCTGTATTTAATCGTTTTCGATGATAATAAAATACAGAACGAGCCATCTGTTTGCATTCCAATAAAATTGGAATCCTATGTTCTTGCCTTAGTTCTTCGATGGCTTCCGCCCAGTCATGCGTTCTCGGGCTTCTCTTTCTTCTACTAAGGCTTTGACTTTTTTTAATAATGCATTTTCTGCTCTCAAACGCTCATTTTCCGCTTGAAGTTTTTCTAATTCTGTTTTGGGCTCAACCTTCTTTGATTTTCTCATATATGCAGGTGGTCGCCCTCGTTTATTTTGCTGGTAAAGAATAGAATAACCGTGTTGAATTACTAGTCTTATCCATGATTTCAAAGCCGAATGGCTTACTTTATGTTCTAGAGCTACCAATGGCAAAGGTATTAATTCTTCTATCACCAGCCTTACTAATTTTTCCTTTATCTGACCCGTATATCTCCTATTTAACTGTTTCTTAAGACCTTGCTCTCCGTACAAATCATACTTGCGAACCCATTCTCGAAGAATTTTGGCATCTATTTGATAACTTCGAGATAACTCCCTTAATGGAATCCCATTTTTTACTTTACTTACAAAGTTTAACTTCGTTTCAAAACTGTGCTTTCTATACATAACAAAACACCCCAAAAGTTTTGTCTAACTTTTGGGGTGCACTTCAATCTTGAGAAGGGGTTTTCTTTTTGTCAGCTATAGATATTATATAACAAACTATTATTTATTAGAATTTCAGCGAAATGCCACCTAATATACTAAAGCCTGCTTGAGGATAGTATCTTATCACATTTTTACAAATACCATTTTCATAATATGAATAAGCCCATTCATTGACACATACATTCCACTAAACAAATGAAATTTTATTGCACAATTTAACGGTTTTTGTGTAGGATTTTATAGCATAAAACGCTGATTGGACGGCCTCTGAGTTAATTATAAAAAAAAAGTGATTTTTACTAAAAATTTATACATTAAAATAGTCTAAAATTCATTGAATCTTGTAATTTTGTGCTTCTCATTTTTAATAAAGAATTTTTTCCTTAATTAATATACTCAAAAATAGTCTGATTTTTATGAAACCATCACACATTGAACACATTGGTATTGCAGTAAAAAGTTTAGATGAAGCTATTCCTTTCTACGAACAAATTTTAGGCATTAAATGCTATGCGATTGAACTTGTTCCTGAACAAAAAGTAAAAACTGCTTTTTTTAAGGTTGGCGAAACTAAACTTGAGTTATTGCAATCTACTGACCCTGAAGGACCGGTAGGAAAATTTATTGAAAAAAAGGGCGAAGGCGTACATCATATCGCTTTTGCTGTTGAAGGACTTGCTGAAAAATTACTTTTAGCTGAACAAAGAGGTATACAATTGATTGATAAAACACCACGAAAAGGAGCTGAAGGATTAAACATCGGTTTCCTTCATCCTAAATCTACCTTTGGTGTACTTACTGAACTTTGTGAAAATCCCAATAAATAAAATACATGAACAATACTGACAAACTCGGAAAGCTCATAGAGTTACGGGAAAAGGCAAAACTTGGTGGTGGACAAAGACGCATAGATTCACAACACGCAAAAGGGAAACTTACAGCTCGCGAACGCATTGAAATGTTATTAGACGAGGGTAGTTTTGAAGAAATGGATATGTTTGTGACGCACAGATGTACCGATTTTGGATTAGAAAAAGAACAATATTTAGGCGACGGTGTAGTAACAGGTAGTGGTACCATCGATAGTCGATTGGTTTATGTGTTTGCACAAGATTTTACCGTGTTTGGAGGTTCACTTTCCGAAACATTGGCAATGAAAATTTGCAAAGTAATTGACATGTCAATGAAAATGGGTGCTCCTATTATTGGTGTTAATGACTCCGGTGGCGCTCGTATTCAAGAAGGTGTGCAAAGCTTAGCCGGTTATGCCGAAATCTTCCAACGCAATATTTTGGCTTCTGGTGTAGTGCCTCAAATTTCAGCAATATTTGGTCCTTGTGCCGGTGGTGCTGTGTACTCTCCTGCCCTAACGGACTTTACTATTATGGTTGAAGGTATGAGCTATATGTTCTTAACCGGACCAAAGGTAGTAAAAACAGTTACCGGCGAAGAAGTAACAACCGAACAATTAGGTGGTGCATCTGTACACGCTTCAAAATCAGGTGTAACTCATTTCGTAGCAAAAAACGAGCAAGAAGGACTTTTACTTATTCGTAAGTTATTGAGTTTCTTGCCTCAAAATAATTTAGAAGATACGCCTATACAACTTACTAACGACTCGATAACTCGTGCCGACGACTTGTTGAATGAAATTATCCCCGACAATCCAAACAAACCGTATGACATGAAAGAGATTATTCTGTCATTGGTGGATGAGTCAGAATTCTTAGAAGTTCAAAGTAAATATGCACCAAATATCATTTGTGGCTTTGGGCGTTTTAATGGTCAATCGGTAGGTATAGTTGCCAACCAACCAAAATATATTGCCGGTGTATTAGATATTAATTCTTCTCGCAAAGCAGCTCGTTTTGTACGTTTTTGCGATGCATTCAATATTCCAATACTTACGTTAGTAGATGTACCTGGATTCTTACCGGGTACTGCCCAAGAATATGGTGGTATTATTATTCATGGTGCAAAATTGCTTTATGCATATGGAGAAGCTACTGTGCCAAAAGTAACTATCATTTTGCGTAAGGCATATGGTGGTGCCTATGATGTAATGAGCTCCAAACACTTACGTGGTGATATAAATTATGCTTGGCCAAGTGCTGAAATCGCTGTAATGGGTGGTAAAGGTGCTATCGAAATCCTTTATGGAAGTGAAATGGCTAAAATTACCGACGATGCCGAAAAAACAGCCTTTATGGATGCGAAAGAAATTGAATACAAAGAAAAATTCTCTAATCCTTATGTGGCTGCCAAATATGGATATATCGATGATATTATCGAACCTCGCAATACACGATTCCGTATTATTCGTGCTTTCCAAGGTTTGGTTACAAAGAAAGTGTTGAATCCGCCTAAAAAACACTCAAATATACCATTATGATGTTGATTATCTTACAAAACACTGTTCAAACAGACATTCCACAGCATACAGGAATATCCGGTGCTTATTTATGGATTGCTTTGATTGTAGCTGTAGCTTTAATAGTCTACTTTCTCCGTCGTAAGGATAAAGTTATTTCAATAGAAAATAAACCTGAGATGGTTTCAGATAAACCTGAGATGGTTTCTCAAGAAACAATTTTACATCAAGATGTACATGAAGAAGTATCAGCAGCAATTGCGATGGCTTTATATTTTTATAAACAACAAATACACGACAAGGAAAGCTTTATTATTACTATGAAACAAGTGTCGCGTATATATTCGCCTTGGAGTTCTAAAATTTACACATTACGACAAACACCTATTCGAAAATGAAAAAGTTCTCATTTACCATAAATGGAAATCAATATGATGTAGAAATTAAATCTGTTGATGACAATTCTGCTCAAGTAGAAGTAAACGGATCTACTTATACAGTAGAAACCGACCGTGCACTTGAAACATCGAGCAAAACACCTAAGTTAGTAATGCCGGAAGCTATTCCTTCTACAAACATCACTCCTACTGAACAAAAAACAAGTGCTCCTGTTCCAAAGGGTAAAAGTTCTATCATGTCTCCACTTCCTGGAGTTATCTTAGATATTTATGTAAAAGTAGGTGATGCAGTAAAAGTAGGTGATAAACTGTTCTGCCTGGAAGCTATGAAAATGGAAAACATTATCAACTCTGATAAAGTAGGTACTATTACGCTTATCAATATTACCAAAGGTACGGCCGTGATGGAAGGTGATGTCGTGATAGAAATTGGATAAATAATAATCGATGTAACTAGCTTAAGTAAAAATTTCCATTCAAAAGGGAAAAAATATTTGGTGAGTTCCATGTGACATTAAATTAAATAATTAAAAAGGCTGCTCGGAATGTAAATCTGAGCAGCCTTTTTATTATATATTTGTAAAATACCATTTTATTAAGATGAATACAAAGAAACTATTCTCGAACGATGCCTTTGCTGTTATGAAAATTGACAATGTACGCAATTTTCTATTCTATCGCTTTGTACTTACTACGGCCACTTTAATGCAATCGGTTATTGTTGGATGGCAAATTTACATACTTACAAAGAGTGTGCTCCTCCTTGGAATGATAGGCTTGGTGGAAGTTATACCTCAAGTAAGCATTGCCCTTTTTGCAGGACATTTTGCCGACATATGGGATAGAAAAAAAATAATTCAATACACTACCATGTTGCTTTTATTAGGAGCAGCTATCCTTACGGTTTATAGTATACCTAGTTTAAAATGTTATGAGCAATTTGGTATTGTACCTATGTTCGTCACCATTTTCCTCACCGGATTTGTGCGTGGTGTACTTATGCCTGCACACACAGCCTACTTAGGCCAGGTTACCCCACGAGAGATGTTAACCAGTGCTGCCACTTGGAACAGCACCAACTGGCAATTAGCAGCTGTTACAGGTCCTGCCATAGGAGGTTTAATATACGGATTCTGGGGAATTGTACCTGCCTATACCATTGTATTCTTATTATTTTTTATCTCTATTATTCTTATAAGTAATGTAAAAAGCAAACGACATATTCCTATAATTAATAAAGATGAAGGCATCTTTATTAGGATTAAAGAAGGTATTCGATTTGTATTTGACAATCAAGTGCTTTTAGGAGCCTTTACACTCGATATGTTTGCAGTGTTGTTCGGTGGAGCCGTGGCATTGCTACCGGTATTCGCTTCTGACATTTTAAAAGTAGGTCCCGAAGGCTTAGGATTACTAAGAGCTGCCCCTGCTGTAGGCGCTATTTTCATGTCTGTGTATCTAACATTCAATCCTCCTTTAAAAAATTCAGGGCATAAGTTACTTTATTGCGTGACAGGTTTTGGTATCTGTATGATTGCCTTTGCACTTTCCAAAAACTTCTATCTTTCCGCCTTCTTTTTGTTACTTAGCGGTGGATTTGATAACCTAAGTGTGGTAGTTCGTGGCAGCATTCTACAACTATTCACACCCGACAAAATGCGTGGAAGAGTAGCAGCCGTAAATAGTATATTTATCGGCTCATCCAACGAACTCGGCTCTTTTGAATCTGGCGTGGCGGCAAGCTTTATGGGATTAATTCCTTCTGTGATATTTGGAGGTGTAATGACACTGTTGGTAGTTGGTATCGCAGCTAAAAAAGCGCCTCTATTACGCAATTTATCGCTTCAAGATGCACAACGAAGCCAAGATTAAAAAATAATCAAGCGTCATTAAAAGTCGTCCTAATTGTTGGTTATTTATTGCTTTTTTCTACTTTTGATAAAATGAAAACAAAGTTTCTCAACATTTTAACTTTGAACAATTAAGCTATTAATAGAAACAAGCAACCCATGATATTAAAGCTAACATTACTTTTATTTTTATTGGGACTAAATCCTTTGTTTGCTCAAGATCAGCAAAAAGGAATCAATTTTTCTAAGCATAAATTTCTATTTGGATATGGTTTCAAAAAGACAAATCATCCCGAAGTCTTCCAAGGAAACAAAAAAAGAAGAAACTACTTTGAAGGCTGGTATTTCAAAATGGTTTCGGCAGATCAATCATCCATCCTCAGCATCATTCCCGGCATTTCCCTATCTCACGACGGGAAAGAACAACATGCATTTATTCAAATCATCGATGGAAAAACGGCCAAAACAAGCTATTATTCCTTCCCTATAGAACTGTTCTCTTTCTCCAAAAAAGAATTTGCAATTCATATCGGACAAAACTATTTCTCTGCCGATAAAATCATACTCAACATCCAAAATGACAGTTCTAACATTTCGGGTGAAATACAAATTGCAAATAATGTAAAACTTAACTCATATAAGAAATCAAATAAAGATATCATGGGATGGTATCGATTCGTTCCTTTTATGGAATGCTATCATGGCGTAGTAAGTCTTACCAACCAACTCGATGGCACACTTAACAAAAACGGGCAAATATATAACTTCAATAAGGGCTTGGGATATATAGAAAAAGACTGGGGAAGCTCCATGCCTTCGGCTTGGATATGGATGCAATCCAATCATTTTAGTAAAGGGAATGCGTCCTTTATGCTTTCAATAGCAAACATTCCTTGGCTAGGAAAATCATTCACCGGCTTTCTCGGATTCTTTTTGCACGACAATATAATATATCGCTTTGCCACATACACCCATGCCAAGTTAACAATAGAAAAGTCAGGATTATATACAACCAAAGCAACAATCAAGGACAAAAATAACACCTTCATAATAGAAGCCGGTCGCAATCAGGCAGGACTATTAAAAGCCCCGGTAAAAGGATCAATGGATAGACGCATACCTGAAAGCATTGATGCTAAACTCATATTAAAAGTGTTGGATAAAATAGGAAATACTATCTTTAGCGACAGCACTTCAATTGCCGGACTCGAATTGGTTGGAGATCAAAATATATTAGTCAACTCTTCAAAAAAACAATAATAACCAAAGTCATCTATGAAAACACTCAAAATCATTCTACTATTAAGCCTATCTTCCACTTTAGGCTTTTCACAAAACACATCAAATGCAGTAAGCAAAAATGATATCCTTGCTACCATGAAACGAGCTACGCAATTTATGGTGGAGAAAGTCAGCTACAAAGGCGGATATGTTTGGTCTTACATGCCTGATTTTTCTCGCACTTGGGGAGAAATGGAAGCCTACAAAACCATGATATGGATACAACCTCCGGGCACACCAACCGTTGGCAATCTATTCTTAGATGCGTACCATGCCACCAAAGATGAATACTACTACCAAGCAGCATTGAAAACTGCCAAAGCTTTGATGCAAGCACAACTCCCATGTGGCGGATGGAATTATTTATATGATTTTGCAGGAGAAGAGTCTACAAAAAAATGGTACAGTACAATTGGTGCAAACGGTTGGCGATTAGAAGAATTTCAACATTATTACGGCAATGCCACCTTTGACGATGCAGGGAGTGCCGATGCAGCTACACTCCTACTCCGTTTGTATTTGGAACGCAAAGATCCTGAAGTCAAAATTGGTTTAGATAAAGCTATACAATTTATTCTTAAAAGCCAATATCCTAACGGAGGCTGGCCACAACGCTATCCGAAAGGCGAGCAATTCGTAAAACAAGGCAGACCCGATTATACTTCCGACATCACTTTCAACGACGATGTAGCCATTAAGAACATCAATTTCTTGATTCAATGTCATCATACCCTTGGTGATAAATCATTATTAGAGCCAATCCACAAAGGCATGGAAGTATTTCTGGATATGCAAATGCCGAAACCACAATCCGGCTGGGCTATGCAATATACACTTGATGGAAAACCTGCCAGTGCTCGCACTTATGAACCGGTTTGTCTATCATCATCTACCACCGAAAGTAACATCTTTCAATTGATGTATTTCTATCAACTCACGGGAGATAAAAAATATATGGCTCGCATACCCGAAGCGATTGAATGGTTAGACAAACTTCGCTTACCGGACAGTTTAATTGTAGGTAATAAAACTCATCCATCTTTTATTGAAGTAGACACCAATAAACCTTTATATATTCACCGCAAAGGCTCCAATGTAACCAATGGTGAATATTGGGCTGATTACAACCCTAAAAATTCAGTTTCACATTATGCTTCTACGCGTGTTATATATATGGATTCCTTGCGTAAAGCGTATAATTACCTTATGAGTTTATCTCCGGAAAAAGTAACGGAAGGTTCTATACTTAAAACCACAAACTATCAGTTACCACTGTATTTCACCGAAAGGGACGAAAAAATGTCTGACTTAAACTCTCGTTATTTGCCAAAAATGGATGCAAACACCGAAACAGTAAAGAAAATTATTGCAGATTTAAATCCGGAAGGTTATTGGCCAACACTCTTAACAGGAGCCAGCAATCCATACATAGGTCCGGGACCAAAAGAAGTTATCCCCGGTGATTTCAACACTACCCGTGTAGGTGATAAATATGACACCTCGCCTTATATCAACAAAGATTCACAGATAAAAGGTATCGACTGCGGTGTATATGTCAAAGACATGGATGTGATGATAGAATATTTGCGTAATATGAAATAATGAAAAATATACAATAACATGAAACTAGAACACTTTGCCCTCAATGTAGAAAACCCAGTGGCTATGGCACAATGGTATGCCGAAAACCTGGGAATGAAAATAGTGCGTCAACAAGAAGTAGCTCCTTTCACACACTTCTTAGCCGACGATAGCGGACGCGTGATGATAGAAATCTACTGCAATCCAGCCGACCAAGTACCGGCTTATCGCAGCATGGATTCCCTTTTGGTTCACTTGGCTTTTGTATCAGCAAATCCCATTGCAGATAAAGAAAGATTGTTAGCCGTGGGCGCTACTTACGACACAGAATACAAAGCAGCAGACGGCACACTCCTCATCATGCTTCGCGACCCTTGGGGATTGGCCATTCAGTTTTGTAAGAGAGGAGTACCTATGTTGTTGGAGAAAGAAATGTAATATTATATTCACTTTGATCTTGCAGGTAATAATATTCTTTCAGGAGAAAATCTATTTCAAATAGACCTCTCTTCTTTTCCTACGGGAGTGTATACCTTTGTGATAATTCAACAGGGAGAACTGTTGCAAACAAAGATTGTGAAAGAATAAGAAATACAAAAGGTTTACATACCCACCCATAGTGGTGTGTATTATCCACCCTTATGATACATATAAACTAGTTAGGGCATATTTTAAAATCACCTTTATTGTTAATATTAATACTATGAACAAACAGATATACATACTTGGTATTTTTTTTCTATTAATAATGGTTAGTTGTGGAAAAGTTCAGAAATCAAATAATATAGAAAAAATAAAATTGTCATTTGAAATTGTTCCCGAAGATTATAAAACAAAATCCTATTCTATTGAATGGGGAGATACGCTATGTAAAAGCAAAGGTTATGATGACATAAATAGACCAATGGAAATTAAATGTGTAATAAGAAACAAAAAAAATGATATATTAGGTTATTATCGAGGACTTAGTACACCTATGACATTCACATATTTTCAAACAAAAGATACAATTATTTATGTTGATTTTTCAATAGATTGTAATGCCTTTTCGGGAACTTTTAAAACAGGAGAAGAAGTTGAGAGATACATTAAAAAAAATAAATTGCCAATAAAATTTAAATCTATTGAATTAAACATTAACAAAGACCTTAGAAAGAAATTCTCAGTTGAATTAGAAAAAAAATAAAAACAATGCCCTAATAAATAGGACTCTGAGCGGTCTGCAAGACTCTGTTAAGCATAGGTTAGTAAAATAAGAATGATGCGCAAGTTAGGCGAAGCATCTTGCTTCGTCTTAGCTAAAAGCAAGTTTCTACCTTGCCAAAAACGGTGCTTTTGTTCTATCTTAGTCCTAGCACAGGTATAATAACCCATCCCTGATGCTCTACGAGGTCAAAAATTGCTTCAACCTAATGTCGGTGAAGGAATATTTGATAAATGTTGCCCCAACCGGATGTCGATGGTGGAATATTTTGCAAATATTGGAGCAATCGGATGTCGTTGGTGCTCTACGAGGGTGAAAATTGCGACAGCGGATGACGCTGATGCTCTACGAGGGCAAAAATCTTTTCAAGAAATGACGCTGATGCCCTACGAGATCAAAAATTGCGACAGCGGATGGCGCTGCTCCAATTTTCGGATAAAAATTTGACCAGCGGAGGCCGCTGGAGGAATATTCGGGCGAAAATTGCGACAGCGGGATGTTAGCGGAGCAATATTCGTATGAAAATTGCTTGTTTTGAGTTTCTCGCTATCAAAAACAGATAATTTTGCTAACTCCTAATGGTGGAAACATAAGTAACATCGACCTATAAAATTTAAATAAAAACTCTCCAATGAATACCATCCCCTTTACCTTATCCATATCCCTCTTTGATAGCATTTCAACCACGCAGCAAATCATCATATTTATCCTACTGCTCACCACCATTCACCCCATACGAAACAGCATGGCCTATCTCCTCGGTTTAAGTGGAGCATACTTTGCCTGCGGAGCCATCGGCTATTTAGCCATCGACCAATTGCATGAATTCCTCAGCAAATACATCCCGTCATCGGAGAATATGTCAAACACCAATTATTATAAAATAGAATTCATTTCAGGCATAGCAATGACACTCTTTGGCATCTGGTATTATCGAAAGAAAAGACATGCACCACCCACCCGTTCTCAAAACTTGATCGTGTCAAAACTCAAGTCCATGAATCCACCTTTTGCCTTTTTCATAGGCGTATTCATTTCCGTAAGCTCATTTCCCGTATCAATACCCTATATAATTGCACTGGGAAAATATGCCACACTACATTTGAATATCCCTACCGCTATGGCATACATCCTTCTCTATAACATCGGTTATGCACTGCCCATGCTGGTAATCTTTATACTCTACCTATATGCTCGCAAAGGAACAGAAGATATGACAGATGCCCTGCACGAGAAAGCTCGGGTGCTCAATGTAAAACTCACAAGCTGGGCCTTAGCCGGAGTAGGTATCTTCTCTATGATAGATGCCGGTTATTATTTCACAATAGGAAAAGCCTTAATAAAAGGCAGATTCTTTTAATCCTCATAACTGATTAAAAACTTACATAAAAAAAGCTTTCCAAATCAATGGAAAGCTTTTTTTATGCATGCATTTGATACAATGAAAAACACATAATGCTAGTGCATTTTCACCTTGCAAGTGCCGGATTGAGTTCCGGCTTGAGCAGTAATATAATAATAGTTACCATACAAATTACTAACATCAAAGCTGATAAATTGCAGGCCTGACTCAACCCTTCCTATTGGAAGAGTACAGATGGGGTTTCCACTTTCGTTGGCGATAATAATTTGGGCATCCGTAGGCTTATTTACGGTAAACTCCATATCACCTTTATCCTTCAAGGGACTCGCCGTAATGTTTAGTTTTAAGTCAGATTTTCTTTCACAGGAACAACCTTCAATGCAACTCCTAGCCGGAACCATATTGCTTAAGGTAATAACCTCATTCAGATTATTTTTAATCTCGCCACCACTACATTGTACATAATACGCCTCCGATTGTAAACCATTCGTATTTACAACCTTTATACGATACCGCCCATCAGGTAAACCTAAAAAGTGAAAGGCTCCATTTTTCTCAGGATGAGCACAAACCATAATATCTTCATGTTCATCCAAGAGATTAACTATAAGATCTTTGTCGTAAACTTTTTTAACAGAATGAAATCCTTTCTCTACAAATTGTTGCTTTTGTCCTGAATAAGTTCTTGCTTGAATTTGTATGAAAAAAAACATCAAGCAGATTGAAATAAAATAATTAACCTTTTTCATTTTCTTTATTTTTTTGATTGGTATATAACT